>Ga0315282_10002584_pt1 | contig 33106 bp, 28 predicted proteins | sample YL17G07_20_MG_FD_203693 | JGI IMG/M metagenome (GOLD analysis project Ga0315282, IMG submission 203693) | Sediment microbial communities from Yellowstone Lake, YNP, Wyoming, USA - YL17G07_20 | ecosystem: Environmental > Aquatic > Freshwater > Lake > Sediment | place: USA: Wyoming | collected...
AACTCGATCGCGAACCTGCGCTCGGAGGGCGGGTCACTCATGTTCGACGCCACCGGGCCGGACCCGTACCTCCACCGGCAGGCGATGGACGTGCTCGGCGCGCCCGGCGATGTGCTAGCCATTCGTATGAAGTCCACCGGCCCCGGTGGTGGGGAGATCTACTGGGGCACGGAGAGCGATCCCGGCTACAGTGAAGATCGGACGATGAAGCTACCCGGTGTGGGCGACGGCCAGTGGCACGAGTATCGCCTGCCCGTCGGGACGCATCTTGGGTGGGCCGGGCAGCGCATACGGTCACTGAGGCTCGACCCGATGGCATTCGGGCCGGGCGAGGCGGAGGTGGACTGGATCAGGTTGGAGCGGTAGGCCCGGGAGGCGCTGTGGGAGGGCGCGGTCCTTAGGCACCAAGGCGGGGCCGGGCGTTCACTCGGGTCAGTACATGACCGCGCCGCACCGCGAGCAGTGTGTGTACCCCTGGCCATCGACCCAGCCAGGCTGGTGCTGGTGTCCGCCTCCGGTCGCCAGGTTCACGTCATTCGCCTGCCACTCGTGTACCGTCTCCCCCCGCGAATGGCCTACGCTCTTGGTGGCGTACCCCCAGTACTCCTGCTGTGTCACAACACCCTCGTCGTTCGGCGTCTGGATGGTGCCGTGCACGAAGTACTGCCCATAGCCGTGCCGATCCACCTGGACGGGCAGTACGGTCGGATCGTCCCATTGGGTGTTCTGAGGATCTGACAGACTGCGCTCCACCGTCCCTGCGACTGTGTTGGCGGCATCGGTGTGGGTCAGGTCCTGCTCCTGCTGGATCTGTTGCTGGCGGATGCGGTTGTAGTCTCCTTCCGGGCGTGCACCCTCCGGGGGCATCTCAGGCTGCTGCGCCAACCGTTCTTGCCGCTGCTGCTCCTGCAAGAGGGCCAGTTGCCGATCTTGCTCCTCCTGCGTCATCCCCCCGTAGCCGCCCTGAGGGGGCTGTGCCCCACCAGTGGCAGAGCCGCTGACTGACGGCCCTGAGGTACCCGGCCGAGTAGCAGGTGGGTTCTGTCCGCCGTAGACGGCCGGTGCCGACTGCTGCGGGGTGAGCGTGGGCCGACCCGTCATCGCTGAGGCGTTCGGCTTCTTCCGACCGCACGACACCAACGTGGACGCGCAAGCCAGCACGATCATGAAGGCTACTGCTCTCCGCATTGGAGTCCTCTCCGCTACTCGCAGTGGCGCGCGAGAACTTGAGCTCATCGTCTCCCCTCGGTGGCGCCGGCGTCCTCGCCCGTGACACGCATCATATCACCGGGTGGGCGCCGGCACCACGTAGACGAAGAGCGGCCATTGGGCGTTAGCATAGGCTCGGGACGCGGCGACGCGTCACCACTGGCGTCGTCCCCGGTCAGTACCGAGACGTCCGGGTCGGCCCGCATGGCGCCGGTCCCTGCAAGCAGGCGGATGCAGCAGCCGCGAGTGGGTGTCACCGGCAGGGATGCCGGTGCGGAGCCAGGTGCGGGCGCAGGAAGCTGCGTCCCGACGGATTCGACCCCTTCACGCGTCGTCGTGCTACCATGACGTGCGCGGAAGGCAGGTGGCGGAGGAGTGACCGACCTGGAACTGCGCGACCGGGTGGCCAGAGCCGCCGAGGCGATCATCGCACTCGGAGCGCGTGAGGTGTACCTGTTCGGTTCGGCGGCCACGGGCGCGATGAGGCCCAACTCCGACATTGACCTGGCGGTGAAGGGCCTGCCCCTCGAGCGGTTCATACGCGCGATGGGGGCGGCCTGGGACATCGTCGGCAGGCCGGTCGACCTGCTTGACCTCGGGGAGGACACCCCCTTCACCCGGTACCTCGAGCGGAAGGGCAAGCTGCAGCGTGTGGGATGAGGTGCGCGAGGAGGTCGAAGTCGAGCTCGAGCAGCTCGGCGAGCTCCTCGCCTCTTTCGGGGAGTTCTGGGACAAGCCGCTCACGTGGCGCCCGTCGCTGGTGGAGCTGGCTGCTATCGCATCAGTCCTGCACTCCTTCTACAATGGGGCGGAGAACATCCTTCGACGCATCTCCATCCGCGTGGACGGCGGTCTCCCATCGGGTGAGGCCTGGCACACGGAGCTGCTCGCGTCGATGGCCGGGACGACCAGTCTCCGGGGAGCCGTCATCGCTGCTGAGGCACACGGTGCCCTACTGCGGCTCGAGTCGCCGCCTCCCTACTGAAACACACTGTAGATCTGCTTGTGGAGCTTGATGCCGTAGGCGGACCAGAGCACGCCGCCCATCAGGTCGCCGAGGATCAGGCCGAACGCGATCGGCACCAGGCGGCGGTACGCCGTGCCGCCACCGTACCTGCTGACCAACGTCTTGATCGTCCACGCGATCAGCAACGGGCACCACATGAACTGCATCGTCCAGCTCGCAGACACCGCGAACCCGGCGGGGTGGATCGGGAACCATGGCACGCGCATCTTGAGCGCCAGGTTCGCCACCATGAACGCCATCCCGAAGAGCAGGGCGATGAACGGGCCGCTCCTCGCCGGCTCCGGCGCGACGAGTTCCGTGTTCATATGGGCGTGCAGCTCCTGGCCGAACCACTGGCCGCCGCCGCCGGCGATCTTGCCGGTCGAAGCGCCATAGTTGGCAAGGCACCACAGGATAGCCCAGTAGGCGGCGAAGCACCCCAGGAACGTGCCGAGGACGATCGTGGCGGACGCGGCCTTCGGCTGAAGCCCCGTGGTCTCGCACAGCTTGAGCGCCTCGATCTGGTGCGGGCCATGATGGTTGCGATAGGCCCTGTTGAACCAGAAGTAGAACCGGGAGACGGCGCGCGTCTGGGGCGTGAGGTTCCTTGTCCCTATGATCGCGGGCAGGATGTCGCACGGGCCCGCGAAGTGGAGGTCATGGGCCGGCATACCCATCTCCGCTCTGATCCGCGAGATGGAGAACGCGATCGAGAAGTAGATGACGAAGAAGGCTACCGCATAGCCCAGAGACATCCCCGCGTTCACCGAGAACCAGATCAGGAACGCGAAGCACCCGACGAACAGCGGCACAGCCCACCCATAGGGCATCGCCTCTCGCGACTGGTCAAGGCCCGATCGCGAGCTGAGGGTCGAGCGCAGGACGGTCCACAGGTACTTCCTCGACAGCCAGAAAGCGAAGAACGCGATCCCGATGTAGCCGCCCAGCGACTGATAGTCGATGTACGGGAAGAGCGGGACGACCTCCATACCCAGAGCGCGGGTGAGTATCTTCGCGCCGCGCCAGAACCAAAGGTAGAACCAGCACGAGAAGGCGAGCTCCGTGGGCAAGAGGAGGCCGAGGCCGATGATGATCGGGTAGAACGAGATGAAGGTGCTGCCCATCGCGTCCCAGGGCCTGTCAGTGACGAGGGCGCCTAGGTTGAACGCCGGCGCGGCCTCGCCGCGGGTAGGTATCTGCGGCACGTTGGGGTAGAGCACGTGGAGGCCGTTCAGCGTGTCGATCGCCAGGGCCACGCCGAGGGCGATCCACAGCGTCGGCTGGCGGAGGAACCCGCCGCGTCCCGTCATGATCTCGTCGGGTAGCTGGATGATCGGGAAGGTCAGCCTCTCCGACTCGACCCAGCGGCGCCGGAACACGCTCACCAGTCCGAATGTCCCCATGTGGAAAGCCATCGTGAAGACCAGCCACCACGCGCCCGGTTCGAGCCAGGGCCTGTAGACCACCGGGTCGTAGATCGATCCCCCGCCCTCATGGATCACCTTCAGAGATGCCGGATCGCTCACCACGAGCCACGGCGGCTCGTAGGGCAGAAGCACCTCCTTCCAGTTGTTCTCCGGCGTGGCGAACCGCGCCGCGTAGCCCATCGACGACACGAGCACCTGCACCGCGTCATGCGCCGCCACCGTGGACGCGATGCAGAGGCCGATGTAGATGACCGCCATCTCCGCCGGGCCCAGGACGAGCGCGGGCAGCCAGCGCTTGAGCGGCACGTTCAGCATCCGCACCAAAAAGATGACGAACACGGCGTGGTAGAAGAGGCTTATCGTGGTCGGGAAGCCCGCGTAGTAGACCGTCTCCGAGTGGATGAGGAACTGGGCGTTGAACGGCAGGAGCGCGAGGGTTATGATCCCCGCGACCGCAAGGCGGCCGAGCGTCGGTCGCGCCGGGCGTCCCACAGGCGCCCGTGCGACCGAGGTCTCAGCCAAGCCTTCCGCCATTCGGTGACGTTCCACTTCCGGAGCAGTAAGCCGACCGCCCCCGACGGTCGCGGCTCCTCAACTTTCGCCGGAGCAGCGGGCCGGTCCTTGCACTCGGACCGGTGGTCCGTCGCATGGCAGGGGTACACGGGAGGAAGCCTTTGATCTCCGAGCTGGTTACCCTCGAAGGGCACATTATCGACTCACTGACTCTGTCGCGCGTGCTCGACGTCATCCTGGAGCTGGGCGGCTCGTACTACGTCGAGAGCTTCGAGATGGGCCGGACCCGCGAGCAGATGAGCCGTGCGCAGCTTCGCGTGAGCGCCGACGACCCGGACACGCTCGACGACATACTGTCGGAGATCGTTCGCGAGGGCGTCGTCACGCGCGACGCGGATGCGTGTCTGGCTCCGTGCGAGCTCGCGGGCGTCTACCCGGACGAGTTCTACTCGACCACCAACCTGCCGACACACGTCCGCGTGTCGGGCGCCTGGCTACCTGTCCGTAACATAGAGATGGACTGTGCGATACGCGTTCGGACGGTCGGGGGCGCGCCAGTCGCCGAGTGTGTGACTTTCCAGGACGTAAGAGCCGGGGACACGCTTGTCGTCGGGCACGAAGGGATCAGGGCGAGCCGCTGGGAGCCGGAGAAGAAGGAAGAGGGCTTCGGCTTCATGACGAGCCGGATCTCGACGGAGCGTCCGAAGCGCACACTGATACGACGCGTTGCCGAGAACATGCGCGCTACGAGGGCCGCGGGCGAGGCGATTCTCTTCGTGGGCGGCCCCGCCGTCATCCACTCCGGCGGCGCGAGGCCCCTCGAGCGCATGATCCGGGCTGGCTGGATCAACAGGCTCCACGCGGGGAACGCCCTGGCGACCCATGACATTGAGGTACAGCTCTTTGGGACAAGCCTCGGCGTGGGCCTCGAGCATGGCACGCCGTTCGAGCACGGCCACCAGCATCACCTAATGGCGATCAACGCCATTCGCAGAGCGGGCTCGATCAAATGCGCGGTCGAACAGGGCGTCATCCGGGCCGGAGTCATGCACGCCTGCGTGACATGCGGCGTGCCCTATGTCCTGGCGGGCAGCATCCGCGACGACGGCCCGCTGCCCGATGTCGTGACGGACGTGGTGGAAGCCCAGCGCGCGATGCGCAAGCTCGTCGACGGCATCGGCATGGCCATCATGGTCGCGACGACGCTCCACTCGGTCGCGATGGGGAACATCCTCCCCGCGGCCGTCCGGGTCGTCTGCGTCGACAGCGACGCGGACTCCGTCATCAAGCTCGCCGACCGCGGGACGCATCAGGCGGTGGGCCTCGTCACGGACTGCGAATACTTCCTGCGCGAACTCGAACGGTCACTGCAGGAGGCCGGCTAGGGCCAGGAATCATGTCCCGCCGGAGCGAACGAGCAATGCAACCAGTCGCGGCTTGGGCATCAGGCCGCGGGCGCCACCGGAGGGTGACCGCAACATGAGAACACGACTGTTCGCGCTACTGGCCGCCGGGCTTGTTATCTCCGTGCTCGTCGCGAGCTGCGGCAAGCCGAGCGAGCCAACATCGTCCACACCGACCCCCGCAACCGCCAAGGCACCGGCCACCGCCGCGGCCGGCGACACCAGCGCGGCGAAGGGTATGCGGATCGCTCTGGTGCCGAAGGGCGCAGAGCACGTCTTCTGGCAGACCGTCATCGCCGGAGCCAAGGCGGCGGCCGACGAGGTCGGCGCGACGCTGGATGTGAAGGCTCCGGACAGCGAGACGAACGTGGAGCAGCAGATACAGATCATCGAGTCGTTCACGACCAAGGGCGTCGACGCGATCGTCATGGCGGCGTGCGATAGGACCGGCCTCAATGCCTACCTCAAGGCCGCCAAGGACAAGGGCATCATCATCTCCGTGATCGACTCCGGGATCTCCGAGCCGGAGCTCGCAGTCACCTACGCGGCCACGGACAACGTCCTCGGAGGGAAGAGGGCCGCCGAGAAGCTGGCGGAGCTCGTGGGCGACCAGGGCTCGGTAGCGGTGATCCCGTTCATCCAAGGCGCCCAGAGCTCAGACGAGCGCGAGAAAGGCTTCACCGACGAGATAGCCAAGCACGCCAACATCACGCTTCTGCCGCCGCTCTACTCGAAGAGCCAGGTCGAGGAAGCCGTGAAGGTCACCGAGAACCTGCTCAGCGCACACTCGGAGCTCAAGGGCATCTTCGCCGCGAACGAGCCGGGCGCCAAGGGCGCCGCCCAGGTCCTCAAGCAGCAGGGCCTGCAAGGCAAGGTGACGCTCGTCGGCTTCGACGCGGCCAAGGATGAGGTCCAGGACCTGAAGGACGGCGTTATCCAGGCGCTGGTCATTCAGGATCCGTTCAAGATGGGCTACGAGGGCGTCAAGGCCGCGATCGACACCAAGCTCGGGAAGCCGGTGGAGAAGCGGATCGACACCGGCGTCATCGTCGTGACGCCGGACAACCTGAACGATCCCGACGTCAAGAAGGTGTTGGACAGCCAGGTGGGATGAACGAACAAGGGCGCATTGCCATGCGCCCCTACACGGGCCTGCGTACCGGCTGCCGCAGGATGGTCCTGATCGTCTCCGGGGCGCAGCGCCTGGGATCGCTCAGGTAGATCTCGTGGTGCTTGCCGGCGTGCACGTAGCCCTCGCCGGCGATGAACTGGTGCAGCCGCTCGATCGTGGGCGCCTCCTCCGAGTAGGGACCCAAGTGCAGCACCTGGGCGCAGAGGCCCTCGTTCAGCGTCTCCAGCCTCGCCTCGTCGAGCCCCGGCGGGTCCTTGCGAGCCTTGAGCACGGCGCGGTACCGCTCGAACACCTCGGGCGTCACGAAGTCCGGCTGGCGAATCATCACGGTCCACTGGAGCTCGCCCTCGCCACTGAGGCCGAACGTCTCCGCGCCCGGCCACCACCAGAGACCCTCGAGCGGAGCCACGACCCAGTCGACGGCGGGGTCGTCCTTCTTCATGCTCATCTTGATGGTGTAGGACATGCCGTAGAGCACGCCCATCGCGTGCTGGAACTGCTCTGACGTCTCGGGATGCCCGGCGCCATCCAGCATGATGTAGTTGAGCGGGGGAACGTCTACGAGCCACGCAGCACCCTTGGGAGTGCCCTTCGGCGGAGCATAGAGCCCGGGATGGTCGCTTCGGAGATCGGCCTTCGGCATCGCGTGCCTCCGTCGGGTCTCAGCCCGCTCCGGCTTCGTCTAGAATGGACGCGATCTTCTCTCTCCCCACACGGGCGACCTCGAACGGGTCCTTCTCCCACAGAGCTCGGCTGAAAAGCTCCAACGAGAGCGGGCCCGGGAAGCCGATCTCCCGCAGGTCCCTCACAAGCTGGACCAGCGGCAGGATCCCATCTCCGGGGTAGACGCGATGCTCGTCGCCCTGCTCGAACTGCGGCGGGTCGGCCGGGGCGTCGTTGAAGTGGAATGCCGCGAAGATAGACCCTTGAAGCCGCTCAATGCCGCCGAACATCGAGCCGCCCCGGTAGAGGTGGAACGTATCGGCGACGATGCAGGCCTTCGCGTGGTGGCTCTCCAGCGCGATGGCGACGGCTTGCCCGAGGGTGTGGATCCCCTGGAGGAACCCAACGAACTCGACTGCCACTGTGACGCCGATGGACTCGCCGGCCTCGATGAGCTCTCGGTAACGGCCGGCCGCCCACAGCACATCGAAGTCCGGCCGGTCGGGCGCGGGGATCGCGGCGATATGCTGTGAGCCGACACGCACCGCGCGGTCCATGCGTCGCTTCGAGGCCTCGAGCGACGCCGGCCAGGCGTCCGGGTCCTGCGGCATCGCGTCCCAGAGCCCGATGATGTTGGGCACGAAGAGGCCGCGGTCCTCGACGCGCTTGCGGAGGTCCTCGAGGCTCCCTCCGGCCTCCTCGTGCTCCTCGAGCTCGTTGTCCCAGAGCTCGATACCGTCGTAGCCGGCCTCGGCCGCGATGCGGACCTTGTCCTCGAGCTTCGCCGGCCTGATGGTGCTGCTGTTGAGCGTCACTCTCATGCGCATGGGCTGGGCGTCGGCACGGCGGCCGAGCAACGCGCTCGCGCCGGCCAGACCGCCCAGGGCCAGCAGGTCGCGCCTGTTCATCGGGTTGCTCACATGCACCGCCCCTTGTCACCGGCGGCACGGGCGTCAGCGCGATCGCCCGCAGTGCCGTTCCGGCGTCGGTTTGCGGCTAGGGTATTACCGTTGGGGTCCGATGTCACGGGCGATGATGACGTCCGACACGCGCTATCCCTCTCCCCGCGCCGGGCGGGGAGAGGGATAGGAACGTTCGGCCCGGACGGGCCGCATGGGGTGGCGCGAAGCGCCGGGCCCCCAACCGGCCCATCGCGGGCGGCCACGCTGGGCCACCCCTACGCCGCCCGGCCGGGCAGCTTCGCTCTGCGCCACACCAGCCAGACGATGAAGGCCGCGGGCGCCCAGTAGACCGACGTGACCAGCAGCCACAGCGCCGCATGGCCGGTCCACTCTCCTGACTTCGGGAGGAACTCCGTCGGGCCGGCTCTACCGGTGAGAGTCAGCTCAAGCAGCACCGAGTGGGTCTTCTCGCTCAGGTCCTGCATCGCCGACTTGGGACGCTTGTAGCCTTCGCGTATGGCCATGATCTGGTTGTAGAGCTGCTGCTTGCGCTGCGCGTTGGTCTCCTTCATGTACTTGTCGACAAGCTCGGACTCGTTCTGGCCCATGTCGCGCAGTTGCTCGCCTTGTCCGTAGTACTGCTGACTCACGTCCGCGGCCTCACCGGACAGCCTGAGCACCTTGCCGAGCTCGCGGAGCTGGGCCATTGTGCCGTCGATCTGGTCGAGCGGCACGCGGGCCGTGATCTCAGCCCGGCTGGGCTGCTTGTAGCGCACCTCCAGGTTCTCGGACTCGACGATGCCGTGCGCCTTCTCGATGATGGACTTCGACCTGTCGAAGGCGTCCTCGACGTTCTTGACCTCCAACTCGAGCTTCTTCGAGGTCACCTGCTGCCGCGCGCCGGAGTCATCGCGCCAGGGTTTCTCCGGGGCCTCGAAGTCCCCAGGGAGGCGCGGTCCTGTGGAGCCCATGTACCCCGCCGAGCCACCGGGGGGACCTACGGGCGCCGACTTCGTGGCGAGCCTCTCTTGGGCCGATGGCGCCGCAGTCTCTGCTGCTGCCGCAATAGCTTCGGGTTCCACACGGCGGCTCGCGCCCGCCGACTTCGCCTCTTCCCCCACCGGTAGCGGCGCCATGGCCTCCTCCTTAGGCGCCCGGCGCGCGTAGCCTTCGGCCGAAGCCTGCGGCTCGGCTCCTTTGCCTCCGTACCGAACCTCCGCCTTCGTCGCCTTGCCGGCGTCCACGGAAGCACCGGTCTTCGCCTGCGGGGCCGTGGACGGGCTCACCGCCCCTGCGACCGTCGCCGGCCCACGCCCACCGCTCATGTACGCTCTCGGGATCTGGCTCGCCACGATCAGTACCACCACGGCCGCGGCTGCCAGCAGTTCCGGCAGCCATCCGCGAAAGGGCCTGCGCGGGCGCAGTACCTTCGCATTCTCCTTGCTTGTCGCGTCGAGGATGCGGCCCTCGAGATCCGGCGGAGGAGTCTCCTCCGGCAGCGAGCGCAGCACGCCGTCGAGCGGCGAATCGATTGTCTCGCGGGTCTCGTCGGACATCACGGCCCCTCCTTTCTCAGCGCAGGCTCCAGGATCACCCAGAGCTGCCTGAGCGCCTTGTGAAGGCGCCACCTCACAGTGCCCGGGTCGACGCCCTCGTCCGCGGCGATCTCGACGGACGGGATCTCCGCGAAGTAGTGAAGCGCCACAGTGTGCCTGTACGGCTCGGGCAGGGAATCGACCGCCGCGCGCAGGAGGCCGTCGCGCTCACGCATCGCGGCGAGCTCTTCGGCGCCGGGCGTCGGGTCGGGCAGGTCGTCGGGTAGGTCGTCGGGCGCTTCGGTGCGCCCCGCCAGTCGGCGCCAGCCTCGGTAGCAGTTCAGGGCAATCCCGCAAAGCCACGTGCTCGGCTGCGACCTGCCCTCGAAGCCCTCGGCCGATGCGTACGCCCGCACGAAGGCGTCCTGGGTGAGATCGGCCGCGATGTCGCGGTCGCCGGTGAGCCGCCGCAGCATGGCGTACACGCGCCCATGCTCGTCGGCCACCAGCCGCTCCCAGGCAGCCGTGTCCTTGCGCTCGATCGTGAGGGTAGTGGTCTCCGCGCGCGTGGGTGGCCCACTAACCGCCATCAGCCATCACCTCCGTCAGCGAACTGGAGAGTCCTGTGCACAGGTGGGTTGCGATCGCTCTCCCACCTGTTGTGTGGCTTCAGTTGGAGTGAACGTTGGGCCTGCGTGGGCGCGAGGATGCTCGCGAACCCGCGCTATTGCTTACTGAGCCGTTCGTAGAACCCGCCGCGTGGCGCGATAGCCAACACCGTCACGGTACCGGAAGCAGTATCCGCCACATACCCTATGCGGCAGCCCCCGACTCGGAGCCGACGCCATCCCCGCGGGGCGCCCTTCAACGCCTGGGACGAGAGAGGAAACGGGTCGTCGGCTAGCGCGTGGACAGCGTCAGATGCGCGGCGCCGAACGTCCGGGTGTAGATCGGCCAGCTCCCGGCGCGCCGCCGGTTTCCACCTGATCTCGTAGCTCACAACCCCAGATTCGCCTTCACTTGCTCCTACGGGATCGTCGGCTCGCCGTCGGCCATCCGTTCCTGCATGATGGCGAGCAACTCGTCGTCCGCGACCTCATCAAGCCACTCGGAGACGACGCCACCGATGAACTCCGAACGAGATCGCTTCCCCCTAGCCCCGTCGATCCGGTCCAGGAGCCCTGGCTCCACTGTGACTCGAATACTCCTGGTAGAAGAGCTCGCGGCCCCCCTTGGGCCCTTCGGTCTCTTCACGACGTGCGGCCTCCTCACCGAGTGTCATCCGGCATTGTACGATCGCGCGCCTCCGACGGGAAGGTGACTGATGCCTTGCCCCTCACTCCGGTCCTCTCCCCGAGGGCGGGGAGAGGGAGAAGGCCAGCGTCGCCACATCCCGCCTCGGACGGTCCCAGGTGTTCCGCACGGCCTCCTCGACCAGGCCGAGCAGCTCGGCATAGTCGGGGTCGTCCTCGCTTGCGTACGGGGGAGGGCTGCACGGCCGCGGGCCGCGCCCGAGCGGGGCGGCGAGGAACGGAGTCTTGGCGGCATCGTGGATGTCGATCCACGATGCTCCGCTGACCGCCTGGGGGACGTGACATGACGCACACCTCCGCTGATGGACCTCCAGGATGCGCGCCTGCAGCACCGAGTCGGATGCGATGTCATACGGCGGTACGGCCGGGCGCTTGTTGATGAAGTCGGAGTGATAGGGGGCGTTGCAGTCGATCCAGGTGATGATGCGGACCCACTCGTCCGAGGTGAGGGAGCCGGTGTCGTTGCGCTTCGTCCGCAACATGTCGACGAGCTTGCTCTTGTGGGAGCCGAACTCATATGGCTCCGTGATGCGCGCGTCGTCGCCGACGTTCGAGCGCGACACGAGCCGGGCGGCGTTAATGGCCTCCCAGGCGCGGTTCGCCGAGACCGTGAGCCCGCCCGAGAGGTCAAGCCCGCCGGCGGGCTTCAGCCCGCTGTGGCAGCTCACGCACTTCGCGTCGAGCAGCGGCTGGATGTCCCGCAGGAAGCTGACAGGTCGGTCGCCCCAGGGAGCGGGCTCCACCGGCGACGGGTCGCGCTGCACGGCCAGCGGGACGTCCGCCGTGTTCACAGGTGCGACGGCGCGCGTCTCGTGGCAGCCCGAGCAGCTCCGCTCCTCGCCGGGCTGGAAGCTGACGAAGGAGCGCATCCGGCGCACCTCCATCATATCAGCGTCGAGCGCCTGGAAGTAGACCGGCTCATCGGCCGGCACCCGAAAGTAGGCGCTCCCGTCGGGCTCCACCGGCACGGTGCCGAGCACACGCGTCGGGTTCCAGTTGATCATCACCGACTTCACATCCGGCTCGTACCGCAGCCCGCCCTCCTCGATCGTGTAGGGCCACGGCACGCCCTGGGAGATCCGCAGGTACTTGATCGCTCCTCGATCGACGCCGGTGAGTCCGTCGTAGACATCGGTCACCACGCAGGTCGCGTGATCGGTGTCCGTGCGCCGCGCGCCGGCCACGATGGTCGGCGTCTGCCGCGGGCGGAGCGGGATCGGCGTGAAGCACGAGATGCTCTGGTCGCGATAGATGAGCTCGCGGGTGCCGTACACATCTATGAAGTAGAGCGCGTAGCCCGTCTCGTCGGCCATGCCGCCGTAGGTGTAGGATGCGAGGAATGACCTCTCCGATAGAGCGTAAGGCGTAGCGTAGAGCCCGCCGAGCCCCGGCGCGCCGCCTTCGGGGACAACGAGGCCCTCCATTCCGCCCTCGGGTGAGAGCACACCGGGGGTCACGATGCCGATGCCGTTCGGCTCGTTGATCCCGCCACCGGGATCGATCGTCACGAGCACCCCCACGGGCAGCGTGTGATGCCCCGTCGCGATGGCGACCATCTTCTGGGTGCCCGGGACCGAGCGCGCCTCCTCGATGGCCCACGGGTTGTTGAAGTGCTGCTTGAAGAGCGCGTCCGCGCCGGTGCCGTCGGGCCTGATGACCCAGAGCGACTGGATGTTGGCCCAGTTGCGCTGCTCGTATTCCCAGCGCGTGTAGCCGAGCAGCCCGTTGGCGAGGACGTGGGGCAGGTAGTCGCCGTCCTTGGTGACGCTCATGCGGGTGATGCCGCCGTCGCGCCCGAGGACGTAGAGGTTACACGACGTCTCGTCCTTGTCGTTTTCGTTGCACTGGAGCGAGTAGCCGCAGCGCTCGGAGACGAACGCGACATCGCCGTTCGGGAGATACGCGGGGTCAAGGTCGCTCCACTCGCCATCCGTTAGCTGCCGCAGCCCCGTCCCGTCGATGCCGATCTCGAACAGGTGGATCGGCTCCACCGTCTTGCGGAGCTCGTAGCTGAGCGACCTGTTGAGCCAGCCTTCCACCGGTTGGTCCGTGGGCGTCTTCGCGTAGCCGAACACGACCTTGCGCGCGTCCCAGTCGAGATCCATACCGTGCACGTGCCCCGGACCTACCGCTCCCGCGAGCACCGGGCCAACCTGTCCGTCGGGACGGACCGGCGACAGTACGCAGATGTCCCCGCCGGGCCGCGATACCCAGGGCATGTGGTTGAGGCACACGTCCGGGTAGGGCTGCTGCGTGAGCCGCTTCACGAACAAGAGCTGGTCGAAGCCCATGTCAGGGCCGGTGAGGGCGATCTCACGGGCGGTCCAGCGCGCTCGCAGGTACTGCGCGTCGCGCGCAACCGGGTCGGGCCCGCCGGCCTTCTCCTTCGCCGCGAGCTTGGCTGCCTCGCGCTCGAGCGCGAGGAACTCGTCGGGCTTGCTCCGGCCCGAGCCGCGCAGTAGCAGCTCTCCCCGCCTCAGCGTCTCGGCCACCGGTGGGACGAAGAAGGCGCGCCCGTCCGAGATGGACACATCGCCTTGCGTAGCGACAAGCTTCACTGCCGCCGGCCCCTCGCCGGGGACACGGAACTCGACCGCGAACGTCCCTGCCCGCGCAACCCGAACCGGCGATGACACACACGTGAGCGGCTCTCGCTGAGTGAAGACAGTGACCTCCGCCGCGACATCGACCGGCTGGTCGAGCGGGACCGGCGAGCTAAGCGTCATCTCCAGCCGGTTTCGCCCGTAGCCGAGGCACGGCGCTTCGGGCCACTTCAGCTCCCAGCCGGCGCCGAGGGGCAGGGGCACCGGGTCCGCGCTCGCGAGCCGCGCCCTTCCAGGCCACGGACCGCCGCTGTCGATTGGTAGGGCCAGTTCGATCACGGTTCGGTCGCCCTCGTGCAAGGCTGCGGCGTTCGGCATCGCTGCGCCGTTCAGCAGCACAACGGGCGGCGAGCCGGACTGGACGTCCACCTTCACGCCGGGCAGTTCGATGAGCGGCGCGCCTGTGGGGCCGCCGCGAGACCAGATGCTCAGCGTGCTCTGGCTCGCGGGCTTGTTCAGCGCGAGGTTCAGCGCTGGATCGTCCGGGCCGTAGACCTCCACCTCATCGAGGTGATAGAGGATCGGCTGATCGGACGGTACCTGCAGCCGCACGAACCGGGCTGTGAGGCCGTCGAACCTTGCCTCCAGCGGGCCCGTAGCATCCACCCCGCCGAAGAAGGTGCCGGGGTTCTGGTACACCGTCCGCCATCCGGCCCCGTCGTCGGAGACCAGGATGCGCAGGTTGTCCTGGTTGTGGAGGCCGGGCGCGTAGTCGAGTCGGTTGTAGACGACGATGCGAGAGATCGCGGTCACATCACCCAGATCGACCTGCCACCACGGGTTCGGGTCGCCACCCGTGTGGAACCCGTAGCGACCATCCTCAACGCCGTCGACGGCGCCCGCCGCGTCGAGGGCGGTCGGCTCGCCTCTGAAGCGCGCCTCAGACGAGGTCGGCAAGTCAATGGCAAGATAGACGTTGCGGAAGTCGTGGCAGACTCTGTAGCTCGGCGCCCACGGCGCACCGCCGGCGACCCCGAACGCCTGCACCCAGCAGGCGTCGCTCAGCGTCCCGTCTATCTTTGGCGCCTCGGCTCGCGGAACCAGCGACCCCGTCAGGCTCGTTACGCCCGACCACTGGAGGTTCCGCTGCGGGAACCTCACCAGCCCCGGCTGCACGATCTGCGCGAGCCGGCCCTCATCCTGCCTCCGCCAGTCACTCTCCACGAGGGCGCCGACGGAGGGCGCCGCGGACGGGGAGGACCCGGCAGACACCGCGCGTGCCAGACTCGCACTGATGCACGACACAGCGATAACTACCGTCATGCTCTTCGATAGAGAGAGTGCCCGTCTGAGGGGAAGCACGTTCGGTCTCCTCCCAATGTGGATCAGTACCACCCAGGGCCCTGTCCTTCCTACCCCGGCCGACCCCACACGCCGACGAGCACGACGCCAAGCGCCACCGCCGTCGCGGCGGCTATACGGAAGCCGCCTCTGGACTCCTTCAGGACCTTCGCTCCAAGGAACGCTCCGAACACGACGCACAGCGAGCGCATGGGCGTCGCGTAGCCTGTCTGAGCGCCCATGGCCATTGCGTAGAGGTAGAGCAGGTAGCTGAGCGTGTCGAGCACGCTGCAAGTCAGGAACAGAGCCTTCTCGTCGCGCCAGCAAGCGCGCAGCTCGTCGCGGCCGCACTTAAGGGCGCAGAACGGGCCAAGCACGCACAAACTCGCGGCCACACCGCCGAGGAGGAATGTGAACGGGTGCGCGATCGACACCCCGACCTTGTCGTTGACCCCGTACACCGCGATGCAGACGCCCACCAAGCACGCGTAGGCCACCGCCCCGGCGCCGCGGACCGCCCCATCGCGGTCATGTCCGGGCGTGCCGTTGCCGTTCCCCGTCACGAACGAGATCGCGGCCACCGCGGCCACTATCACGGCGATGCCCACGATGCCCGCGGCGGAGAGCCTCTCGCCGAGCAGTAGTACCCCGCCGACCGCGGTCAGCAGCGGGCCCACGCCCCTTGATATGGGGTAGACGAGCGAGAGGTCGCCCCTGGAGAACGCGGCGGACATGAATACGAAGTAGAGCGCGTAGAACAGGCCGCTCAGGGGCGCTCGCCAGAGGAGTTGCGGCTCGGGCTGAAGTCGCGTGAAGCCCCAGACTCCGAGCGGCAGTAGCAGTGCCAGTGACGCCATCGACTTGAAAAGCGGAAACGCGTAGAGCCGGTTCGACCTCTTGTAGATCATGTTCCAGAGCGCGTGGATGGCGGCCGAAGCCAGGATCAGCGCCAGGGCGACAGGCGACAACTGACAACTCCCATCGGAGCGCGGGGGCCGTCGGCGCCCGAACAAGCCCCAGGTGAAGGGCCGCGGCAACTAGGGGGCGAAGACTGCGATCAAGCGTCACCGCGGCGGCGTCCTCCGCGCGGGTGGCGCGCCGCGCAACTGCCTCACGGGAGGATTATACTGATGGACTCGCTCACTCGGCGCGATTTCTTGAAGACCACCACCGGCGTCGCAGCCGCCTCCATGCTCGCGCTCGGGCGCCGTGCCGTGGCCGCGGACGAGGAGATCCGCGTCGCGGTCCTCGGCCTCCACGGTCGAGGGCAGTCGCACGTCGACGCCTACCGGGGCATGAAGGGTGTCCGCATCGTGGCGCTCTGCGACCCGGACGAGACGCTGCATGAGTCCGCGGCCAAGAGGGTAGCCGATGCTCAGGGACAGGCCCCTGAGTGCTACTGGGACCTCCGCAAGGTCCTCGAGAACGACAATGTCGATGCCGTGTCGATCGCGACCCCCAACCACTGGCACGCACTGGCCACCATCTGGGCGTGTCAGGCAGGCAAGGACGTCTACGTCGAGAAGCCATGCTGCTGGTGCGTCGACGAAGGGCGGAAGATGGTACAGGCGGCCGAGAAGTACGGCCGTGTCGTCCAGGTCGGCACACAGCGGAGGTCCGAGGGCGACTGCCGCAACGCGATGGCTCGCCTACGAAGGGGGGACATCGGAGAGGTCGTGATGGCGCGCGCGACCTGCTTCAAGCCGCGTCCGTCGATCGGGTTCCAGCCCATCTCCGATCCCTGGCCGGGGCTCCACTATGACATCTGGCGCGGGCCGGCGCGCGACCTCCCCTTCACCAGGAACTACGTGCACTACAACTGGCACTGGTTCTGGGAGTTCGGCAACGGCGACCTCGGCAACCAGGGCGTCCACCAGATGGATGTCGCGATCTGGGGTCTCAACAAGGGCCTACCGTCGTACGTACACAGCCGCGGCGGACGCCTCGGGTACAAGGACCAGGGCGAGACGGCGAATACGCAGGTCTGCCAGTACGAGTACGACGACGGGGCCCAGCTCGTGTTCGAGGTCCGCGGGCTGCCGTCCGCGGAGGAGTCCGGAGGCAAGATCGGCAACCAGTTCTATGGCTCGACCGGCTGGATGGCCGAGAAGGACGGCTTCAAGACGCACATCGGCTACAACGATGAGGTCAAGGAGTTCGGGGGAGACCTTCCGGCCGTGGGCGGCAATGGCAACCCCGATCCGTTCGGCAACTTCATCGAGGTGATTCGCAGCCGGAAGGTCGATGACCTAAACGCTCCGATCGAGCAGGGCCACATCGGCGCGACGCTCTGCCACTTGGGCAACACCTCGCTTCGCCTTCGCCGCGCGCTCCAGTTCGACCCGGCGACGGAGCGGTTCGTGGACGACGACGAGGCCAACGAGATGCTGTTCAGACGCGGGAACGGAACCGACTTCCGCATCCCGGACAAGGTCTGAACGGGCCGCGCAAGAGGCAAGTTGTGAGTCTCAGGGGCAATGGGCTTAAGCCCATTGTATCCTCGGTCCTACAGGGATGCGGGTGCGAGGCCCGAATACCTGGTAGGTTGAAGGGCCTCTGATGCTTGCGTATACTCCCCGGCAACGGGGTTCTGTCGTGCGGCGAAAGGAGCCGGTCGCGATGGCTATGCGTACGCGTATGTGCCTCTTGGCCCTGGCGGCGCTGCTGCTGACGGCGCTGCCTGCGTGGGCTGTCACTGTCACGGTGGAGAGCACGGGCGAGACCCAGGTGGTGAACGGGATCGCCACCATCACGCTCGGGGGCGTGACCGGCGAGGGCAACTACGTCGTGGTCCACGCTGACGGGAAGTTCATCGCCGCGGTCGGTCCGCCGTTCACCTACGCGTGGGACACCCGGGCCCTCGACGACGGGCCGGTCACCATCAAGGTGTCTGAGGTGTCCAAGGACGGGAAGACCCAGTCAACGGCGTCCACAACCGTCCGTGTCGCGAACGCGGTCACGGTCCCGACTCCCGTCGAGCTGAAGTGGGGCGTCCGGAAGGGGGCCGCGGTGCGGACCGCGATCGCCGGCAGCGGGAGCCTGTACGACACGATCAGCAATGAGCAGAAGTTCGTTCCCGGTCGCCTGTTCCGGGCTCTCTGCTGCACCCTCAAGGGCGAAGCGACCGACACCGTGGCCAGTGTCGCCGCCGACAAGCTGGTCATCGATCGTGAGCTTACGACTCTCGTCGCCGACTATCCGGACCGCACAGTCGAGCTGGCGGGCTCCGGGCAGAAGACGTCGGTCGCGGTTCAGTCCAACGGACAGATCGTGGACGGCACCGACAAGGGTGTTGTGCAGGCGCGGGCCAACATGCTGTGGCTGCCGCTGCCCACCAAGGCGGTGGATGTCGGTGCCCAGTGGTCAGGCGACCTGGTGTTCATATCGGATGCGCAGACCGGCTCGGTGGAGAAACAGAGCGGCAACCACCAGCTCGTGGGCTTCGCGATGTGGAACGGGAGCAAGTGCGCCCTCATAGAGAGCCGCTTGCGCTACACGTCCGATCTTGTCGTCAGGATGAGCTCCGAGGACGAGACCTTTCCGAGGGTCCGCACGCTTGTCCGCAGGCTCACCTTCTTCTCCGTGGACACCGGCTCGGTCGTCCGGGTCGAGGAGCACGTGGAGCGCATGTTAACCATCAAGGCCGAGGACTGGGGCGTTTCGTCCGACAGCTTCCGCGAGCGGGACCAGGCCGACCAGCTCGGGCAGCCCAAGTCGGAGGAGGGCACCCGCGGAGAAGGCACCGCCGAGGGCGGCGGCCCGCGCCGTGGCGAGCTGGGGCCCGGCGGGGCCGGGTTGTCCGGGCCAGGGTATGGTACGACGTTGGAGACGGGCACGACCAGGGAGGTTCATGTCCCCGACGACATCGACCTGATCTATGCGATCGCGACGACCGTGGACGTGAAGTAGCACCGGGCAACGCCCTGTTCGTGGTACGCAGCGTGGCCGCGCCGAATGCCGGGCGTCGGCCACGTTTGCTCTTATGCAGAGGCCATGCATGAAGCAGGTTCTGCTGGCGCTGGATCCCGTTTTCGACCTACACCGGACGCACTTCGGACACCCGGAGCAACCGACGCGGCTTGGCGCGCTTGCGGACCTGCCCGTGCTGCGGAGCCTGCGGCGTGTCGAGCCCAGGCCCGCCACGGATGAGGAGTTGCTGCGCGTCCACGCCAAGGAGTACCTGGACTTCCTCGCGCGGATCGACGCGGCCGGCGGCGGATTCCTCAGACGCGACACACCGATAGGCCCCGACTCGCTCAAAGCGGCGCGCGCCGCCGCGGGCGTGTCAGTGGACCTTGCGTCGGCGCTCATGAACGGCACCGCGGACGCGGCTGCGGCACTCGTGAGGCCCCCCGGGCACCACGCCTGCCCGGCGTCCGGGATGGGGTTTTGCGTGCTCAACAACGCCGCGCTCGCGGCCGCCGCGGTCGCGGGCTCCGGCCGCCGCGTGGCGGTGTTCGACTGGGACGTTCACCACGGCAACGGTGTCCAGCAGGCGTTCTGGGAGTCACCGGACGTCCTGTACGTGTCGATGCACCAGCACCCGCTCTATCCCTACACCGGCCTCGCCGAGGAAGTCGGGGTGGGACCGGGCGCCGGGACGACCCGCAACGTCCCGCTCCCGGCGGGATGCAGAGACGGCGACTACCTCTACGCGTTCGACGCGCTCGTAGGGCCGGCCCTGTCCGGTTTCGCGCCCGACCTTCTTGTCATCTGCGCCGGGTTTGACGCACACCGACTCGATCCGCTCGGCTCGATGCAGATTACCGAGGGTTGCTTCCGGGAGCTGCTGCGCCGCGCGAGGGTAACAACCTCCGCGGCACCCGTCCTCCTTGTGCTCGAGGGCGGCTACTCGATCGAGGCGCTGCGCGCGTGCGTGGCCGAAGTGCTCGCCGAGCTCGTCGCGCCCAGCGTGTCGACGGGCGCGGCACCAGAGGCGTACCCTGAGGTGCGGGCCCACGTCGACCGCGTTGCCGCGAGATGGGAGGATGCCCGATGGACGGGCCGCGCAATCCGAACCTAGTGGGCGCGGGTGTGTTCCTCAGCGCTCTGGTCATTGGGCTCGTCGTGTTCATCTTCACCGAGCTGCGCCGATGGCGCGCGTTGGGTGGCTTCCTCTCGCGACGACAGATCGTGGTCAGGGTCGTTAACCTGTGCCTGATCGCCCTCTTAGTGGCCCTCATCGGCGGCGTGTTCTTCGGCGTGAGGCCGGCCACGCTCAGGCTGGGCGTGGCTCTGCTGGTCTGCGCGGGCGTCGTGCTTGTGATCGTGGTGTTGCTCGCGCTCTGGGACCTCCGGGAGATCAACCGCGCTCGACTCGGTCGCGAGATGGAGTTCTACGGCGAGATCGCGCGCTCGATCGTGGGCGCCAAGAAGACCGGGAAAGGGAAGGGGAAGGGGGAGGGTGATTGAAGGCGAGCGGGCCGGGCAATCGCGGACCGAAGGCCGCGGTGCGCGCGCTTCTGGCGTTCGTGGCGGCCATCGCGTTCGCGGGCTGCGGCCCCAAGGGGCATCCGTCTCAACCGCCCCCTCGGGACCGATCGCCTCTGTCCGCCTTCGACTCCGTCCCCGTGCGCGAGCCCACGCGCACACTTCCCGTGAGTAAAAGTCGGAACGTGCCATCCCCGAGTCGCCCACGTGGTTCCTCGAAGATGACGGGCGAGCGCTGGTTGCTGCGGGCAGCGACGCCCGCAAGGGGGCTGTCCGCGTCGACGCCTCCGGCGTAGGCGAGCTGGACGCGGACTCAGCAAGTGGCTACTTCCCGGCCGAGCCGCCCGCTGGCGTCGGGGGCCTGCCCGGATGGGCGCCGAGTGCCCAAAGACCGTCCGCATCGCCCTCGCGCTTGCGCGGGTTCCTGCCCGACGGGTCGCACCTGCGCTCGAGGGAGGTTTCGCCCCCGACGACACGGACCGTCTACGATGACGAGGACATGGGCCGTACCTCCGAGCTAGCCCTGTATCGCCCTACGGCAAGCGGCACCACGCGGTTCACCAAGACATGGGCGACCACAGTGGAGGAGGCGACGCGTCTACTGGGCATCACCGCCGACGAGAAGTACTGGGCCGTTGCCGCGTCCAAGTACCCCGACCCCCCGTTCTCCGCATGGGTGGTAGTGGGAGACATGCGCGAAGGTCACGCCCTCTGGCAGACCCCCGAGACACGCGCGCCCGGGCTGCACGTGCAGTTCCAGGTCCTTGGGGATGCTGAGGCGGTGGTGGTCGGACCCGCAGAGGGCGGATGCACCGGCATCTACCCGCGTGAAGGGCAACCGGTGATGATTCCAGGCGCATGGTGGGTGAGCAACGTCGCCGGCGACAGGGTCTATGTGCCGGTGAGCGTTGAGCCGAAGTACAGCAGGCTGCTCGTGACCTACGACATCCACGGCCGCCCCGTCTGGCGAGCGGCGCAGCCCCACCCCTGGCCCGAGACCGGCCATCGCCGCGGCCTGGTCGTGTCGCGCTCGGGCGAGTGGGTCGCCAACCTCGACACCAGTCCCGTCCCGATCTTTGCAGCCCGGTAGGCGCCGCTACCGGAGGCGTGCTTCCACTCCCCACGGAAGATGCCGTGGAGAGGTGAGCCCGCTTTGCCACGATGCCTGCTGTCCGCCTGCCTCGTCCTGGCAGCCTCCTGCGTTGGCCCCCTCACCGCCCAGGCTTTGACTGGCGGCATGCTGAAGGTCGGCGGCTTCCGGTGCGTCGACCTGAAGGCCCTGCGCGATGACTCCACGATCAACCTCTATGACATCGGTTACTGGACGAACACCGGATTCCGCATGGAGGTATGGAAGCGTAACGGCGTTCCGTTCTGGTACCCGCCCGACTCCGGTAACGTTCGCGTGGCAGGCCCGGACTGGCGGCCGCCGGCGTCAGACGTCCTATCGACACCACGCAAGGGCGCGGTGGCGGAGGCCGATAGCCAACAGCCTGGCAACGGCGCCATCAGGTTCGCGAACGACGGTGACGCGACCACCTATTGGTACGCCGGCGACAGGCACGCCTCGGGGACGCTCCGGATCCGGTTTGCCGGGCCGAGCAAGGTACAGGGCATTCGGTTCCTTGGCTGGGCCACGCCGCGCCACGCGCCCCGCGACTACTCGGTCGGCCTTTTCATGGCGGACGGGTCAAGGCGGGAAGTGGCGGCGGTTCACGATGAGAAGCGCATGGGGCAGTGGATCGAGTTCCCCATCGAGCCCACGGTCGCGAACGGCGTCTACCTCGACGTGCGGTCCACCATAGAGGCCGAGCACGGGCCGGTGATCTACGAGTTCCAGGCCCGAGGCGAAGCTGTGACGGAGGGGGACGGCCCGGCCTGCCCGTCGGAGGTCGTTATCCCTCTGAACGACGCTCCCGCTGAGGAGCTGTTCTGCCTAGGCCACGTAGGTGAGGGGTTCGGCCCGGCACCCCGGACCCCCACGCCGGTAGGCGAGTACCGGATCCTCTACGCCGACGGCAAGTCGGAGACGGTCCCGCTGTTGGCCGGAGCGAACGTCGCGGACCTCCGGTACGGCTCGTTCGTGCCGGGGGCGGAGTTCGCGTTCGGCCTTAGGGACGTCGACGCGGAGCTCGCCGAGCCCGCCGCGTCCTTCTACCACCTGGACGAGATGCTGCCCGTAGAGCCGAAGATGCAGGTGCTCATGTTCGGGCATAGGCTCGCGCACCCGGGCAGGCCCCTGCAATCGCTGACGTTCCGGTGCACGGCTCCTCAGGCATCGCTGCTACTCGTGGCCGTCACGCTGAGGCAGCACGGCCCGAGGATCAACGCCCTGACCTACAACGGCCGACAGGTCCGACCCTACCCGGAAGACACCGCGAAGGCTCCACCTTCTCCCCTCGAGCGGATGCGGGACCCGAGCCGCGTGGTCCTGCTCGACGGCGAATGGCGCTACGTCACCGACCCGGGGAACCTGGGCATCCGGCAGGGCTACTTCGCGCCGGAGCACGACACATCGAGCTGGAAGTCCATGCCTGTGCCGTCGCAGTGGTACGTGCGGGGGCTCGACTACCACGGAGTCGTGTGGTTCCGCCGCGAGTTCGTCGTGCCCGGCTCGATGCCGGGCTCGGTCCGCGAGCTGCAGTTCGGTGGAGTGGACTATGACGCGCGCGTCTGGGTGAACGGGCAGTACGTCGGCCGCCACATTGGTGCGTACGCATCGTTCCGGCTCGACGCCACCTCGGCGGTACGCAAAGGGCGTACGAACACCATCGTGGTGCGTGTCGACAGCCCGGTCGACCCGGGCGTTCGCTCGCGGAAGACTCTCATCAAGGGCAATAGCATGGACGACATCGCCATGCCGTACAACCAGGAAGGCTGCATGGGCGGGATCTTCCGGCCCGTGACGCTCGTCAGCCGCGGTGACGTCCGCATCGACGACCCCTGGACCGAGAGCACGATCAGCGAAGACCTGAAGCGCGCAGTCGTGAATGTGCGGTACGACCTCGTCCCATCCCGTGAGTCGGCGGGGGATGTGAGGGTTACTTGCCGCCTGACAGAGCCGGCCAGTCCAGGCGGCCCGCCGCGCGTCTTCAGGACGTCGAGCAGGGCGAGGGTCTCGGGCCGCACCAGCGTCGAGATGACCCTCAGCATCGACGACCCGAAGCTCTGGTATCCGTGGGAGCAGGGGCGCCCCGACCTCCACGTCCTGGACATCGAGGTGACTCGTGGCGCCGAACGCGTCGACCGCCACCTCTCGCGAGTCGGAGTTCGGGAGGTCAGCTTCGACCAGAAGGCGAGCTGCCTCTACGTCAATCACCACCGGATCTTCGTCAAGGGGATGCTCAACGACGACGTCCACTGGATGTCGCTGATGGACCGCACCGGCTACCGGCAGCGCATAGGGCTTCAGCGAGATGCCAACCTCAACCTTATCCGCATGGTCGGCCACCAGTCATCGCCGGATATGTACGACCTGTGCGACGAGATGGGGATGATGATCTGGCAGGAGATGCCCCTGCAGTGGCAGTACTCGACAACCGCTCCGGTGCGCGACGACATACTCCGCATCGTGGGTGAGACGGTGACCCAGTGCCGTCCACACGCTTCGGTGGTCGGGTGGTCGGCCTGGAACGAGGGTGGGCAGAGCGAGTTCACCGGCCGCCTCGTATCGCTGATGCGCGATCTCGACCCGACGAGGCCGATGACGCGGGCATCCGGCGGGGGCGACTTCGACATCCACATCTACCCCAACCTGGCGAGCAACCTGTCGCGGCGGAGCTTCCTCTGGAGTGGCGTAGAGGTCGGCTTCGTGAGCGAAGTCGGGGCCTATGGCTTGCCGTCACCGGCTGAGATGCACGAGATCATGGGGCGCGATCTGTTCCCCTTCGACTCCGCCGACTTCTACTGGGAGACGTTCACCTCCTACCGATACGTCGACGGGCCGGTCTTCTCGGACGCGCCAACCGCCGCGGACTGGCCGACGGGCAGGATCCGCGACTACGTGCTTAGCCATGCCAAGGCGAGCGAGCGCTGGCTCGGTCAGTTCATGAAGTTCATGTTCGAGAACTTCCGCGCGCAGCGGTTCGCCCCAACGACTGCCGCGATCCACTGCCGGTTCGACGATCCGCTGCCGACCGCGTTCCTCGGCATCGTCAGCTTCTACGGCCGTCCGCGTCAGGCATACGAGTCAGTACGCGAAGCCTGTCAGCAGGTCCTCCCCATTCTCTTCCTCGACTACACCGGCGCCGAGGACATCAGGGTCGTCAACGAGTACTGGGCCCGCGGCTGGAAGGGTTGCACGCTCAGGTACATCCTCAAGGCCCGCGACGGGACCGTCGTCCGGCGGGCGGAGAGGACCTTCGACCTTCCACCGGACTCGACCGTGAAGGTGCTGGCCCGCGAGGAGATCGGTGACCTATACGGGCAGCCCGGCGGCTTTGTGGCGGAACTCGCCGTGCGCGACTCGACTGGCCGGGAGATCTCGAGGAACCACTACGACCTAACCGCCGAGGAGGCCCGGCTGTTCGTCGAGTCGGTCTACCCCGTGCCACCCACGGCGCCGTACGGCTGCATCCTCCTGCGTGCCGCGGACGCGGACGAGACGGACGGCGTGGCGCGCAGCATCGCTGGCGAGGGAACCTACAGTCCGACACTCCTCGAGCTGGGAGGAGAGGGCCGGGAGCCGTACCTGAAGTTCGGGGTTCCCACCCCTCGCGCCGGCGAGTACCTCGTGCGGGCGAGCTGCAGCTCGGGCGAGGGACTGAGGACCTGCGAGCTATGGGTGGACGGGCGCCGCGCCGAGTCGGAGGAGTGCCCATACGTCGACATGACGGCCGGCATTACGCGCGTTCCATACTCGACGCTCGGACTTTCGTGGCGGCCAGGATGGATCGCACACCTGGGCGAGGGCGACCACACCATAGAGCTCCGTTGGCCGACCGGTCGCCCCGCGCCGCCCTGGGTCATCGACGCTATCTGCTTGCAGTACCGACCGCAGGCGCGGTCGGTACGGAACTGAAGGGACATGCGGGCCGGTGCTCATCCTCACTCCGCTCCGACTCGCAAGCGGCCCCCGAACAATGCTGCGACCCGTGCTCGTCACAGCCACCCGCAGAGCGTCGCCAGGAGCTGTGTGTAGTGAATGAAGTTGGGCCAGGAGATATCAGGGGGCACTCCGTGGTCGCACCCGGGGATGAAGCCGCCACCCTCGAGCAGCGGTGGCACCACGCGGCGCACCTCCTCCTCGATGACCTTGCCCCCCTTGGCGATTGCGCGCTTGTCGATGCCGCCCGTGTAGGCCATGCGCCGCCCGAACGTCCGCCTGAACTCAACGATGTCGTTGCCGGCCGCCACCTCAATCGGGTCGCACAGGTTGATCCCCGCGTCGATCCAGCACGGGATGAGCTCCCCCACGTGGCCGTCCGAGTCGACGTCGAAAACGCGGCAGCCGCTCCTTGCCGCGATCTGTATCCATCGCCGGTAGGCCGGCAGGATGAACTCGCGCGTCATTGCCGGCGAGATCATCGAGTGGGCTTTGTAGGCCATGTCCTCCGAGATGAGGATCCTGTCGACCGGAGCTCGGGAGCAGACTCGCGACAGCACCTCGGCAACAAACTCCGTCCAGAAGTCCACCATCTCGTGCACGAAGGCCGTGTCGTCCATGAAGAGCGTGCAGAGCCCCTCAAACCCGCACCACTCCCGGAGCTGCCAGAACGGTCCGTTCATTCCGACCGCGAGGAACTCGTCTCGGTCCGGGTCATTCAGCCCGGCCAGCCTCTCGTCGAAGTCGGCCGCGTAGCGCTCCGGCGTGTCGGGGTCGTAGCGCGTCTTCATGGCTTCCCAGTCGTCGCGGGTCTCGACGGGGAACTTGTACCACTTGCGTGTAACGAAGTCCTTGGCGGATCGGATGTAGCTCGCGTCGTAGCGGTCGGCGATCTCGACGACCGCTCCCATCCAGTCGCTCAGGATGTAGTGCCCATCCCTATGCTCGAGGATCTTCTCCTCGAACTCGGGGATCATCCTAAGCGATGCGCCACAGCCGACGCCTGGCGGGTGGATCGGTGTCGTCGGGTCGATCCCGACGGCCTCGAGCAACTGCTCGAACCAGGACCGTTCACGGTCAAGCCCTTCCTCGTACCAGCGAACGAGCGTCGACTCGCGTGGTCCGCCGGGGGAGAGCGGTATCCTGTCCGGGTTGCCGAAGAGGACGGTCTCGAAGTAGCGCTGGCGCGGCGTCACTGTGTGTCCGGTCTCCTCAGTCGAGAGTCACGGCAACGACGGTCGAGTCGTCCGACGCCGGGCCGCCTCCCCGAAACCGCGCCGCCGCGTCACGGACAAGCTCCGCGTTGACGGTCTGGTGGTCCCGCGCCGCGTCGCCCAGTGCCTGCAGGATGCCCTCAACCCCGAACTGCGCACCGGCAGGGCTCCGGCTCTCCGTGATCCCGTCGGTGTAGAGGACCACGGTCTCGCCCGCCGACAGTGTCAGGTCCACGGCGGACGCCCCGCAGGAGCGTTCCACGCCACAGGGCAGCCCGTTCGGCAGAGGCAGGACTCGGGCATCGCCGGAAGCGCTTACAGCCACAGGGGGCCAGTGCCCGGCGCTCGCGGCATGGAACACGCGGCCGGCCGGGTCGAGGTAGCTCACGAGCATGGTCGCGAAGACGCCCTCATCGGTCGAGGGCAAGAGATTGCACATGTTCTCGCTGACACAGTCGAGTACCTCGGTGGCCTGCCCGAACTGGCCCGCCAGCCGGGCCACGAGCCCGTAAACGAGGTTCATAACCACCGACGCCGTTAGGCCGTGGCCCGTGACGTCACCGACCACGATGAGCAGGCGCCCGTCAGGTATGGGCTCCACCACGTAGAAGTCGCCCCCCGCGGCGGAGCGCGTGTCGACGAAAGCCGTTAGGGTCACGCCCGGGTACAGGTAGGTTCTCGGGAGCAAGCTCTGTCGGGCGCGCTCGACCGCATCGGGCTCGCGAGTGCGCGCTCGGCTGACACCGTCGGGCGCGCGCACCGGGGCCGGGTGCTGGCTCGCGACGCCCCGAGCAGCAGGTTGATGGACGACATGCAGGCGAGAAGCGCGATGCCCCTCCGCCATTCCGGTGCACCTTCCCAGACAGGCCGGCCCCTGACTTCGCCTGACGGAGAGGCGCACCTTCTTCCCTGGAAGATCGGTTCTAGCGGCCCCGCTTCAGCAGCACGTAGACGAACACGGGACCCCCGACAAGCGCGGTGACGACCCCGACCGGCAGCTCCGTAGGAGCGATCACAACCCGCGCGACCGTGTCGCACAGCACGAGGAATGCGCCAGCCACCAGTCCCGAGGCCGGTACCAGCAGCCGATGGTCAGGCCCCAGAGCGCGCCTGACCACGTGGGGGACGATGAGGCCGACGAAGCCGATGGGGCCCGCCATGGCCACCACCCCGGCGGTCACCAGTGACGCGGCGCAGAACACCCACCTCTGGACCGCCTCCACGTCGACCCCGCGGCCCATCGCGAGTTCCTCGCCGAGCGCGAGCTGGTTCAGCGCGGAGCTGCGCCAAAGGATCATCAGTACACCGGGCACTAGGAGCGGGAGCAAGCCCAGCACCTCGTCGTAGCCCACCACCGACAGCCCACCCATCATCCACCGGTCCATCACGACGAGCAGACGCGGCTCGGCCAGGTAACGCATCAGGAGGATCGCCGACGATCCGACCAAGGCGATGGTGACTCCGCATAGGAGGAGCGACTGCATCGAGAACTCGGACTTGCGCCGCGCGAGGCGATAGAGAAGCAGCATCACGGCGCCGGCGCCCGCCAGCGCGCAGAGCTCGACTCCCCTGAACGGACCCCACGCCAGGCGCAGACCGAGGGTCATGGCCAAGACGGCGCCCAGCGCGCTCCCGGTCGAGATGCCCAGCACGTAGGGGTCGGCCAGCGGGTTCCGCAGGATCGCTTGGAGCGCCGCGCCCGCGACGCCGAGGCCGAGGCCGACGAGCAGCCCTAGGACGGTTCGTGGCACTCGCTGTCGCACAACGATCTCATACGCCGTCGGGTCCCCGCCTTCGTGCCTCCCAAGAAGCCAGGCCACAGCATCCAGCGGGCTCACGCGGGTCGCGCCGATGCAGGCAGAGCCCACCGCTGCCGCCACAACGACGAGGGCACACACCGTGAGCCAGCCTGCGACGCGCGCTCGAGTCAGCCGCAACGTGCGAGCTCCTCCCGCGTTCGGGGCAGAACAACGGGCAGCCCTGTCAGCTCGTCGCAGACGACCCGGAGTCCCATTCCGTACAGGCGCTCCAGGTTCGCCTCAGTGACGACCTCCTGTGGGGCGCCTTGAGCGAACACGCGCCCGGCCGAGAACAGCCAGAGCGAGTCGCAGAACCCGGCTGCGAGCGTTACGTCGTGTGTCACAAGAAGGATCGTCATGCCCTCCCGGTTCAGCTCGCGCAGCAGCTCCATCACGGAGAACTGGTGGTGCAGATCGAGCGACGCCGTCGGCTCGTCGAGCAGCAGAATCGTTGGCTCCTGGGCGAGCACCGAGGCGATGAGCACCCTCTGCTTCTCCCCGCCGCTCAATGTGCTGAACAGCCGGTCCGCGAGATGCTCGACTCCGGTGCGCGCCATGCAGCGCTCGGCCACTTCCCAGTCCGCGTGGGACTCGAGCGCGAACGCGGGCAGCCTCGGGTAGCGGCCGAACAGGACGACCTCGGCGACGGCGAACGGGTACTCGGTCGCGACGGACTGCGGCAGGTAGGCCACCGCCCTGGCGCGCTCCGCGGGCGGCACACGGTGCAGGGCCTTGCCCAGCAGCGCGATCGACCCCTTCGCGGGGCGCAGCAGGCCCAGCAGAAGGCGCAGGATCGTCGTCTTGCCCTCGCCGTTGGGCCCGATCAGAGCGACCATACGACCGAGGGGTAGATCTACCGATAGGTCGTCGACGATAGAGCGACCGTTGTACGCGAATGAGACGCCGCAGAAGCTGTACGCGCTCTCACCGCTCATCGATCATCGCCTCCGGGTGCAGAAGCCGGGCGAGCCGCCTGGCCGACTCCGCGAGCCGCGGTCCCGGGGTGAGCAGATACTCCTCGGTCACGACCAGCACGCGCCCGTTCTCGACGGCCGGCAACGTGCCGAGTTCCGCCCAGTCCCTAGCGCAATCCGCCGCCTTGGCCGCGTCGGCGCCCGGCTGGAGGTCGATGACGGCTTCCGGCGCCGACACGACAACCTGCTCCAGCGACGGTGTCGGGTAGAGGCCCGCCGCGTCGCGGAACACGTTCTCACCGCCCGCCAGTCCGACCAACTCGTCGAGGAAGGTGCCCTTCGTGCAGGTCATCGCGTGCCCGACCTTACCGGGGTCGCGGCCCGCGCAGATGAAGACCCGAACCGGAGGTTCTCCGGCTACAGCCGCACGGACGGCCTCCAGCTCCCCCTTCAGGTCGTCTGTCAGCTTGTCACCATCAGCCTTGCACGCGAGCCGGGCCGAGATAGCGTCGATGGCCTTCCACACGTCCTCGACAGTGTCGAGTGGGACGCTCAGGAACTCCTGGCCCATGGCCTTGCAAGCCGCCTGCAGCTCGTCAGAGATGCCTTGGAAGACGACAAGGTCCGGCGAGAGCGACCGAAGCACCTCCAGGTTCGGGTTCACGTACCCGCCGCAGGACGGGCGGCTCTTTGCCTCTTCGGGGTAGGTCACAAAGTCGCTCACTCCAACGACCCTGCCCCCCTGCCCCAAGGCGAACACCATCTCCGTCACTGCGGGTGATAGCGTGACTACGGTACGTGGCGGTGTGACCGGCCGCGACTCCGCCTGCGCGCCGACGGGCCGGCCGGCGGGGGCCGGTGCCCGCGGCGTCTCCTGACGAGCGCAGCCGGCAGAGACAGCCACCACCAGCGCAGCGGCCGCCATGTGTAGCAGTCGTCTCCCTGTCACCGCGACGCCTCCCTCAAGCTGACGCGTCGGGGCGCGGGCCGAGACGGCCGCGCCCCTCTCGCGCATCACTGCAAGTCGTAGGCCGAATCGTCGACCGAGAGATCGCCGAGCGACCTGTCGTTCGGGCTCACGTTGGCCGGCCGGGCGCAGGCCTTCGAGTGGCCGTCGATGTAGGTCACGTTCGCTACTCCGTTGTGCCGGAAGTGGATATTGGGACCAACGTACGGGTAGTACACGTCGCCCGGCGCACGCATGTAGTTGGTCGCCGCGATGCCTGCTGACGGCCAGGTGCTCCAGAACGCGGCGTCGGCGAAGCCCGCAGTCTCAGCCGGCGACACGATCTGCGCTACCGAGCACGGCATCCGTACGGTCCAGGCGAGCGCGTCCCCGCCGATGTAGCTCACATTGTACGAGTATCCGGTCTCGGGGCGGCCCCACGACTCGGCCCTGAAGGAGGGGCACTGGTTGATCTGTTCGTTCTTCGTGTACGGGCCCAGCAGCCCCAGTGTCGACGTGCCGGTGCCGTAGTTCACCGTGAAGTCCCACGCGTGCTCTACGTTCCATCCGTCTGTGTAGTAGTACGAGATGCAGGCCGTCTCGTCGTAGTCCTGGGCGTACATCAGCCAAGCCGTGCCGATCTGGCGCAGGTTCGAGAGGCAGCTCGTCTGGCGCGCCTTCTCGCGGGCCTTGGCGAACACGGGGAACAGAATCGCCGCCAGGATCGCGATGATCGCGATCACCACGAGCAGCTCAATGAGGGTGAAGCCTTGTCTCTTCACGCGGCATCGCCTCGGGACACGAAGGCGACCGGAAACGGGGCCGCGGCCAGGAGACAGCCGATCGCCGTCTTGCGCAGACGCGGATCGCCCTTCACGTCGTCGCGATCGAGAAGCGCGGCCAGCTCGAGCGCGAACCGGATGGACTCGGACATCCCGGCGGGCGGCTCCGTTTGCGTAGGTCGCCCGTTATCGGGCAGGGGGATGGTGGACATGCGTGCAGCACCCTTCATGCGGAAGTGGCTCCTGCGGGAGGGCGCGTGGCAGGTTCATCGGCGATGTGTGGTCTTCTCTGGAGCCTAGGGGGCCCGGCGAGTCTCGCCGCTGACATGACGCGTGCTCCCACCCTCGAGGAGCGCTATCCCAAGAGTCACCGAGCCGTCTCCTGGCTTCCGGATCGTCCTACCGGCCGCGCCTTCCGGTTGCCCGTGGCTTGTTGCGGCTTTCGTCCCCGGTCACAGTTGCGGGGCAGCGACGGACTCTCACCGTCTTCCGAGGGCCTTAGGGCCGTGCACTCGGTGTCGGGGAGGGGTATTCGCGCCTGGAAGGCGGGGTCCTCCCATGGACCCAGAACCGCCCCCGTGTGCTGGATTCGGCACGGGCCTAGCAGACCAAGGCTGGGACCAGGGGCTCGGCGGAGCAGTTGGACCCTCCTGGCGGCAGCATGTCCTTGTGGCCGTTCGCGGCGGGGCCTACAATGGCCCGGGCCGAGGTGACCGAGATGGACGAGGCCGTTAAGGAAGCCAGGACCGCCCTCGGGGCACGGGACTACGAGCTCATCGCCGAGGGGTTCGCCTACGGCGGAGCGCGCATCGCGGCAGTCCTGCGGCGGCGGGACGAACTCGTCGCGATCGTGTCGCGTGCATGTATGCCGTCGGCCGCGGCGCAGACCGCGCTGAGCCGCGCACTGATGGCGTTTCTGACCGCGCGGCAGATCTCGGAAGTGCACCCGCGCTTCGAGGTCGTGTGGCAAGAGGACGGCCATCCCATGCGGCTCGCCGACGCGTTTCCGTTCGATCCCCATTGACCGCGCCCGGCGTCTACTCCCACTCCCCGGCGGGAACCAGGCGCAACGCGCCTGTGTCGGGATCGGGCTCAGCGACTGCGGGCCGCGTCTTCACCGGTCGGCTGAACACCTGTGAAGTCAGCGAGCCGAAGGAGACCGTCACCTTGGTGAACTCCTCGATGTTGAGATCGGTGAACCGCGTGTCCTCGGTGGGTATCATGTAGAGGAACCCCGTCACCGGCATCGGGGAGTGCGGTAGCAGGACCTGCACGTACGCGCGGCCGTGCAGCGCGTAGACCTTGCGCGAGGTGAGCACCGCTAGGAGCGCGACGTTGGCGAATCTCACCAGCACGATCTCACCGAACCGAGTGAGGCCGCCCTCGGTCGCTCGTCCCTGCTGACGGATCACGTTCACGACCTGCTCGACGGCGCCGTAGACGCGGTCCACGATGGGGAACCGGCTGAAGGCGGCCTTGAGCATGACCGTGATGAAGTTGCGCGCCCGGCGGCTGGTCAGGTATCCAAGGCCGGTGACGGCCGCGATGACGAGCAAGTACGCGGTGCCCAGTATGAGTAGCCCGGGGATGCCCACATGCTCCGTGATGGCAGTGGCGATCCGGGAGTCGGGGCCGAACAGTAGCACGAGCCTGGTGGCGACCGCGCCGATGAGCCAGACCGTTACGACGGCCGGCAGAAGCACCAGAAGCCCGGAGACGAAGTAACGTAGGAGCTGACGCACCTTCTGCACGACGATCCTCCCATGCGTGACCAGGGGTGCCCCATGTTACCACGGTCCTGGTGCTAGGTGACCTCCCTTCAGGCACCTCCGCCTCCCCTCACCGGAAGGAGCCGGTAGAGGCGGCGGCGCGGTCGTTCACCGGGCGGTGCCGATCGTTCGGAGGACGGTGCCGTCGCGTCGGCGGAGGACGATCTCGAACGGGCGCTGGCCGCCGAGGGCGTGCGTCGCGCAGCCAAAGCACGGGTCGT
>Ga0315282_10002585_pt1 | contig 33091 bp, 32 predicted proteins | sample YL17G07_20_MG_FD_203693 | JGI IMG/M metagenome (GOLD analysis project Ga0315282, IMG submission 203693) | Sediment microbial communities from Yellowstone Lake, YNP, Wyoming, USA - YL17G07_20 | ecosystem: Environmental > Aquatic > Freshwater > Lake > Sediment | place: USA: Wyoming | collected...
AAAACACAGAAAAAACACCCTTTTTTACAGTCATTTAAACCCAAACAACCAACACTTTCCACCACCACACGACCACCCGATAACGACACAAAAAAAGGACAAACACCACATCGGAACTACTGACTGTCTATCTTATTGGGATTGCTGGTTGCCTGGAAATATTTCATTTGGTACAGCTGGACCCATGTTCCCGCTTCCTCGCCGTCGGATAATCCATCGCCATCCGAATCTCGGTCGTTGAGCTTGGTGAAGTAGACATTGCCCTGCGTGTCCATCCAGCCGTGGGTTTCCATCCGGTCGGGCAGGCCATCGCCATCCGAGTCGGTCATATCCTTGGGCGGGGGTGTCATGCCCACGTACGAGAGGGTGTACGTGCAGTCGTAGGTGTTATCGCCGTAGAGGCCGGTCTCGTCATAATCCCATACGCCTATCCGGCCGCCCGTGTGGTTCAACTGTAAAGTCCCGGGCTCTACCCTCAACATGTAGACCGGCGAATCGTTGGAGCCGTACTTGACGTGCATGCCCCACCTGACACCGTTGGTGTTGGCGTTGGTGCCCCGGCTGCTCCATGCGTACATGCGCACCCCCCGATCCGGGCCCTGGTCAATGCACGCCAGCTCCGCGGGCGGCGGGTACCAATGGGTGTACCACCCCGTGGCATTGACATGGTAAACGCCCACGGGGAACGAGGCGCCATTGCCGAACCAGATGGTCTGCCCCATGTTATTCATCTTGATCACGATGGGCGAATAATTGAGAGGCCCCGGCGTAGGCGTCGGAGTAGGCGTCGGAGCGGGAGCGCCGAGGACCGTCGTCTGGGTATTCGGGAAAGAGACCTTATCCTTGATAACGACCGTGTTCGTCAACGGATCGACCACATACGTTTTTATCACACTTAATAACGTCGTGCCGCCATCGATGATGTCCCGGGGGATGGAGGCAGAACCGCTCACGTAGCCCGCGATCTCGTCATTAAAGGTAGCAACCGTAGAATAGAGACTGGATAAGGCATTCAAGTCGAAGATGCCCCAATAGCTCAAATGAGTAACATTAGCGCTAATAGTATGATTCACCGGGTCAACCGTAGAATTGACCGGCAGGAATAATCCATAAGTCTCGTTATAATAACATAAAGAAATATTAGCCGGATCGGTCACCTTGACAGGATCATATTTCATCGTGACAATAGCATAATTAAACGAACCATTTACGTCCGCATAGACAAGCGGAGAGATGAGCGCCGAATTGTTCGTATAATATTCCGAGGTATCCTGAACGATCCTCATCTGCTTGGACATGTCACCGATACCATTGATGGAAACGCTCATCCCCAACGTGCTGTTGGAGACAGTAGTCGTATAAGTCCGCAGGCCGTCGAGTACGCCGTTACCATGCGAGTAAGGGTTATTCGGATCGGTACCCACCTTTAACTCGCTATCATCCGTAAGGCCATCATTATCGGAATCCTGAGTAAGCGGATTAGTATGCGAAGTAGTTACCTCATAGCCATCCTTTAGCCCATCGCCATCCGTATCTTCTACGCATGGAAATGTACACCAGGCCTGCTCCTGGATATTCGTTAACCCATCATTATCAGGGTCCCCCTCGGGTAGGGCCATCTCCTCGCTGCTGTTCGAGCTAACATTCAGATCGTGAAGCTCAACGAACTCGAAATAATCGGTGAGGCCGTTACTATTGGAATCAACTTTAAACAGGTCGGCGCCAAGGAAATACTTGAGATAGCAGGGAAGCTCCTCACCCCCCGCCTTATTCAACACTTCCCGGCCGTCGGGTATTCCGTTTCCCGATTCGTTCTCCGGGGTGAGCTTCGAGTCGGAGTCCTGGTTCAAGGGGTCGAAGCCATAGAGAAGCTCCGCCCGCATCGGTAAATAATCCCCGTCCAGGTCCAGGATCGTCGTCCTCAAGGTGTTAGTACTGTCGATTGCGCTGACATTAAGCCATACTGGAGCGTGGACCCATAAACTTGTGGAGAAGTTGCCATCCGTCACCGGTATAGTGGTGACAGTGGTGTTATTGCTCTGTGTTATCTTGACACTCGTAATGCTACGGTCCGTGGTATAGCCGGCCAGCAAGATCGTACCGTTAGAAACGGCGTCGCCGGGCGGCGAGGTGAGCACGATATCCGGAGACTCGTCCTCCACCCACACGCTGATCCGGCTGCCGGGCTTACTCCTCATAACCACCTTTATCTGGTTATCCGTGCCTACCGGCACTTTCTTCTTTAAGAGGCCGCCCTGTTTTTTGAAATCGTTGGGGCCGAAAACCTCAACGCCGTTAAGCCACACCTCCGCGCTGCTGCTGGCATTATTATCGCTGCCCGGGAACAAGTCGCCGTTCCTCACGAACAGCGTATAACTACCGTGCGGATCACTCGCCGAAAAATTAGTGTAATACGTGTTCGAGCCACCGGTACTCATATATATTTCGGGGCCGCTGGCGAACGATACGGAAATGCCATCGCTACCGTTGATGATACCGTTACTGCCGCTGCCGTTAGAAATGGAATCCCCGCTCTTCCCATTACCATTATCGTTAGGCGATCCCGTGGTCTTCAAGTAATTTTCCGGGCCCCAAACGACCGAGGCATTCACGACAGGACTAAAAATCGATACGAAAAACATGGCAATGACTAACAATGACAATAGCGGTTTAGACAGCATCTCTATACACCTCGCCCAGTTACCAAAAGCTTGTAAAGCAATGGCTAATAAAAAAATGTGTTATTACATATAAATAAGTTGTGACTTCAAATTCCATTGGAATATATATACAGGCGTATTTCAATATATTATAGGCTTAATACCTAAATAAACTCCAACAAATAGCAAAGAAGCCTTTTCCTACCTGACCTGTATATCGGCAATAAACGTTAATCGGAAATGGTCCCTTCTAACCCGTGTAAAAGTTCATATATCAAGCCAAATCACTGTTCCCGCGATGAGCCGCCAGGCGTAACTCGGGAAGCCCCGAATATTCATAAGTGCCGGCAGCTTTTTCGCAGTAATGCCACATGTAGCCGTGCTTAAAATGAAGGCTCCACGAAATCGAAGCCGTAAGGAAAGAAGTAACAGCCTGGCAGAACAGCAGGAACAAAAAAATGCCACAGTCAACTGGCAATTCACCACCCAGGACACAAGGATAATACTATCAAGGCTCTACCCGACACTACACGATTGACACGACACTAGAGCCGCCAGTACTTTTTTTGAATGTCCACGGCGGCTTCGATGTGCCGGGCGGCGGCTTCCGTCTTTTCCCCGGCCGCTTCCTCCGGATATGGCTCCCCCATTAGCCCGAGGAGGGCCGCCTCCACGCTCGACGGCAGGTGCTCCGGCGAATACCCTCCCTCCAGGAGGGCGACTATGTTAGCTTGTTTCGCCCCCTCCCTCACCATCGAGGCCAGCCTGTGGAAGCCCGCCTCCGTCACATTCATGTCCCCGAGGGGGTCGGCCATATGAGAGTCAAAGCCCGCCGAAACGATCACCAGCTCGGGCTTGTATGAGTCCATGATGGGCAGCAATATCCGGCCGAACGCCTCCACGTAGTCCGAGTCCGTGGACCCCGCGGGCAGGGGCACGTTCACGTTGTAGCCCTCGCCCTCGCCCCTCCCCGTATCAGAAACGCTGCCGGTGCCCGGGTAGTGGGGATACTCGTGCGTGGAGAAGTAGAGCACGTCGGGCCTTTCGTAAAAAACCAGCTCCGTGCCGTTGCCGTGGTGCACGTCCCAGTCGACGATGATCACCTTTTTTATGCGCTTGAGGGCATGCACCGTGCCTATGGCGGCATTGTTGAATAAACAAAAGCCCATGGCGTGGTCGGGCAAGGCGTGGTGCCCGGGCGGCCGGACCATGCCCATCGATAGCCTTCTGCCCGCCAGCGCCTCGTCGACCCCCTCCACGGCGGCCCCCGCGGCCTTCAGGGCGGCGGCGGCAGAATCCCGCCCCATGTAAGTATCCGGGTCCAGCCAGCCCCCACCGAACCCGAGGATGCCCTTGACGTACCAGGGGGCGTGTACGCCCTCCACATCCGGCACGCTCGCCGGCGAGGGATCCCTGAACTCCAGCCGGTCACTTAGGCCCAGCAGGCGCTCCATAATCCCTTCCAGCCGCTCCTTGCACTCCACATGGCCCTCGAGGTCATGCTTCAGGAAATCGTCCGAGTAGAACACGCAGGGCTTTTGCATTGCCAAAACCATTTATATGATATGTAAACCAGCATTAATCTTTTTTATATCTCCCAGGCCTCGGACTTATTGCGCAACGGCTTTTATATGGACGGGTTATTAAGCAAAACATTTATATTTAAAGAAAGGATATAGACATCAAAAAAAACGGTAATATTAAAAAAGGTTATATTTTACTGAGCAAAATTAAACCTTTATTTACTTCGCCATTAATAAATAAGCAATTATAAGGATAAAGTATATAAATCAACAGTGTTATTATTATCGTATATTAATAAATTATCGTAAATGCGAAATAATTTATTAAACGAGGTGGATAGGATGAAAAAACTTACAGTACCCGTACTTGATGAAAAGGACAAGGAGTTCGTTGAGACTTTAGTGAACGTGGGCTTAAAGAGGAACGTCGCGAAGACTTTAGTATATCTGGCAAACGTGGACGAGACTATCAGCCGGGACATTGAGCTTGGGGCGGACCTTAGGCAGCCCGAGGTAAGCATCGTCATGCGCGAGCTGAGAGACCAGGGCTGGGTCGAGGAGCGCGAGATCAAGAAGGAAGGTAAGGGCAGGCCACTGAAGTGCTACAAGCTGGCGACCAGCATCACGGACATCATTTCCATGCTCGAAGAGCGTAAGAGGGAAGAGGCGGCAGTCCACCTCGAGAACATCCAGAAGCTGAGATCGCTCTCCGACAAGCTGAAGTAAGTCCTGGAAAATTTTATACCTATTTTACTTATAAAGTCTATTACTTTTTTAACCTGTCACTCTTCTTCTTAGCGCGGGGTCCTCATACATGAGCTCAGCCAGCACCTGCTCGAAGCTCTCGTCCGGCGTTAGCTGTCTTTCCAGATAGATGCCGGTGCGGCCCACGTCCGCCCTCCGTTTGAGGACCCGCATACGCTCCTCCACGATGGTCTGGCCGACTCCTATTTTCTTAGCCACCCATCCCGGCGTCAGGTCCGACAGGGGCGTCTCGACGTGCCCCTCCACGGTGGGCTCGATGAACATCAGCCGCTTATCGACGCCACAAACCCTCTTATCTTCAAGGATGCCCTCCAGGCCCACCTCGCCGCCGAACCTGTAGAACTCCAGCTCCGTCTGCCTTGGCGGTATCAGCGGAAAAATGACGTTCGTGCCATCGTCCAGGACCAGGTGGGCTTTGACCAGCGCCCGGGGCGTGGCCTGCACGATGCTCCGCTCCCTGGCGTCCAGGGCCAGCCCTATCTTTATGGAGCTCACCACCCGGGGGATGAACACATCCACGTCGCTCCCCTGCTTCACGTCCCCCCTGGCGACGCTGCCGAACACCGAGGCGTCAACGTCGGCGGCATTCAACGCCCTTAAAACAATGGCGGCCCTGTGGCGGAGCTCACTCAAATGTTCCCAGGTCCCGGAGCCGTAGACGACCTCGCGTCTCGGCCCCATCTCGGCGGCCTTGCGCCTCATGGCCCTCTCTCGGTCTCCTTCTTCACCCAGTCCAGGTAAGGCCCGTAGCCGCCGTCCAGCCTCCACGACGTAATGCACGGAAGCTCGTAGCTGTGGAGCTCCTTAACGCGCTTAACGACGTCGGGGACCCGCTCCGTGGCAGTCTTACATATCATCGAGACCTCCGTGTCCTGCTCGATGCGGCCGCCCCACCGGTACACGGAGGCGATCACGCCGAAGTTGGCGCAGGCGACCAGCCGCTCGCCGACCAGCGCATTCGCTATACGGCCAGCCTCCTCCATATCCCTACAAATTATATATACTACTGAGAACATTTATTACCAAACTTTAACTCGGGCTGTGTTTATATAAAATTTATGGGGAGAAAGAAAGTTGGTTGATTTGATATGGATCGCCGCCCTCATCGTGTTCGCCATCTGGTGGTTCATCGTAGCGGACCTGGACAAGGCCGGCATCCTCAAGAAGTATAACATGACGGCCATCGGGCCGATCATCATGATGCGCACGTTCAAGGGCCAAAAGCTGCTGGACTGGATCGCGAAGCCAAAGGGGCTCTGGAGGGCCGTCACGCTCCTGGGCATGCCCATCGTCGTCGCCTCCATGGTAATAATGCTAGTCACGCTGTTGGGCATGGACATATGGATGCTTTTAAGGGTGCAGGAGATCCCTCCCCCGGGGCCGGCCAACGCGCCCCAGAACATACTGGCCATCCCGGGAATTAACCAGTTCATACCCTTCTGGTGGGGCTGGATCGCCCTCATCGTGGCTTTGATCGCCCACGAGTTCTCCCACGCCATCCTCGCTAAGGTGGAGAACATCAAGGTCAACTCGCTCGGCCTGATGGTCATGCCCATACCTATAGGAGCCTTCGCGGAGATCGACGAGGAAGAGCTGTTCGGCTCGAAGAGCGAGGGCAAGGCCGCGGACATCATCGGGCCCATGGAGACGAAGGCTCCCGGCGAGGGCAAGCGCCGGGCCTCCCCCCGGCAGTTCGTGAACATCCTGAGCGCGGGCGTCATCGCCAACTTTTTCGTCGCCATCGTGGCGTTCTTGCTTTTATTCGGCCCTGTGCTGGGCGCCATCGCCGCCTCGGACAACGACGTGCTGGTCTACAACGTGGCGCCCGGGAGCGTGGCTGACGCGGCGGGCATCAAGCCCAACATGATCCTGACCTCGGTTAACGGCCAGCCGGTCACGGGCCCCGGCCAGTTCAACGACTACCTGCGGGCCCACCCGGGCCAGAACTTGACCATCGCGGGGCTCTTGAATAATAAGCCGGTGCAGCACACGGTGCCGGTGGGGGACGCCCGGGGCGTCTACATTTTAGGAGTGTTGGCCGATAGGAGCTATCCTGCTTATGAGGCGGGCATCGGGCCGAACATGCGGCTGGTCTCCATCAACGGCACGCCGATCGCCGACACGGCGGCCTTTAACAGCTACATGAACGGGACGAAGGCCGGGCAGGCGGCCACCCTGGGGTTGATCGAGGCTAACGGCACTCCGAGGAATGTCTCGCTCGTGCTCGCCTCCGGGCCCGGCCCGAAGGGCTACATAGGCTTCTCCAACTACGACCTGTCCGATAACGCCATAGGAATAAGCTCGGGCCAGTACGCCAGGGGATACCTGGACGGGCTGAAGAACATGCCGTTAAGCGCGGCCGGCTGGCTGCGCGCCATGATACTGCCCGTGCTCCAGTTCAGCGGCGACGACCCGGGCTTCAGCATATTCCAGGGCGAGTTCTCGAGCCTCTACCACCCGGTGGGATGGGCGGCCCCCTTCGGCTCTTTTGTTTATAGCCTGGCCGAGTGCCTGTTCTGGATAGGCTGGCTCAACTTCAACGTGGGGCTGTTCAACTGCCTGCCCATGATACCCCTGGACGGCGGCCATATCTTCAGGGAAGCCACGCGCACGTTCATGGGCCGCTTCGTCAAGGACCAGGCGAAGGCCGAGCGCATCTCCAGGACGATCGTGAACGGGTTCGCCGTCACGCTGCTCGCCTCGATCATCTTCATGTTCCTGGCGCCCTACTTCGTGCAGTGGTTGCTTCGATGAAGGCGTTACCCCCAGTCCACCAGCTCCAGCGTGGCGCCGTCGCAGGCTGTGTTGACCTTTACAGGTACGGGCACGCCGGGCGCGCCCCAGTACGTGGAGCCAGAGCCCTTAAAGCTTCCTAAATATTTTTTACAGTCGAAGGTCCCCTTCGGGACTGTAATGCTCTCAGCGCCCGACGGGCCGCTGACGATGTCGTCGGCGCACAGCACAGGGTCGTCATTCTTGAGCTGGTCGAACGGCGCCATAGCGCTGGACGTAATGCTGTTTTGAGAATTATATACGTGCAGGCTGTAGAGCTTGCCATTACCGGCCACGTTGACCGTCGGGGCGTCGTCGGACGTGATGGTCCTCTTTATGCTCTGGGTTTTAATGCCGTTTGCCGAGCTTGAGCCGTACTCCAGCCTTACCCTGGAGGTACTGGGCTGGCCATCGTTATACACGATCAGCTTATACTCCGCCCACCGGGCTTTGGCAAGGTCAAAGGGCCTGGCCGGCAGGGCCTGCCCCGTCTGCTCCGCGGACGGCGGCGCCGCCGAAGGCAGCGGGATCAAGGGCGCCGTATCCTCCCCCATGTGCTTCTCGGGCGGGCTAGAAAAGAAGGTACACCCCGCCAGGGCGACCGCCAGCACGAGCATTAAATAACATACATATTTCCGAGTCATGACACATACCCCCCCTATGAACTACCGTTTACGAGCCTATTTATAATGATTTTTATATTAATATTTGATTGATAAAAGGCGTGTCCCCGGCAGGGTGCGCTTTTGCTGCGGGCCATCCCCGATAACGTTTTAATGGTAAAGCCCCGCAGTATGCATGATGCCCCGCGTCAGTTTCCGGTGGAACCCTAAGAATCGCTACAGCATCGCCGCGCTCGGGGCCGTCCTTGACTTCGGTTTAGTTAAAAGGCCCGCGGACGGTATCATGCTCTACAGCTTCGCCTCCCCGCAGGCGCCTCAAGTGTTCAGGGAGGTGAGCTCCGCTAGGACCGATTCCGTCTTCATCGCGGGAGGACCCCACCCCTCGGGTCGCCCGGAGGAGACGCTGGAGTACTTCGACTACGTGGTCATAGGGGAGGGAGAGGAGACGCTCCCCGAGCTGGTAAAAGTCATAACGGAGGGAGGGGACGTGTCAGCCGTGCGGGGGATCGCCTTCAAGGATAATGGAAACGTCGTCTTCACCCCGAAGAGAGGCGAAGTTGACCTGGATAGGCACCCGCCCTTTAAGCCTCCGCTGTTCGGCCCCATCGAGATCACCCGTGGCTGCCCGTGGGGCTGTGCCTACTGCCAGACGCCCAGGCTCTTTGGCCATCACATGAGGCACAGGAGCGTCGAGGCGATATGTAAGTATGATAAGTATTACGAGGATAAGCGTCTAGTATCCCCCAACGCCTTCGCCTACGGCTCCGACGGCATAACGCCGGACGAGGAGGCCGTCGAGCGGCTCTTAAGGTCGCTGTCCGGCAACATCTACTTTGGGACGTTCCCCTCCGAGGTGAGGCCCGAGTTCGTCACGCCCAAAATGCTGGAGCTGGTAAACGCCTATTGTGCTAACCGCGAGCTGCACCTGGGAGGCCAGTCCGGCAGCGACCGCATGCTCAGGGCCATCCACCGGGGCCACACTGCCGCTCAGGTACTAACGGCCGTCGGGCTTACCCACGATGCCGGCCTGACCCCTGTAGTAGACTTCATCTTCGGGCTGCCCGGGGAGCTAGAGGAGGACCAGCGGCTCACGGTGGAGTGCATAAAGTCAATCATCAAAGAGGGAGGCAAGGTACGGGCGCACTACTTCATGCCCCTGCCCGGGACGGAGCTGGCGAGCGCCGGACCTGAGAAGCTAAGCCCTGAGATAGAAAAATTACTCGGCAAATTAGCCCTGGGTAAAAAGCTGATAGGCTCCTGGTCGGACCGCCATAAGTAAAAAGGCGTTAAACCCTTATGCTATGATTATCTTCCCGCCGCCGTCGTCCTTGTCCTTCTTGTGGGCGGGCGTTGCCGTAGCGGCGGCGTGGGCTGCAGCGTGCTCGGCCGTGCCGGCATTGAAGACGAGCTCGTATAACAGCTTGCCCATCTTGCTGTTCCGGTCATAGCGGTAATAGCTTGTCTTCCCCGCCTTCCTGGTCTCGTGGATGACGTTGTACTTGACGAGGCCTTCCTTCATCTTGTTTACCTTTGCCTTGGATATTTTTAAACGGTCGGCAACGTCCGTGAAGTTGAACTCGTTGCCGTGGTTGAACACGAGATATACGATCAGCTGCGCTGACGATGTTTGGCCGAATATTTCCACGAGCGGGGAGGGAGGGATCGACATTAGAATTCACCGTTGTTTTTTTTGGTTTGTATTAAGTTAATAGGAGCAGGAGTTCATAAAGGCATCGATGTTCTACGAGAGGATGGATATAACTTTGAACATGGGCCACATAGCGGGTAGACGCCTGCCTGATGGTGGCCAGCAGGATGAGGGAGCCCTGAAGCTCCGATACGGCCGATTCCCCGCCCATGAAACGCTTCAACCCGCTCACCTGTAGAAAGACCTCACCGGGACCATGCGCCCGCCCTGATTCCAGGAGAGCGAACACGACGCAGACCGTAGCTCCGGGTAGAAATACTTCGCCTTGAACGAGTGGTATCCATTCGAAAGCTGCAGGGTAAAGGGGTTTACCTGCACGGCGGCCGGAAGACGGTTGGCCGCCGCGACGTCGCCGTCCACCCACAGCCACGCCTGGCCCGCGCTGCTCAGCTCGAAGGCATAGGAGCCATCAGAGGGCACGTAAACGTAGCCCGACCATATGATGGCGCCCGCTGTCCCGGGGGCGGAGGGAGGCACTGCGCTGGCGTTGAAAGCGATTGCCTCATCGGCCCCCTCAGAGGCGAGCCTCTTTAGGACGATGTCGTCGGGGTCGCCCGATAAATAATCGCTCCGGGAGCCATCCACGGCATAATAAAAGCTATACAGCCCCTCCTTCATGCCGCCGGCGCCAAGGCCGGCCATACTGGCGTCCCTGCCCTGCTCCACTGTGGCTGAGAGCACGACGCCCGATACCGCCAGGGCGGCCACGAGCACGATGCCGATGGATAGCACGGTGTAGAAGGCGTCCGCGACGCCCGAATCGTCCATTACCTGGCCACCAGCACCATCATGCTGACCTGCTGCTTGGACTGCACGTTGGTCACCTTTATCGTGTACCTGCTGCCCGGCGTGATGCTCTGGCCCGCGTTCAAGCCCAGGGGAATGGCAGACGTCTGCATGCCTGAGCTGAGCATCGAGGGCGTCACCGTATCGGGCACTTTCGTCGTGCCTATGAGCACGCCGTTATCGTCGAACACGCTCAGCGAGAGCTGCGTGGCGTTCAGCGGGTCCCCCGACTCGTGGTTGATCAACAAGGACGGGCTGCCGCCGCCGTTGAGCACGCCGGTCAGGCTGGCCTTAGGCGTCCCGGCCAGCACCTGCAGCTGCCCGCCCCTGGATAGTACGAGGGAGCCTATCATCAGCGCCACGATCACCACGATGGCGATCATGAGGATGCTGTAGACGGCGTTCTCCACTCCGCTGTCATCCTCTAAAAATTTCCAGATACCCTTCATTCTACGACCTCTTAATTTTCAATATATTGCAAAAAAGTAAAATACATTTTTACATTATATAACTTTCGTTTAAGTTTAGGGCGCTATATTATATGGCGTATGCCGGCTAAAACAAAATAAACATATTTTTTACTGTGTAAAACCGTTCAATTTGGCCACATAATAGATAATTTGATGCGCAAAATATCTGAATATAATGGCGAACAAGCTAGCGCTCATAATCTATGACACCAAGTATGGGTCCACGGAGCAGGTCGCCCACTGGGTGGCCGAGGGCATCAACGACTCGGACATAAGGCACGTGGACGACGTTACGTCGCTATTCTACGACCTGCTCGTCATAGGCTCGCCCGTATACAACGACGCCCCTTCGTCCCATATCATAGCATTCCTGGACAGGTACCGGGAAAATCTGGCGAATAAGCGAATGGCCATCTTTACCGTGAGCCTGCCATATAATATGACGCCGGAGCGGGCAAAAAGCTATTCCGGGGCGAGCGCGAAGGTCCTTCAGGAGCTGGCGGGCAGGGTCAAAGGGAAGGTCATCGATACTAAGGCGTTCCTGGGTAAGATCGATACCCGGGAGCTCACCGCCCTCGACAGGCTCTCGCTGCGCATCCAGTACTTCTTAAAGGGCTACGAGCTGAAGGACGCCAACTTTTTGAGCCGCGAGGATGCCGTCGCCTGGGGCAGGCGGCTGTTCGAGCTGGCCACGAAAACGCCAGAGCCAGTCACGAGGGAGCGGAAGGACCGGAAGATCGGCGGCTCCACCGAGCTGCCCGGGCGCAAGGGCAACGGGCAGAAGGAAGAAAAAAAGTGATCCTAAACGCTCATCGGCCTTTCGTCGGGCAACTCTTCGCCCGAAGGCATGCGGACGATCTCGATGCCGGCCTGCTTGAGGAACTGGATGGACATCTCGTCCGGGTACCCGTTCTGGAAGACCACGCGCTTCATCCTGCCGTTTATTATCATCTTTGTACAGAGGATGCACGGCTGGTGAGTGCAGTACACGGTGGCGCCCTCGATGGACACGCCGTGCAGCGCCGCCTGGATGATGGCGTTCTGCTCCGCATGCACGGCACGGCACAGCTCGTGCCGCGTGCCGTGGGCGACGTTCTCCTTCTCCCTTATGCAGCCGATGTCCAGGCAGTGCTCGAAGCCATGGGGCGCGCCGTTGTAGCCCGTCGACAGGATCCGCCCGTTCTTCACGATGACGGCCCCGACGTGGATACGCAAGCACGTCGAACGCTTGGCCACGACGTCGGCGATCTCCATGAAGTACTCGTCCTGTGTCGGCCTCTCGTGTGGCATCAGCTCACCTCTCCCCCTTCGGTATGGCGTACTTCATCTTAAGCTTCTCGCCGCTCCAGTCGTACTGCGGTGCTTTGCGCTTCTTTATATAAGACCTGGTTTTTTGGGCGAGGGCGTGGGACACGATGGGCAGGGCGATGGTCGCGTCCACGAAGACCTGCACCTTGGGCGCGATGGCGTTTATCTTTCCCCACGACACGGCCTCCTCGAACGTGCAGCCGCTCAGGCCGCCCCAGTGTGGGGCGTCGGTCGTGTACTGGATCGCGTAGCTGTGCCCCTCGATGGGCAGCCCCAGTATCGAGGCGATAACCTCGGTCTGCTGGATGAAGTTCTTGGGCACGCCGCCGCCTATGTAGATGACCCCCGTCTTCTTCGAGCTCTCGATCATTTGCGTTATGTCGTCCACGTCCTTCATCTGGTCGACGTTGATTGCCCTGCCGTTCCGCCGGGCCACCATGAGGCCGATGCCTATGGAGCTGTCGCACAGCGCGGGCACGAATATCGGCACGTCATGCATGTATGCGCTTACGACGACCGAATCGTGGTCCGCGCCCCGCTCGTAGAGCCACTTGCCCAATAGGAACATGAACTCCCGGGACGAGTAGGGCCTGTTGGGCTCGAGCGTATCGCCGAAGTCGGCGATCAGGTGGTCCGTGTTCCTGAACTGCTCCTCTATGGCGAACACGTCGTAGATCCTGTCCACGCCATCCTTGAAGAGCGCTTCGTCGTTCACGGCGTGCGAGCCGACGTAGTGGAGGCCGCCCAGGGACTCGTGGACGTCGTGGAACATGTTGGCGCCCGTGGAGACCAGGCAGTCGATCATGCGGTTCTGGATGAAATAGGCGATGATCTTCCGCATGCCCGCCGGGCACATAGCCCCCGTTAACCCCATGAATATGGTGAGCTTGTTATCCTTGAGCATATGGGCCCATGTCTCGACGGACTCGCCCAGCTTGCGGCCCTGAAAGCCGGTGCCGGCCATGGCGTCCATGAGCTCCGCTATCGACTTATCGGTGACAGCGACGGGCACCGTCGGCCTCTGAAGAAATTTACTCCTGGCCATCTTGTCTACCCTCTTCGTCCATTAAGACTAATTACTGCGATATATACCTTTTTAGCGGGCGCCGTCGGCGTAAAAAAGAATATTTTTACAGGAGCTTTTTCATATCCCTGAAATCCAGCGTGCCCTTGATGGCCTTGGTCACGATGGGGATGCCGGCCTCCTGCACGGCGGCCATCGGGTTCGTGCCCCCGGTGATGATGATGCCCATGTGGTCCCGGTCCACGCCCACGCCGAGCACCGGCGTGTTGGGGTCGCCAACCTCGAGGATGCCGTAGAAGCCCGCCGTCAATAGCCGGTTAATGATGTGGTCCACGTCGTCCTTGGCGGTCATGGGCACCTCCCGGAAGTTCGCTAAGATCTTGCCCGAGCCCGTCGTGGTCATCTCCCGGACGGAGGTCAATTCCTGGGACATGAGCACCTCCAGCGGGTCGATCGTCGTACAATCGTAGCGTATCATGTCCGTGAAGCGTATCGGCTGTCTATCTTTAACTTGCACGATGCCCCCGAACTTTGGGCGCACGGGGATGCCGTGCTTTAAAAAAACGCCGTCGATGGTTATGCTGCAGGCGGTGGCTATGCCGGCCTTGCCCGGGTTTATCTTATAGCCGCTGAAGGCCTCGCCCTCGTCGAACAGCTTCACGTATGAGCAGACGGACAGGCCGCTGTACATGACCTGCTTGAAAATGTCAAGCACCTCGTCAAGCTTCTTCTTATCGACTACGGAGAGGTTCGCCACTATTTCCCCGGTCCTCGTCTTGGGGTTAAACGTGACGCTGTACATGACCTCTTCGATCCTGGCATTGGCGAACATCATTTCTTCACTTACTTCGTACATGGGCAACCCACAATTTATTTATCCCTAAAGGTTATCTATTTTTGGACTAGTATTAAGTCCAAAAGGAGTTACGATGTCAAATAATTTACTAAATGTCATAAAAGAGGTCTTTAGCACCTACAATTATTCAGTCAGTGCATCACAACCGGGCTTTGACCTCCTTGCGGAAAAGCCGGGCAACCGAGTGGGAATAAAGCTCGTGGACGACGCTTCCGCAGACGACCTGAAAACGTTCCTCGACGGCCTGAAGGGAAACAACCTTAAAGTCCTTTTCATCACCATGGCCGGCTTCACGGATGAGGTGAAAAAGCTGGGCAGCCAGCGGGAGCTGATGCTGTGGGACCGTGCCGAGCTGGAGAGGCAGATAGGGAAGGCCGTCCTGTCCGGGTGCGACACGGCAGCGCCCCCGAAGGACATCGTCAGGGCCGACATCTCCTCGCTCACCAGCGAGCTGTACGCCCACAGCGCCGAAAAGCCGGCCAGGGAGGAAAAGGCCGCGGAGGCGGAGGAAGAGCCGGTGAAAAAGAAGGCGAAGGCAAGGCCCGCCGAATCTGAGGGCGTGTCCATACCGCTCCACGCCATACCCATCAAGGTCAAGGACAGCGACGCGGTCAAGATATCCGGCGCCATCGGCAGGGCCGAGGACGCGGAAGTCTCCCTAAAATTCATCCCCTACTGGAAATACGACTACGTGCTGGACGTGCAGTCCAAGTACAGGGACCTTACCATCCCGCTGAACAGTAAGGGCTCCAGGATGATCAACGCCATCAACAAGCAGGTCGACCCGGTGCCCGCCGTGGCCGCGGTGGAGTCCGTCGAGATGCCCGATTTCCCGTACAACGTGGAGGAGTCAGTGGTCACCCAGGAGGAGGCCAACTCCATGGCCATTAAGAATATCATCGAGGAGAACACCAAGACCGTCAGGTTCAAGGGCACCCAGGGCGAGGCAGCCATCGTGGAACACAAAAAGTTCCAGCCCAGGCCCCAGGACATCGAGATGAGCATGGAATTATTGTACATCCCGTTCTGGGCCGTGCGCAGCCATAAGGGGTACATGGAGATCAACGCCTGCGACGGCAAGCCGACCAGGATGCCCATCGACGACGGGGCCGAGATACTCTGACTAGAATAAATGGCCGTAAAGTATTTGAACAGGAGAAAAAAGTTAGGATTGCTCAACTTAGGTGATTCAAAGTGAAAGTAACGGATAAGGCAGCGGAACAATTGAAGGCCCTCCTGGACAAGGAGCAAAAGAAGGGCTCTCTCATTCGCATTTATTTCGCGGGCAACAGCTGTAGCGGGCCCCAGTACGCCCCCGCCCTCGACATGGAGAAGAAGGAGGAGGACGTCGTCAGCAACATGAACGGCATCAACGTGGTCTACGACAAGAACATGGAGAACGATCTCAAGGACTTCGAGCTGGACTACATCCAGACCCCGTACGGCGAGGGCTTCATCGTCAGGAACCCGAACGCGGCGTGCGGGCCCGACTGTAGCGGGTGCCATTAAAAGATAACTAGCAACGGCATCCGTAACTCCTTTTTTTATTTAATTAATGTATATGCGGCTAGGTTAGGCAGCCTAGAATAACATGGATGGTTAGGCACCACGGCTTCTTTACTGGGACTGAAGGGGGACTGCGCTTCGCTTTAACTAGGGCGCTCCGCGCGGCGCCCCCTCGTGGACCCCCTATTTCTAGATTGCCTGATGGCAAACGAATAAAAAAGGAACCATAGGCGATGCGACCCAAGCCTAAACAAGGTGTAAGGATCGGCGGTCGTCGAGGCGTTTTGGGCATCAGTCCGCATCAGCGGATGCGGAGGTGGCGGGGTAATGGACGTTTTTCCCGGAGGGTAAAACGTCGCTTAGGGCTTGCGAAGGGAGCACGCCGCATCAGCGGCCATGCGACCGAGGGTGCTACGCCGCGCGGAGCGCTCTTGCTTACCGGCCCCGACACCGCAGCACCCAAAACGCCGAGTAGCCCGGCCATCAGGCCGGGCGTCGACCCGCTTGGAAGTAAAAGACAAACGACTTTTAGACAAACGACATTTTTCCTATATCCTGAATTCTTCCACGACATTTGCATTACGCCACGCCGGCTCGAAGATGTGGTCGAGCACCTTCTTACACACGCCCCGGTCCCTTATCAAAAGCCCGAAGTAGGCTGGCTTAGTAACCTGGGGCGGCTCCTCGATGGCGAATGCGATGAACTCCCCGTCCACCATCATGAACCTCACGTCGTTGGAGTATTCGTGGCTCCTCACCTCGACGCCCGCGTCCGCCAGCGCCCGGGCCTCCGCCCCCAATTCAGCGTGCTTGAACGTGATGACCCTCACCTTCACGCCGCGCTGGACCGCCGCCCGGGCGGCGTTCAGGGACCCGTCGTCGAGCCACGTGAGCGAGCGGGAGATCATGTCGACGCCCGTGAGGGCGGCATCGATGTTCTTCGCCGTGAATGAGGGGACGACGGAGGCATCGTCCCTGATGGCCTCCACCCCGGGGCATTCTCTTTTCACGGGGGCAGGCCCGTACGAATAAATTTCAGCCTTTAATTCCTCGCACCTGGCGGGGAGCAGGGCCATTAACGCTTCCCGGACGTCCTCCACGGTGAAGGCGGGGCCGTCCCTCCTGACCGCGCCTTCCGCTTCCAGAGCCTCCAGTGCCATGGAAATGGCCTTCCTGGACAGCGAAGTGTCCTCGTATATCTCCTCCAACGTCGCCTTCTTTTTATCGGCCAGGTAAGCGAACGCCTCCGTCATCGCCTCGTCCAGCCCCAGATTGCCCAGGATCGTTTCCAGCCTTTCCATGAATATCCGGTATCCTTTTTAAAGTATAAAAGGCCGATGCGGCCCGTTAAAAAAGGCCGGGCGTAAAAATTATTAAGAGCCGTTGATGTCCGTGGCAAAGTGGTCGTTAATCACGTCCTTGGAGACGCTCGTGCCGGCGTTTATGACGACCTCGGGCCAGATGCGCACGTCCGAGTGCACGGTGACGTCGTTGCCTATCATGGCCCGCGGCCCGATGACGACGCCGTTCTCCAGCATACAGCCTTTGCCCAGCGTGATGTCGTTATCCATGATGGCGCCGGAGACGGAGCACCCGGAGCCGACCTTGACGCCGTTATACATGTAAGAGGATAGTATGCGGCAGTCGTTGCCGATGTTGCACGAGTCCCCTATCGAAGTGTAAGGGCCGACCAGGACATTGTCGCCGATGGTAGTATTATCGCCGATGTACACCGGCCCCACGACCACGGAGCGTCGCCCGAAAGTAACGTTGTTGCCGATGTTCAGCGGGCCGTTGAGCTTCGCGCCCTCGTTGACCATCCTCCCGTGGATATATGTGCCCGGCATGTTCTCCAGCATCCAGCGCTGTGCCTCTCTATAAGCGCGCGGGTTCCCGACGTCGGTCCACTGCCCGCGGGCAAGCCACCCGCTGATCTTTTTATTATCCGAGAGCAGCCTGGGGAACAGGTCCTTCGCGAAGTCGTACTTCTCCCTCGGGATGTAGTCGAGGATCTCCGGGCTGAGGGCGTAAATGCCCGTCGATGCCAGGTTCGAGAAGATCTCCCCGGGGCCGGGCTTCTCCTTGAACCGGTGGATGATGTGGTTATTATCCAGGTCGACGATGCCGAACTCGCGGGGGTCGTCGATGCTCAGCACGGAAATGGTCACCGGGCCGCCGGAGCCGCTGTGGAAGTCGTACAGCTCCCTGAGGTTTAAGTTCAGCACGTGGTCGCCGCCGACGACCAGGAACGGGCCGTCATCCAGGTATTTCTCGGCGTTCTTAACGCTGCCCGCCGTGCCCAGCTTCTCCCTTTCATAGACGTACTTTATGTCCACGCCGAACAGGGAGCCGTCGCCGAGGTATTTTTCGATGACCTCCCCCATGTAGCCTAAAGTGATGACGATCTCGTTGAAACCATTTTTAGATAAATGCTCTACAAGATGCCCTACGGACGGCTTATTAAGGATCGGTATGCTGGGCTTCGGCCTCTCGAACGTCAATGGCCTGAGCCTCGTGCCGGCGCCGCCGCAGAGGATGCATGCCTTCATTGTGATTGGTCCTCCATGTTTTTAGGCTTGAATATGCTTTTTTATAAAGCAAGCGGTCGGATGATACTAACCAGTATTACCTACCGATATATATACATGCTTCGTTTTATTATGGTTTTTATCATAAAAACGGCATTAAATACGCAAAATTGCCCGCATGCAAGGGATCGCGGCCCAGGGCATTTTACTGCCATCGTTCGAGGTACGGGCCCGCCCGATGCGACCGCCAGCACGCCTGGAACCCCGGGCTCCGAAGTTTATCCATATAGCACGTAAAATATAATTATATATAAATAAATATAACCATGTCGAGAGGTACGAGACATGGCTAGATACACATTGGACCCGTTCGAAGAATTAAGGAGGATGCAGGAGCGGATGAGCAGGCTCTTCGAGGAGCTGCCCGAGGCGCTGGGGCCGTCCCTGCCAGCCGCCCCGGAGATGACGCAAGTGCCCTACGTGGACGTGGTAGACCGCGGAAACGACGTCGTGGTCACCGCGGACCTTCCCGGCGTCGAAAAAAACGACATCAAGATCAACGTCAGGGGCGACGTGCTAGAGATAAGCGCCGAAAGGAAGGCGGAGAAGGAAGAAAAGGAGAAGGGCTACCTGAGGCATGAGCGCAGCTACAATCGTTTTTATAGGTCCATAAGGCTGCTCGCGCCCGTGGAAAAGGATAAAGCGAAGGCAAGCTTCAACAACGGCGTGCTGGAGATCACGCTGCCTAAGGCCCAGAAGGCGGAGGCCAGCGAAATTCCCGTCAGCTAAAAGCGTGCCCTGCCCCACCGGGCATTTATTCGCCCAATATCTCCTTAATCTTGTCCACGGCCCTTTCCGCCTCCGCTGCGATCGGGCCGATGTTCTCACCGCGCTCAGCCAGCACGACGAGTATGTTCTTATCGCCCGCGCCCATGACGATGAGCCTGCGGTCGTCGACCTCCACCACGAGCCTCCCCAGCTTGCCCTGCCTGAGGTCCTCGGAGGCGGCCTCGGCCGTGGTCAATATGGTGGAGGCGGCGAAGGCGAGCCTCTCCCCCTGCACGCCCCCCGGCACGTCCGCCGCTTTAAGGATGCCGCCCGTGGAAACGATGGCCGCGGCCCTAACGCCCTGCACCCGGCTCACGGCGTTGATGACCCCGTCGAACTGCTCCTGCGGCCCGGATGGGGAGCACTCGACGATCATGCCTATGAGAGCTTCGAGCGCCCGCTGCACGTCCCGGCCGCTGTTGGCACAGGTGCCCAGGACGGGCACGTCGTCCGGCATGTCAAGCTTGCGCCGGACGTCCCCGGGCTCCATGGCGCCCCCGACATCTTGCTTGTTGGCCGCGATCAGGTAGGGCACGCCCTCCAGCTTTACGATCTTTAGGATCTCAGATGCGATGTCGAAGCCCGGGTCTGCCGAGTCGACGACCACCACGATGCCCATGGCGTCCTCGGCGAACGCCTTAAGCGTGGGGATAAATCGCTTTTGCCCCGGCGTGCCGAACAGGTCCATGGAGAAGCCCTTGATGGTTATCTGGGCGTGGTCGCCGGCGATCGTTGTGCCCATCCTGTCCACGGACACGTACTTACCCGCCGAGAGCGTGGCCGCCGTCCTCACGAAGGTGGACTTGCCCGACCCCTGGGGCCCCGTCACCAGTACCTTCGGGATGTGCACGGTGATGCCCCCCGGCCGGGTGACCTTGAACAGCGTGGGCCTCTCGGGCGGGTGGGTCCAGTCGCAGGCATACGCCCTGAAATAGTGGCCGTATATCATGTCGGCCCCCAGCCCTCCCACGAGGACCGTGGCGTTACACAGCCCATTCTTCACTTGCTCGAGCAGCGCAGGGCCGTACTGGCGGTCCACAAAATGGTAGACGACGATGCCCCCCCGGAGCACGGCCATCTTGTTCCACCTGCGGGCGTGCGCCAGCACCTCCTCGCCGCCGCAGGCGCAGTGGTCCAGCAGCGATGACAGCGAGGAAAAAACAAGTAAATCGCCGGGCGATAGTAAGTCGATGATGGAATAGATGGCCTCGTCGTAGGATTCGATGCTCTCGGGGTCCTTCACCGAGAAGCGCTCGTTCGAGGAGGCGCCCTCCAGCGGCGAGTAGGCGTCGACGATCTCAAAGCGCTTTGCATACTTTGAAACATCCCACCCGTACTCCTTGAAGCCGGCCCTCACCATGTCCGGCCTGGCGCCGCTCGCCACGTAATAGCAGGCATCGTCCTCGGCCAGGTTCGTGTAAACGGTCTGCATGACGAATGCATCGCTCTCCGCCAGGGGCGAGCCATAGAAGAGCAGGGTCTTTCCGATGGGTATGCCGCCCGCGAGGCAATCGTCGAGCATCGGGATGCCTGTTTTCTTCATGTTCTTGTTGATCATTCGATCACCTCCTCGAACTTGAACCACGGCGTCGGCCGGGGCGTGAGCCCGACGGCCCTCACGAAGCACGCGTTGTCCCCCTCTTTTAACTCCAGGGCGGCCCGGTAGAGCTGCCTGAGCGCGGCCATCGTTTTTTGGTCAAGCATGCCCTCGTCGGCCGTGCCCACCGAGAGCCCGCCGGCCGTTAGAATTCTACCGTTCAGCAGGTGTACGAAGCGGAATGTGACCTGCAGGGTCGAGTACATCAGGAGCGTCGAGAGCGAGTCGATGCATAGCCTCACCGGTTTCTCGTTAAGCTCGTCCATGAGCCTTCCGGCCCATACTCCCATGCCCGTCAGGTCCGCCGGGCCGTTAACGTGCTTCACGTTGGCCGAGTCCGGTGCGTCCAGCCCCAGCGGCCTGGACATGCAGTCGATGATCCTGAGGTTTTCCGCGCGAGGATATGAGGAAAGCACGTTGTCGCCCGTCTCCATCGTCGGCAGGAGGATGACGCCCTCGCCGTCCTCGAGGCCCTGTCTAACCATCGAGTACATGATGGCCTGCTTACCGCTCATGGGCGGCCCCACGATCAGGATGCCCGAGCCGCCGTTCACGCTCCCCACGGCCGCGTCGAGTTCCCTCAGCCCCAAACGATATTTATGCATGCCGCTCAATAACATTACGCTACCGCGCCGTATATATTTATTTCAGCATTATATATAAATCCTAAAGAGACGAAGGCCTGATGCAATAAATAGTTTTCATTCGGCGAAAAATTTTAAAGCCCGTGAGTGAGGATGGTAAGCCCCCTTATGTTCATGGCCCGAAGGCCGACGGCATTCATCTGCGCGCTTTTACCGGGGCCGGGGCTGGACTCCCATAGGCCCGCTCTAGCTTGCACCCGCAAGGATTTACCGTTTCATCGGCGTGCGGGCGACCTCATCGCGACCGAATCATCGCATTAACCCGACGCCGTCTCGTTTCTGTGCCATTGCCACGACTCTCGCCGTATGCCCTCACGGGCATTTGCGCGTCCAGGCGGTGGGGGGACTTTCCTCACCCGTAAAGGGCGGCGGCCGTCCCTCCTCTCTCACGGGCCGATGAACAAAATGATGTTTACGGCCCGATGTTACGGCCTAACAATGTTGCGGGGACTTGTATTTAAAGATTTGCTCCGAAGCCTGCGCTTATGACGCCCATTTTAACACCATATTTTTAGGCAATGCCATCGTATCCTCATATATGTTGAGCTTGGAAGAGGGGGCGCTGGCGGTAAAGACGGCCCGCAAAGTGATCGAGGAGTACGTTAGGGCGAACAAGGTGCCGAATGTGGAGCTTCCCGGGTCGTTCGACGACCTTTCCGGAGTGTTCGTCACCCTTAAAATGCTGGGCGACCTGCGGGGATGCATCGGCTACCCGTACCCCGACATTCCCTTGAGCAGGGCGCTGGTGGACGCGGCAGTGCAGGCCGCCACGCAGGACCCCCGTTTCCCGCGGGTGAGGGGGGACGAGCTGGACCGCATCGCCGTAGAGGTGACCGTGCTCAGCGAGCCCGAGCCCTTAAAGGTGAAGCCCCTGGACCGCCCCGGGCACATAACGATAGGAAGGGACGGGATCATCGTGGAGTACGGGCTTTACCGGGGACTATTGCTGCCCCAGGTGCCCGTGGAGCATGGGTGGGGGCCCGAGGAGTATTTAGAGTACGGCTGCCTGAAGGCCGGCATCTCGCCCGACATGTGGGTCGACGAGAGGACCAAGGTTTATATTTTCCAGGGCCAGATCTTCCTGGAAAAGGCGCCGGGGGGCGAGGTCGTGGAGGAGAAGATCGACCCCGCGCTCGACAGGTGCGAGGAGCGCGATTAAATTCCCGCCAGCCTGAGGACGAAGTACGATACCGCCGCCCCCACGGCGGCCACGGGTATCGTCAACACCCAGGCGGTCAGGATGTTTAGCACCACGTTTTTATTCAGCACGCCCGTGCCGCCCGCCATGACCGTGCCCACGATGCTCGAGGAGATGACGTGCGTGGTGCTGACGGGCGCGCCGATGTGGGAGCCTATGGCGATGGTCAGGGCCGTGGAGGTCTCGGCGGCAAAGCCCTGCGAGGGCGAAAGCTCCTCCTTGCCGATGCGCTCGCCCAGCGTCCGGATGATCCTCCATCCCCCGAAGGCCGTGCCCAGGCCGATCGCCATGGCGCAGGCCACGATGATCCACGGCTCGATGACGGGAGTCCCGGTGCCGTAGGTCACTGCGACGAACATGGCGACGATGCCCATGGTCTTCTGGGCGTCGTTGGAGCCGTGGGTGAGGGCCACGGCCGCGGAGGACAGGATCTGCACCCGCTTGAAGACCGAGTGCGCGGTCTTACGGTCCATGCGGGATATGATGAACCGGCCAACCAGGTACATGAAAACCAGCCCCAGGATCACGCCCACGATGGGCGATATGAACAGGGCGAGCACGATGTTGGTGAGGCCGTCCCACTTCACGCCCTCAAAGCCGATGGCGGCCAGGCCGCTGCCCACCAGGCCGCCGATGAGGGCGTGGGAGGAGCTCACGGGGAGGCCGTAGTACCAAGTCACCAGGTCCCAGATGATGGCGCCCATGAGGCCCGCCACGACGATGCCTATGGTGAGCTTCTCGGAAGGGATGATGCTCGTGGCGATGACCTTCGCGACCGCCGTGCCCAGTAAAAACGGGCCCACCATGTTCATGAGCGAGCACATGCCGATAGCGACCTGCGGGGGTAGGGCCTTCGTGTATATGACCGTGGCCACGGCGTTGGCGGTGTCGTGGAAGCCGTTCATCACGTCGAATAAAAGCGCTACGGCAATGGCAATGACCATGAGTATGAACGGGTCCATCGTTCCGCCACCAGAGATGTTAGCTAACCAAGTCTCTGGCATAGGTAATAGGCTTTGCTATATATCTCTATATATTATATATAGTAAATCTATAACGAAAAATCATTACAACAGTAGCCGTTTTTATACGGAGGGCCCGCTTATTTTAACGTGGGATTAAAGGCAAAAGGAAAATATATAGAAGGCCGGGCATTATAATAACGCAAACTTATTATCCAATCACGGGAGTCTTACAATGATGCACGAACTGGTAGTAGAGAACGCCCGGGTGCCGTTCGGCGCCGAGATCATCGCATGCTCCATAGGCATTGACGGGGGCAAAATAACGCGGCTGGCCAAAATACTCAAGGGCGAGCAGGCGTACGACGCCCGGAACCTGCTGGCTCTGCCGGGCATCATCGACTCCCACGTGCACTTCCGTGACATGGGCCAGGAGGAAAAGGAGGACTGGCTTTCGGGAAGCAAGGCGGCCATCTACGGCGGCGTGACTACGGTCGTGGACATGCCGAACACGGACCCCCCGACCTTCGACGAGGAATCATTTAAAATAAAGCTCACCGTGGCGCAGAACCGCTCGATGGCGGACTTCGCCATCAATGGCGGCGTCTCGGATAACCTGAAGGAGCTGCCCGTGCTGTGGAGGCGCGGCGCCCTCGCCTTCGGCGAGATTTTTATGGCGAAGAGCACAGGGGGCTACAGCGTGGACAGGCAGACGCTGAGGGCGGCCCTCCTCGAAATAAAAAAGATGGGGGCGACGGCGAGCGTACACGCCGAGGACGAGGCGCTCAACGCCCGCCGCGCAAGTGACCTGCTCAACGACCGCAGCGCCGACGTGTACTCGCGCATGAGGCCGCCGGAATCGGAGGTCAACGCCGTGCGCGAGGCAGTAAAGCTTGAGCACGAGACCGGAGCGGCCATGCACATCACCCACATAAGCACCGCCAAAACGGTCGAGCTCCTCCGGGGAGAGCCCATCACCTGCGACGTCACGCCCCATCATCTTTTGTTGAATACGCGCCACTGGGTTTTAAAATCGCGCGTTAAGATGAACCCGCCGCTGCGCTCGAGCAACGACGTCGAAGCCCTATGGGGAGCGGTCAGGAGCGGCGACATAGACGTGCTCGCCTCGGACCACGCGCCCCACACGCAAGAGGAGAAGGCCGCCGACGTGAAGGCCGCGCCCGCGGGCGTGCCCGGAGTGGAGACGATGGTGCCCCTCATGCTCAAGGAGGTCGCCGACGGGCGCCTTTCCTTACAGCGCTTCATCGACATGACCACTGCGAACCCGGCCAGGATCTTCGGCATTGCGAACAAAGGCATGCTCGAGGAAGGCTACGATGCGGACCTGGTATTCGTGAACATGAGCGACCGGCGGCTCATACTCGGCCACGAGCTGCACGGCAAGGCCGGATGGACGCCGTATGAGGGCATGGAGGGCATATTCCCAGTGGCCGTCATGCAGCGGGGCGAGCTTCTGTTAGACGGTAAGGAGTTCTACGGCAGGCGAGGCGCCGGTAAATTCATCCGCGGCAAAGGGTACGCGAGGGGCCTGCCAAAACAAATGCCTCAAAAATAATGCCGACGTTGTCTCATTTTCCCGCCAAAAGCTTTATAAGGGTGAAAAAGACATTATATGCTGCTCTCCACGAGGACGGGCGTGAATACATCAGCCAATGATCTTGTGATCGTCCGTGCATGAGGAGTGCTATATTCAATCGTGTTGTAAGGTCCTTGCCCGAGTTAATGGGACGCCCTATCTGTGAGGGACAAGACAACCTCAACGCGGTATAGCGACCCCGGTCACGAGGGTAACTGGGAGGGACGTCGACACCAGTCAAAGTGTGATCTCCCGGAGTTAGTGATACGGGGATATCCCTTTATTTACATTTTATATGACGGCGATAAGCTTTAAGGGCGATTAGCGTATAACTAGGCTTTACCACGGTCGGTGGGTCGTTTTGGATTATCAGGGCAAAGACGCAACGAACGATAAGATAGAGCGGGCGAACCGGATAAAAAGGTCTACAGCACGCCTGTCAATCATATCGAACACCTTACTGGTGGTCATGAAGCTTGCCGTCGGCCTGGCCATTGGCTCTGTGAGCATCATATCGGAGGCAATCCACTCGGGCATCGACCTCGTCGCTGCCCTCATCGCCTACTTTTCAGTTAAAAAATCCAGCGAGCCCCCGGACGCAGAGCACACCTTCGGCCACGGCAAGTTCGAGGACTTCTCCGGCCTCATCGAGGCCGTGCTCATATTCATCGCCGCCATCCTCATAGTGAGGGAAGCGGTCCTGAAGCTGATGGGCCAGGGCGAAGAGTTGGACATGAACCTGCTCATGGCGGGCATAGCCGTCATGTTCGTATCGGCGGCCGTCAACTGGCTCGTCTCGAGCCGGCTGATGAAGGCGGCCAGGGCGACCGAATCAATCGCCCTCGAGGCCGACGCCTGGCACCTGAGGACGGACGTCTACACCTCGCTGGGGATATTCGCGGGCCTGGTGTTGATCAACCTCACCGGCTGGAAATTCTTAGACCCGCTGTTCGCCATCCTGGTGGCCCTCTTCATAACGAAGGCGGCCTACGACCTCACCCGGCGCGCCACCTCCGACCTGATGGATACGCGGCTGCCGAAGGCCGAAGAGGAAAAAATAAAGAGCATCCTGGCCGAGCACTACCTCCAGTACGCCAGCTTCCACGAGCTAAGGACCCGGAGGTCCGGCTCCGACAGGTTCATGGACCTTCATTTAGTCGTATCCAGGAACCTGAAGGTGAACGACGCCCACCAGCTGTCCGACCACCTGGAGGCAGACCTGAGGGCCGAGTTCCCCCGCTCGAGCGTTACCATCCACTTCGAGCCCTGCGACGAGCAATGCGCCAGATGCGACTGCGCCTCCCGGTGCGGGGACAGGAAGTTCATGGAAAGCGCCGCGGAATAACGTACCAGAACGCTTTTACCCATTTAAAATAACTCACCTATGATGTCTTTTGAGGACGCGATAAGGCCCGCCCCCGGTGGCGCCATCATAGACATCGAGGCGTCTCCCGGGGCGAAGGAGACGAGGGTGCCGGCGGGCTACAACCAGTGGCGTAAACGACTTTTGGTAAAGCTCAAGGCGCCTCCGGAACGCGGCAAGGCCAATGAAGAGCTCATCGATGCGCTGGCCCGGCTCCTCAACGTGCCCCCCGCCAGCATTGAGATCACGTCAGGCGCGGCGAATAGCAGAAAGTCGGTCAGGGTCAGGGGCATGGCTAGGGAAGACGTCGTCGAGGCGCTCAGGGGCAGGATCTAATGGACGAGTGCGAGCGCCTCCAAAAAATTCAGGATATCCTGGACGATCTGGCCTGCCGTGCCGGGCAGGGAGCCATCATACTGGTGGAGGGCACGAGGGATAAGGCGTCGCTGGAGGCGTTGGGCATACGGGGGCCAATAGTGATGACATCCCAAAAGCAGTTGTTCAACCTCGCGGAGAGCCTTTCCCGGCAGCACGGCGATATCATCATACTCTCGGATTGGGATGAGCGAGGCGAGGAGGTCGCCCGCAATGCCGAGGTCTTCCTGAAATCTAACGGGGCGCGCCCGGACTGCGGGCCCCGAAAAAAGCTCCGGCTCCTGACTAAAAAGGAGATCAAGGACGTCGAGAGCCTGCACGGCTACGTGGAGCGGCTGAGGCGGGAGTGCGCACTTAAACCACAACATTATTAAACATTCACAACAAAGAATAACAAGGTAAATATATACCATAACATCCTATAGATGGTCGTATCCCACGGATGGGATACCTGACAAAATAGGGTTTGTCCTGCAAGGGCAATTCGCCCGTGGCACCCCGCCAATAGTTAGGTAATAATCATCACTCATCATATTCGAAAAACGGCCTTGAAAGCGCCGTTTATTTGGAATGGGCATGGATCACTGGCTAATGCATGCCTCTCGAGGTAAGCAGCTAACGAACAGTGCTACTGCCTTTTTTATTACCGACTATTTTGGGGAAAATTACGGGCTCTAAAGAACCGTATCAAAGAAATAAGGAAGTGTATAAAAAATGGAAGAATCTGACACGACTAAGTACGTGATTCACGCTCATATCAGTGCCGAGGGCGTCGTCGAACGCCCGGACGTGGTAGGAGCAGTATTCGGCCAGACGGAAGGGCTTCTCGGGGCCGACCTCGACCTGAGGGAGCTGCAGAAGACCGGGAGGATCGGCCGCATCGAGGTGAACATCACCTCCAAGTACGGCAAGTCGAGCGGCAACATCCTCATACCGTCGAGCCTCGACAAGATAGAAACGTCCATACTCGCGGCAGCGCTCGAGACCATCGACAGGGTCGGGCCGTGCATCTCGAAGATATCGGTCACCAAGATCGAGGACGTGCGCTCGTCAAAAAGGCAGCAGATCATCGAGAGGGCCAAGCACATACTGACCGCGATGTTCGACGAGAGCGTGCCCGAGAGCCAGGAGCTGACCGACGCCGTGAAGCAGGCCGTGAGGGTCGAGGAAGTCACGTTCATAGACAACCTCCCGGCAGGGCCTGGAGTGCTCGACTCCGACGCGATCATCGTCGTCGAGGGCAGGGCGGACGTGCTCAACCTCCTGAAGTGCGGCATCAAGAACGCCATCGCCGTCGAAGGCACGAACGTCCCCCAGCTCGTCGCAGAGCTGAGCAAGAAGAAGACCGTGACCGTGTTCACCGACGGCGACAGGGGCGGAGAGCTCATCCTCAAGGAGCTCCTCCAGGTGGCCGACGTGGACTACGTGGCCAGGCCGCCGGAGGGGAAGAGCGTCGAAGACCTCACCCAGAAGGAGGTCATTAAGGCACTGCGCAGTAAGGTACCCGTGGAACAAGTAGTCGAAGTTCCCGCCCGCAGGCGCAACAAGCAGCAGCAACAGGCGGAATCGAGGGGTGAACAGAACGGGAAGCCCGAGGCCGCCCCGCAGAGAGAGTTTCAAAAAGAGTACCAGCGTGAGGGCTACCAGCGCCAGGAAAGAGAGCGCCCGGAGCGGCAAGAACGCGGCGAGAGAGGCGAGACGCCCCGACGCAAAAGCCTCCGCCGCATGGACGAGCGCCCGGAGCGGCAAGAAAGGAGAGAGCCGAGGGAGCAGCAGCCTCAGGAACAGCAGCCAGAGATCAAAAAAGCCGAGCCGAAAGAGGCCGGAGAGTTCGCCGAGATAATGAAGGACCTGGCGGGCACGCTGAGCGCCAAGCTGCTGGACGCCAATAAGAACGTCCTCCAGAAGGTGGCCGTCCGCGACCTGGCCAACGTGCTCAAGGAGACCAATGGCGAGGTGAAGAGCGTCGTGTTCGACGGCGTAATAACGCAAAGAATGCTGGACATCGCGGCCGAGAAGAACCTCGATTACCTGGTCGGCGTCAAGATGGGCAGCATCGTGAAGCAGCCATCTAATGTAAAGGTAATTACAACTGAATAAATACGATTGGGCGGGCTCTAAAAGCTCGTCCATCTATTCTTTTTTAATTTATTGTATTTTTAAGTCGTAAAATAAACGATAATGGATAGCTTATAGAAGAAAAACGATGGCTGCTTGATGAAAAAGGATGGTTTGGCGCCACGGCTTTTTTTACTGAGACTGGAGGGGGACTGCGCTTCGTTCCAGAAGTATAAGGATGGTTAGGCACCACGGCTTCTATTACTAAGACTGAAGGGGGACTGCGCTTCGCTTCGCCCCCTCGTGGACCCCCGATTATTAGATTGCCTGATGGCAAACGAATAAAAAAGGAACCATAGGCGAAGCGATCCGAGCCTAAACAGGGTGTAAATAGCGGCGGTCGTCGAGGCGTTTTGGGCATCAGTCCGCATCAGCGGATGCGAAGATGGCGGGGTAATGAGCGTTTTATCCCGGAGGGTAAAACGCTGCTTAGGGCTTGGAAGCAGCACGGCCGAAGGCCTGTGCACGCTGACAAGCCCGGCCCCGACATCGAAGCACCCAAAACGCCGAGTAGCCTGGCATCAGCCAGGCGTCGACCCGCGAAGAAGAAACATCCTCTCATTTATTTTTCGAGCATTTATTTTTCGAGCATTTATTTTTCGAGCATTTATTTTTCGAGCATTTATTTTTCGAGCATTTATTTTTCGAGCATTTATTTTTCGAGCATTTATTTTTCGAGCATTTAATTCTCGAACGTTCAAAGGAACAAAGTCATATTCTCCATGGGCTTGACCATGATGTAGGCGTTATCGCCGTTCCGGTAATAATTATTGACCATGCCAATGAACCGGAAGCCCAGCTTAAAGTAAAACGTCTGCGCCGCCAGGTTACTCGCACGGACCTCGAGGCGGACCATGCTGGCCCTGCCCGTGACGGACTCGATGTACTCCTTCACCAGCCTCGAGCCTATGCCCCTGCGCCTGTACTTATCCTTGACGGCTATGAGGAGTATCCTCGCCTCGTCCATGAGCAATGTACCCAATAGATAGCCGATGACCTCGCCCTTTTCCTCGGCGACGATGAACCCCTCCATGGGCCGGCTCTCTATCGTCGCGTACAAAAGCGGGTTCGGCTCGTTGAAAACGGCCTCCTCCATCTCCAGGAGCTCCCGGGAGTCGTCGAACTCGAACGGCCTTATGGTGACCAGGCACAACACCCCATGGCATTAAATACGGCCACTTTCATAATATGGGTGCTCATGTCAATTATAGGTTATGAGGACATCGCGGGCTTCATAAAAATGAACTACCTGCACGGCTCGAGGATCGTGGAGGTGGGCGTCGGCCAGCACCAGGAGGTCGCGGCGCTCCTCAACGAGTACTTCGAGGTAGTATGCACCGACGTTCTCGATGCCGGCCCGGAAGGGGTGGCCTATGTAAAGGATGACATCTTCAAGCCCGACCTGTCCGTGTACGAGGGCGCATCGCTTATATACTCCATACGCCCACCGGTGGATATGCAGGACTCGATCGCCTCGGTCGCAAGACATGTGGGCGTCGACCTGCTGATACGGCCCTTCTCGTCGGAGCGCGCGGACCTCAGAAAATATTTTAGGAGCTTTAAATGCATCAACCATAAGAGCGCCGTGTTTTTACTCTATGCCGATTAGACGGCAGAAGCTCGTCTTGCGATGCCTTCAGCGCCGCGTCCTTGACGCTCATATAAATGTTCCTGTTATAAAGACAATAGCCCTTGAACTTTTTCGCGATCGCCGCAAGGTGCTCACCCGATAGGGACCTGGTCTCGAAGCCCAGGTCGGTGATCGCCCTTTTGCCGTCGGGGAACCACGAGCCCACAATGTAGCCCTTATCCGTATTACATACCGTACAGCCCAGCGTATACTCGTCGCCATGCCTCGAGACCCTGTAGAACCGCTTTAGGTCGCCGCCGTCAAAGCAGGTGTACGAGCCGTCGCCTATCAGGATGTACTCCTTACCCAGCACGGAGCACTCCATGGCCGCATTTATGGAGACCGAGGCCGGGTAGCCTTCGCCCAGCATTAAATAGAAATTCCTGCACACGTCGACGGCCGCCTCCTCCAGCACCCGGAAGAACGTGGCCACGCCGCAGACCGAGCCCCTCTCCACGAGCCTGGCCGCTTCCCCGTAGCTCGAGCAGGAGTTGAAGAAGAACATGGGCGTATTATTCTCCCTTATGTCGCCGACCCTGGCTAACCCGTCACTGCACTTAAAGCCCCGCACGTCGCAGTGCCCGATGAGCTGGACGATGTCGAAGCCCCGCGCAAATATATCGGTAAAGCCCGATACCCCGACATCCCAGTACATCTGCATGCTGATCGGCGTGTCAGACAGGGCCTTCACTATTACGTCGACCTCCTCCTCCATGGTGGGCTCATTGCATATTATGCCCACGCGGACCCGCCTCTTCTTGTCACGGCCGTACTTCTGCCGGTTCTCGAACGCGCGCACGCTTGCCTTGGCCGCGTCGATGGGGAACCCCGCGGAGAACCATAGCTGGGAGCCTGCCTCCCTGAGCGATGGGACCACGACTGAGCAAATGGCGCCATCGCCCACCCCGTCGGAGGCCGTACCAAGGCCAAGAAAATTTCGCACCGCCATCGATACGAGCCCCCTCTCCGTCGTCGGGGTGGACCGGGGCGAATAGATGGCGGACAGTGACCGTAACAGGAATGGCAGAGCTTCGACGCTCTCGGCCACGGGGTCGAGGTACGATGCCATATGCCACACTGGCAGCCCCGGAATGCTGGCGGAAAGGCCGGCATACAATAAGAACCGCTCGCCGGCCTCCATGTTAAAGACGCCCTCGGCGCACATGCCCAGGAGCTCCGGGACGTCCAGGCCGTTGAGCATTTCGCCGGACACCCAGGAGTATCTAACGGCGCAGTCCAGGTAGAAGGTCCGGCGGAGCATCTCCCCCATCCATTCCTCTGCCCGGGCTTCCGGCAGCGGCATTGGCCCGGCCGACTTAAAGGAGACATGGGGCTCGTCATCGATCTCCACCGGGGCGCCGAGGTAATATGCGAGCGGCGCGGCCGAATAAAGGAAACGATAGTCCGGCGGCAAATGAAAAGAAAATCGGCTTTTGTTTCTCGCTCCCCCGTTAAAGGGCCCGTTCACGAGCTTGATGAGCGGAGGGTCTGCCCTGAACATAGGATTACTTTTCAATGGAGTGCCCACGGCATTTCTGGTGCAAACCATCGATATGCAACGAAAAATGTCCTCAATGTTCCCGGACGTATACAATACGTCCCTATGTTCCCGCCCCAGATCATCGACCATATCATCATCACAAGCTGCCGCAAGGCATTCCGGCCCGGGTCCACGGAGTACCGGGGCGTAACCGCAAGTCTCATCAAACATCAATACCCCCCACATCGCTAGGCAAGCCAGCGAATCTTTAGGTTACCCTGAAGTACCATAAAACTTTCCATTATGAAATTTCATTTTGGCATGTTAAGTGGAAATTTTAGAAATATGGGGCTAAGTATGTGCAATCCCAGTAAAGCAAAACCTATAAATACGATGGACCAACTATATAAGAATCCGCTGCGGCGAGTGCAATGTAAATGTAAGCACCGCAAGCGGCAAGTTGTGTATAGGACCGTTTTTCGGCCGCATAAGAAGCTGAAAAATCACAAACTATATATATGCATGGAATACCATGTAATATTCCCGAATTTTTCGGGGATTACAAATGACGGCCGCAGTCCGCTCATACGACCCGACCCTGTGTACATACACGGGATGACTGGCCGTTCTAAGACTGCGGCATATGAGGATTCGAGGGGCGCACCTCTTGTTGGGGTGTGGTCGCGTTTCTGATGTTGGTTGGTTGTTCGAGTAATTTTCTTGGTCGGTGATGCGACGATATGTCGTGTTGTGCAGGCCTACTGACAATT
>Ga0315282_10002586_pt1 | contig 33086 bp, 23 predicted proteins | sample YL17G07_20_MG_FD_203693 | JGI IMG/M metagenome (GOLD analysis project Ga0315282, IMG submission 203693) | Sediment microbial communities from Yellowstone Lake, YNP, Wyoming, USA - YL17G07_20 | ecosystem: Environmental > Aquatic > Freshwater > Lake > Sediment | place: USA: Wyoming | collected...
AGATTGACGCAGATTCTCGCAGATTCTTCAGTAATCTGCGTGAATTCGCGTGAATCTGTGGCTCGGTGTTCCGCAGATTCTCGCAGAGCGTACCGGTCCACAGATTGACGCAGATTCTCGCAGATTCTTCAGTAATCTGCGTGAATTCGCGTGAATCTGTGGCTCGGTGTTCCGCAGATTCTCGCAGAGCGTACCGGTCCACAGATTGACGCAGATTCTCGCAGATTCTTCAGTAATCTGCGTGAATTCGCGTGAATCTGTGGCTCGGTGTTCCGCAGATTCACGCAGAGCGTACCGGTCCACAGATTGACGCAGATTCTCGCAGATTCCTCAGTAATCTGCGTGAATTCGTGTGAATCTGTGGATCGGTACTTTCTGCGTGAATCTGCGGTCAGGCAAATGTTCCACGTGGAACACCGCCGCCGAGCGCGACCTTGCGGATGATGACGAGGCGGTTGTCGAACGAATCGAAGAGGCGATGGGTCGCCTGCCAGGCCAGCGGCGGCGTGAGGGCGGAGGGAACGTCCGGACCGGTGCGGCCGCGGAACAGGAAGATTTGCCCTCCGGGACGCGCGAATGCCTGCAGGCTCATCAGCACCCGAATCTCGACGCGCACGGCCCTGACCGTGACCACGTTCATCGCCTCATGGAGGTCCGGCCTGGTCAGCAGCTCCTCGTAGCGAGCCGTCTCGACGACCGTGTCGAACAGCGCCAGCTGCCGGATTGCTTCCCGCAGGAACGCGCACTTGCGAGTCTTGGCTTCGACCATCCACATCTGGATGCCCGGCACCGCGAGCTTCATCGGAATCGCGGGAGATCCTCCGCCAGAGCCGACGTCCAGCACGCGGCAATCCGGCGTCGGCAGGAACCGCGCGGCGAGAAGAGGCTCGATGAGCAGCCGATCCATCGCTTCGTCGGGCGCATCGGTGAGCGGCAGCGCCGTCAGGTTGATCTTCTGATTCCACAGCTCGAGCAGGCGGTAATAGGCCTCGAGGCCTTCCGCCAGCTCCGCGCTGATCGACAGCCCGGCCCGTCGTGCCTTCCGCCGAAGCCGATCGTGGAATTCTCGCGTGGTCACGGTTGGTGCTGATCGTCCTGCCCGGCGGCCGTTATGTCAATACGGTCAAGGTAGTGAGAGAGAACCGCGACGGCCGCCGGCGTCACTCCCGGAATCCTCGATGCCTGGCCGAGCGTCTCCGGCCGCACCTGCCGCAGTCGATGCACCACCTCGTTCGACAGCCCTGGAATGCGTTCGAATGGAAACCCCGCGGGGACTGTGCGTCGCTCGCTGCGCCGCGATTTCTCGACGTCGGCCTGCTGGCGTTTCAGGTAGCCATCGTATTTCAACATCGTTTCGACGCTCGCCAGGTCGAGATCGGCGGTTCCCGGATCGATCTCGATTTCCACTTCCCGCCGCTCGACGAGGTCCCGCAGCCGCACGGCCGGTTGCCGGAGCGCCTGCGCCGCAGGCACGCGTCCGCCCGCCGGCACGCGCACGGGCGTGCGCTCGAGCCTCGCCAGGTTCCGTTCGAACCGCGACTTTCGCGCCTGAAACGCTTCCCATCGCTCATCGTCCACGAGGCCCACCTCGCGGCCGCGCGGCGTCAGGCGCAAATCCGCATTGTCGATCCGGAGAAGCAGCCGATGCTCGGCTCTCGACGTGAACATCCGATACGGTTCCAGGCAGCCCTTGGTGACGAGATCGTCGATCAGGATCCCCACGTAGGCCTCGGTTCGATCGAACACCAGCGGTTGTCCCCTCAGCACCCGGCGCGCCGCGTTGATCCCCGCGATGATCCCCTGCGCGGCCGCCTCTTCATACCCGGAAGTGCCATTCACCTGTCCAGCCAGAAACAGTCCGGGAACTCTCTTCGTTTCGAGCGTGGCTTTCAGCTCGGTCGGCTGGATGAAGTCGTACTCGACGGCGTAGGCCGGCCGCAGCATCTCCGCGGTCTCGAGACCCGGCAAGGCGCGAACCAGGTCGAGCTGGACGTCGCGCGGGAGGCTCATCGAGAAGCCGTTGACGTAGGTCTCCTCGACGTCGAGCCCCTCCGGCTCGAGGAAGATCTGGTGCCGCTCCCTGTCCGGGAACTTCAGCACCTTGTCCTCGAGCGACGGGCAGTAGCGCGGACCGATGCCACGGATCTGGCCGTTGAACAGCGGCGACCTTCCCACGTTCGCGCGCACGATGTCGTGCACGCGGGGCGTTGTAAACAATTGGTAACAGACGATCTGCTCGCGGTCGAGGCGATCGGTCATGAACGAGAAGGGCAGCGGAGGAGCGTCGCCGACCGCCTCGACGAAATGGCCCGCACGAACGCCGCCCGCGAAGTCGATGCTGTCTCTGCGAAGCCGCGGCGGCGTGCCCGTCTTCAGCCGTCCCCACTCGAAACCGAACCGTTTGAGCGATTCCGCAAGCTCCCGCGACGGCGGTTCGCCGGCACGCCCGGCCGGGTGCTGTTCGGGACCAATGTGAAGAAGGCCATTCAGGAACGTGCCGGAGGTCACAATCAGGGCGCGACAGGTGAGGACCGTGCCGTCTTCGAGCGCAAGTCCGGAGACGCGGCCGCCGGCATCCGTGACGGCAGCGCCCGCGCGGCCGATCACCCAGTGAATGTTCGGCTCCTTGTCGAGCCGGCTCTTCATCCACTCCCGATATCGTTGCTTGTCTGCCTGCGCCCGCGGCGACCAGACCGCCGGCCCGCGGCTGCGATTGAGAAGCTTGAATTGAATGCCGGTGGCGTCGATCGCCAATCCCATCAGCCCGCCCAGCGCGTCAATCTCGCGCACCAGGTGACCCTTGGCGGTGCCGCCAATCGCCGGGTTGCACGGCATGTGCGCGACGGTGTCCGGTGAAAGTGTGCACAGGCCCGCCTGCAGGCCCAGCCGCGCCACCGCGTGCGCGGCCTCGCAGCCCGCATGCCCCGCGCCGACGATGATGACGTCGAAGTCGGTCATGACAAACGAAACGAGTGCCTGGTAATTAGGCGATGGACCACTTAGTCTGGCTCAGCACCGCACCAGGCACTGGCACTCGGTACCGCACCGGGCACTGAGCGCCGCACCAAGCACCCAGCACCCGTGACCCCGTTCACTTCCCCACACAGAACTTCGCGAAGATGTGCCGCAGCAGATCTTCCGTGGTGCGCCGGCCGGTGACCTCTTCAAGCGCCGCCTGCGCCGCCTGGAGATCCGAAAGCAGGAACTCCTCCGGCAGCTCGCCCTCGCTGTCGGCGAGCGCCGCGCGGCCCCGGCCGACTGCGTCCGCCGCTTTCGACAGCAGCTCGATGTGCCGCACGTTGGTGATCCTCGGCATCTCGCGCGTCGACTCCGTCCCGAGCAGCGCCGAGCCGAGCCGCTGTTTCAGAACTGTAACACCATCTCCGGTGCGCAGCGAGATCTCGATCGGCCCCTCCCGCCGCCGGGACCCGTCGTGCCCCGCCGCTCCCGTGCCGTCCGACGCAGAAGGCCCCATCGCCCCGCCCGCATCTGACAGCGCGTTCATGTCCCACGCCGCAGGCAGGTCGCACTTGTTCGCGACGATCAACCGATCGGCCTTCGCGGTCGACGCCAGCAGCCTCCAATCGTCCTCGTCGAGGGGCCGCGAACGGTCGAGCACGACCACGACGAGGTCGGCGATCGCCGCGGCGCCAACCGCGCGCCTCACGCCCTCGGCCTCGATCAGGTCGTCGACCTGCCGCACGCCGGCGGTGTCGACCAGGCACGTTCGCACCCCGCGCACGTCGATCGTCTCGGTCACCAGGTCCCGCGTCGTCCCCGCAACCGGCGTGACGATCGCGCGCTCGGTGCCGACGAGACGATTGAACAGCGTCGACTTGCCGACGTTCGGCGTGCCCGCGATGACCACCTCGCGTCCTTCACGGACGATGCGGCCACTGCGCGCATCGGCCAGCAGGTCGGCGACTTGTATCGCAACACGATGTAATTCCGCCTCGATGTCGCCGCGTGCCAGGAAATGGTAGCCCTCGTCGGGAAAATCGATCGAGGCCTCCAGCCGCGCGATCAGGTCGAACAGCGCCGCGTCGATGCGCCCGATCGCGGCAGTCAGCGTCCCTTCCAGTTGGTCGAACGCCGCCCGCGCCTGCAACGGGGTCACGGCGTTGACGAGGTCCGCCACCGCTTCCGCCTGCACCAGGTCGACGCGGCCGTTGAGAAAGGCGCGCAGCGTGAACTCGCCCGGCTCGGCAAGGCGGGCGCCGGCGGCCATCGCCGCCCGCACGATGTGATCGAGTACGACCGGGCTGCCGTGCGCCGACACTTCGAGCACGTCCTCGCCGGTATACGACGCGGGACCCGGGAAAAATGTCGCCACCACCTGATCGACCGCGCGGGCGGCGGTCGCCTCGGAAGACTGCTCGGGGGCCGCCTGCGCGACCACGTGCGTGAAGGTAGCCCCGCGCGCGGCCAGCGGTTCCTTCGCCGTCAGGATCCGCGCAGCGACGTCCCCCGCACCGGGCCCGGAGACGCGGACGACGCCAATGCCGCCGCGCCCGGGCGGCGTCGCCACGGCGACGATGGTGTCGGCGGGAGAGAACATGGGGAGACTGGACTCAGTAGTAGTGAGTAGGGTAGAGAGTAGGGGGTCGCCGTTCAGGCGTTTTCTACTCGCTACTCGCTACTCGCTACTTTCTAGCAGAGATGATGACCACCTTGCTGAACGCGTCGCCGACGCTGTGCGAGGCGACGTCGGGCTCTTCCGCCACGGTCAGGTGGACGATGCGCCGTTCGTAGGGATTGAGCGGCCCGAGTTGCTGCTCGAAGCCGGTGCGACGCGCGCGGTCGGCGAGGAATTTCGCCATCTGCCGCAGTTCGGCATCCTTGTCGCGCCGGAAGCCCTGGCAGTCGACGATCACGCGCCGCTGATCCCCCAACCGGTGCCGGAAGACCATGTTCGCGACGTGCTGCAGCGCCTGCAGTGCCTCACCCTTGCGCCGCAGCAGCACGGCGCCGTCCTCGCCGTCCAGGTCCACGCGGGGACCATCCGGCGTCTCCTGGACCGTCGCGTCCAGCGAGAGTCCCATCGCCGCCACCGTCGACTTCACGAACTCGAGAACGTCTGCGTTGAGGTTGTCCGCCATAGGTGTTTCTGTCCGTCAGGCCTTGCTCTTCGCCGGGCGCGGCGGCGGCGCAGTCAGCCTGTTCGTCAGGTACTGCTGGCCGATCGCCAGCAGGTTGCTCAGCAGGAAGTACAACGCCAGGCCGCTCGGCGCCCACAGGAAGAAGGCGGTGAACATGATCGGCATGAACATCATCATCTTCTGCTGCGCCGGATCGACGGAGCTCGGCGTCATTTTCTGCTGCCACAGCATCGTCAGCCCCATCAGGATCGGCAGCACGTAGTACGGGTCGTAGCGCGAAAGATCCTGGATCCAGAGGCCGAACGGCGCGCCGCGCACTTCGATGGCCTGCCCCAGCATCGAGTAGAAGGCGAACAGCACGGGCATCGTCAACAGCATCGGCACGCAGCCGCTCGCCGGGTTCACCCCTTTTTCGCGGTAGAGGGCCATCATCTCGACGTTCATCTTCTGGCGCGCGGGATCGGTCGTCTTCAGCTTCGCGTAGCGCTCCTGGATCGCCTTGATCTGCGGCTGCAGCGCCTGCATCTTCCGCATCGACACCATGCTCTTGTGCCGGAGGGGGAACATCGCGGCGTTGATCAGGATGGTCAGGATGACGATGGCCCAGCCGTAGTTGCCGACGTACGCGTTGATGCTCTTCATCGCGCGCAGCAGCGGCACCGCCAGCCAGACGAACATGCCGAAGTTGATGACGCGCACCATCTCCGGGTCTGCGGCCCTCAGCACGTCGAAATCCTTCGGCCCCACGAACACCCGCATGCCCGGCGCCGCCCGTCCGACCTTGGCGGAGTAGCCGACCAGTTCGGTGGTCGCAGTCGTCGGCGCGGTTGGGGTCGGGCTTCCACCGATGCCAAGCGACGACAGCACGCTTTCCCAGAAGCCCCGACTCGGCGGCACCTGCACCTGCACCGGCACCGGCTGGTACTCGATGCGCAACGTCCCCTTCGGCAGCACCGCCGAGACGAAGTAGTGATCGTCGACGCCTGCGAAGCGGAAGGTCCCCTCCCACGCGCAGCCGCTCTCGGTCGGCGCGCCCTGGCACTTCTCGGGCGTCAGCTGCGACGCGGCGACGCGCCGCACGCTCTGCTCGAAAAAGATCGCTTCCGGCTTCTGCAGGTACCGGCTCGTCTCGGCCGAGGCGGCCGCGTCTCCAAGCCCGGGACCCCAGACCATGAACGGGTTGAAGACGCGGTCGCCCTGCGACACGGTGGTGTCGAACTGGACGACGTAAGACGAGGGCTGCAGCACGAAGTCCTTTCGTGCGTGAAGCCCGTTGGCGTCCTGATACTCGAAGGTCAGGTGCACCGGCGCCTTCGTCCCGTCGATCGTCGTCGATTCGTCCGAGGCCTTGAACAACGCTTCGTCGAGCCTGGCGTTCACCTCGGCGTCCTCGGTGCGAAGCGTGAACGGACGCGCCGGACCGCCGGGGAGATTCTGCGGGACCAGCTCGAGTGGGTGCTTGCGGTCGTCGAAGTACCGCTTCAGGCGCCAGCTGATGAGCTCGCCGCCGCGGTTCGAGAACTGGGCGCGCACCACGCGCGTGTCGATCGTGATCGTCCGCCCGGCCGTGTCGCCGATGACGGCGGCGGCCGGCACGGGGGGCGGCGCGGCCGGCGGCGCCTGCACCGCGGCCGGCGCGGGCGGGGCGGGCGGCGCAGGCGTCTGCGCTGCGGGCGCCGGCTGCGGCACAGTGCGGGGTCTGGGCACCGGCTTCATGAAGAACGTGGAGTACACGTACACCACGGCAATCATCAGGAAGACGGCGAGGAGCATTCGTCGTTCGTCCATCGCCTACTGCACCTTCGCTTGCGAATGCCGGCCGGCCGCTCGCGCGGGCCCGACGGGCTTGCCAGCCGAAGCTCGCCGAGGATCGTGACCCTTCGGAGCGTGAGCGAAGGCTGGCGGAACCGGATCAACGCCCCAGGGCCCGAACGGACGGCAGCGCGCGAGGCGCCGGAGGCCGAGAACCACCCCGGCGGCGGCGCCGTGCAACCGAACCGCCTCGGCAGTGTAGTCCGCGCACGAGGGCGTGAAGCGGCAGGACCCGGCGAAGAGGGGCGAAAGGAGAAGCTTGTAGCCGCGCAGGGCGGCGAGCACGATGCGACCGGGCACGCCGGGCGCGGAACGCGCGTCAGGCTCGGGTGGACCGGACCCGGCGCCTGAGAGCGGCACGGTAATCGGCTTCAAGACTGGAGAACTCGGCATCGAGCAGTTCGGGGCGTGGCACGACGACGACATCAAAACCCGGCAGCGTCTTGTTCCGGCGAAACACCTCGCGCACGAGGCGCTTGGCCCGGTTGCGATGCGCCGCATCGCCCAGCCTGCGGGTGGCGGCCACGCCGAGCCGGGTCACCGGGAGGTTGTTGGCCAGAATGATCAGCGTCATGAAGCGCGCGTGCGCACGCACGCCACGCTCGTAAACCTGCTGGAAATCAGCCCGCCGCCTGATCCGCTCCCGGGGACTCAGTCCTTGCGTCATAGTAGGAGCGCGGACGCTCCAGGCGCTCCTACACGGCCAACCGCTTGCGGCCCTTGGCGCGGCGGCGCTTGAGGACCAGGCGGCCGTTCTTCGTGCTCATGCGGACCAGGAACCCGTGCGCACGCTTGCGGCGGCGCGTATTCGGCTGAAAAGTGCGCTTCATTGCAAACCCCGGAAATCGCCCGCCTCCGCTGGCCGGCAGAGACGGGACGGCCAGCTACGGCGAGGCCACACCCTAGCTCGCGCGCGACGCAGGCGAGCGAAGGCGGGGTCGATGCAGAACTTCTTATCGTATCGAAGGGCTGTTCACGCTGTCAATTGCGCCACTCCCCGGTGCCTGGTTCTCCGTCCTTCGTGCGCGTCCTTGGGTCTTGGTTCCTCGTGCCGACCGGCGCACCAGGGACAGCGCTCGCACCGGGAACCAGGGACCAAGGACCAGGGGCCGGATCTGTGCTACAGTTAGCGTCCTTCCCTCCGGCCGACCCCCGTGTTCAATGCGCTGAGCTTTGGTCTTTCTCCGAAGTTTTCCACAACTGTGGAAAAAGATGTGGAAAAACCGGCTGGGAAGCCCGGATGGGGGTCTGCGAAGCCCGAAATTTCGGGTTTTCCAGGGGGCGAAAGTCGCCGGAAGCGCTCGTTTCAAGGCTTCTTGAACGATCGGCCGGCCCGAACCCCGGTTCATGCTGAGCTGCCGCGGCAAAAGTGGCCCGCGCCGCCAGTGGAATGGGTATGAGCGACAACAACCTCTGGAATCAGATCCTCGAACGGATCGAAACCAAGGTGAACCGCCACTGCTTCAACACCTGGTTCAAGCCGACCCTGTTCTTTGGCCAACAAGGCAATACGGTCACGGTTGCCGTGCCCAACGCGCTCTTCAAGGACTGGCTCGCCAAGCACTACTCGGGGATCATCGCCGAAGCGATCGGCGACCTGGCCCTCGGCGAGGTGGGCGTCGAATTCCTGGCGGATCCAACGGCCGAGGTGGCAAGCGGCGCCATTCCCGCGCCCGAGCCGTCGGGCGACGGCGGCCCGGACGCGGGAGAAGCGCTGCCGGCGGCGGCCGGCCCCGGCCTCAATCCTCGTTACACCTTTGAGACATTCGTGGTTGGTTCCTCGAACCAGTTCGCCGAGGCCGCCTCGCGCGCGGTCGCCGAGGCTCCGTCCCGGTCCTACAATCCCCTCTTCATCTACGGCGGGGTGGGTCTTGGCAAGACGCACCTGATGCACGCGATCGGGCACTACGTGCTGAAGCACGACCCCGACCTGAAGCTCACCTACATCTCGACCGAGCGCTTCATGAACGAGATGATCAACGCGGTGCGCTACGACCGCATCATCGACTTCCGCGAGCGCTATCGCACGGTGGACGTCCTGCTCGTCGACGACATCCAGTTCCTGGCCGGCAAGGAAGGAACGCAGACCGAGTTCTTCCACACGTTCAACGCGCTGTACGACTTCCAGAAGCAGATTGTCGTCAGCAGCGACTGCCCGCCCGCGGAGATTCCGCAGCTCGAGGAACGGCTGCGATCGCGGTTCGAGTGGGGCCTGATCGCCGACATCCAGCCGCCGGACCTCGAAACCAAGGTGGCGATTCTCAAGAAGAAAGCGGAGGCCGAAGCGGTCCCCCTGCCCGACAACGTCGCCATCTACATCGCGAGCAAGATCAAGTCGAACATCCGCGAGCTCGAGGGTTCGCTGATCCGGTTGATCGCCTACGCGTCGCTCACCGGCAGCGAGATTTCGCTCGCCCTGGCCCAGGACGTCCTCAAGAACATCCTCGACCACGACGAGAAGGCCGTGACGATCGAGATCGTGCAGAAGCACGTCGCCGACTTCTACCAGTTGAAGCTGGCCGACCTGAAATCGCGCAACAACTCGAAATCGGTGGCGTTGCCGCGGCAGATCGCGATGTATCTGTGCAAAAACCTGACGCAGGCCTCGCTGCCCGAGATCGGCCGCAGCTTCGGCGGCAAACATCACTCGACGGTCATCCACTCGATCCGCAAGATCGATTTGCTGCGCAAGCGCGATCGCGATTTCAACAGCCTCATCAACAATTTCATCGACTCGTTCCGCTAGTCGTGGCGCGGTTCCGGACGAGATCGGCGCGGTTGTCAACAGGCGGCGCGCGCCACGACTGTGGATAAGCTGCGCGGCGCCGGCGGCCAGGCGGCGATTGTGCACGCCGCGGTCTGGCGAGGTCCGGAAATGCGCGCCATAAGTCATTCAAAAACAAGGGGTAATCAGGCGTTTAACCCTTTTCAACGCGCCTTCTTTTCTGTATAATTTCTTCTTCTAGTTGTTCCTTCTCTTCCAGCACGGATCGCGGGCATTCCGCCCGCCACTTGAAGGTCAACAGCACTATGGAACTTGTCGTCCGCAAGAACGACCTCCTGCGTGAACTCCAACTCTTCCAGGGCATTGTCGAACGCAAGAACACGATTCCGATCCTGGCCAACGTGTTGATGGAGGCCAAGGGCGACGAGGTCCGGTTGCTGGCAACCGATCTCGAAGTCGGCCTGCGCAGCAAGTGCGCGGCGTCGGTATCGAAGGGTGGCGCCCTCACGCTGCCGGCCAAGAAGTTCTACGAGATCGTGAAAGCGCTCCCGGAGACCGACGTGCGGATCGAGGAGGACAAGGGCGGCGTGAAAGTGGCGGCCGACCGGTTCGACTCGCGCATGCAAACGCTACCGCTCGAGGATTTCCCGAGCGTGCCCGAGGGCCCCGGTCGGGGCAGCGCGATGCTGCCGCACAAGGGGCTGCGCGAGATGATCGCGAAGACGCAGTTTGCGATCACGGGCGAGGACACGCGCTATTTCCTGAACGGCGCGCTGCTGGTGCTGAAGGACGACCAGATGAGCCTCGTCGCGACCGACGGCCATCGACTCGCGCTCGTCAGCACGAAGCGCGAGGTGCCGGACGCGGAGAAGGGCGCCGAGCCGGTACGCATCATCCTGCCGAAGAAGACGCTGCTGGAACTGGCACGCCTGCTCGGCGAGGGCGAGGACGACGTCGCGTACGAGCGCGGCGAGAACCACCTGTTCTTCGACATCGGTGGCCGCGTGCTGATCTCCCGCATGATCGAAGGGCAGTTCCCGGCCTACGAGCGCGTCATTCCCAAGGGCAACGACAAGCGCGCCGAGATCGAGCGGGAGCGGATGACGGCTGCGATTCGCCGGGTCGCGTTGCTCTCGAACGAACGATCCCGCGCCGTCAAAATGCAGCTCGAGGAAGGGCGCGCGCAGGTCTCGTCGCAGAGCCCGGAATTCGGGGAAGCGCGCGAGGAGATCCCCGTCGAATACAAGGGGCCGGCGCTGCAGATCTGCTTCAACGCCCAGTACGTGCTCGACTTCCTGTCGGTCGTCGAGACCGATTCGATCGCGCTCGACCTGAAGGACGAGGTCAGCCAGGCGGTGATGCGCCCGCTTGGCGCCAGCGACTACGACTACACCTACGTGGTCATGCCGATGCGCATCTGACGCGCGGCTGCCCCCAGGCTGCTGGTGCGTTCGTCTCTTGGTCTCTCGTCTGTGGTCTCTGGTCGCTCGTCGGGTGGACCGCGGACCGGGGACCAGCGACCAGGACCAACGGCGAACCATCAAACGTTCATTGTCGACTGATGTCTGAACTGGAAGAACGGAAGGTCAACGGAGAACCCCGCGACATTGTCCCGCCCGACGGGGCGGACACCAGCAAGGCGATCCCTCCCGAGGGCAACAGTGCCGGGCGTGACGAGGCTGGCGCTTTCGCTGCCGAGCCCCCTGGTGGGGACGCATCTCTGTCCAACGGGGAAGACGATTACGGCGCCGACAAGATCAAGGTCCTCGAGGGACTCGAGGCGGTCCGGAAGCGGCCGGCGATGTACGTCGGGTCCACCGGCCCGCTCGGCTTGCACCACCTCGTGTACGAAGTCGTCGACAACTCGATAGACGAGGCGCTCGTCGGCTTCTGCGATCAGGTCAACGTCACGATCCACATCGACAACTCGATCACGGTCGTCGACAACGGTCGCGGCATCCCGGTCGATCAGCACGTGAGCGGCCGCTCGGCCGCCGAGGTCGTCATGACCGTGCTGCACGCGGGCGGGAAGTTCGACAACACCAGCTACAAGGTGTCGGGCGGCCTGCACGGCGTCGGCGTGTCGGTGGTCAACGCCCTGAGCGAATCGCTCGAGCTGGAGATCTGGCGCAACGGCCTGGTCTACCAGCAGAGCTACGAGCGCGGCAAGCCGACCGGCGATCTGTACGTGACCGGCAAGACGAAGCGCCGCGGCACCAAGATCACGTTCCGGCCCGACGCGTCGATCTTCGAGACCGTGGAGTTCGGCTTCGACACGCTCTCGCAGCGCCTTCGCGAGCTCGCGTTCCTGAACCCGGGCGTCCTCATCACGCTGGACGACGAACGCGACGGCAAGAGCCACAAGTTCCAGTACGAGGGCGGGATCGTCTCGTTCGTCGAGCACCTGAACAAGAACAAGACCGCGGTCAACGACACGCCGATCTACATGCGCGGCGAGAAGGACGGCATCGACGCCGAGATCGCGCTGCAGTGGAACGACGGTTACTCGGAGACGATCTACGCCTTCGCCAACAGCATCAACACGCACGAGGGCGGGACGCACCTGTCCGGCTTCCGCTCGGCGCTCACCCGCACCGTCAACTCCTACGCTGCGAAGAACAACCTGGCGAAGGACCTGAAGGAAAGCGTCAGCGGCGACGACATCCGCGAGGGCCTGACCGCGGTGCTCAGCGTGAAGATCCCGCACCCGCAGTTCGAGGGCCAGACCAAGACGAAGCTGGGCAACACCGAGGTGAAGGGAATCGTCGAGGCGATCGTCAACGACAAGCTGGGCGCCTTCCTCGAGGAGAACCCCGCAGTGGCGCGGCGCGTGGTGGCCAAGACGGTGGAGGCCGCGCGGGCGCGCGAGGCGGCGCGCAAGGCCCGCGACCTGGTGCGCCGCAAGGGCGCGCTCGAGAACAGCGGGCTGCCCGGCAAGCTCGCCGACTGCCAGGAAGAGGATCCCGCCGAGAGCGAGCTGTACATCGTCGAAGGCGAGTCGGCGGGCGGCTCGGCCAAGCAGGGGCGCGACCGCCGCTTCCAGGCGATCCTTCCGATCAAGGGAAAGATCCTGAACGTCGAGAAGGCGCGGTTCGACAGGATGCTCGGCAGCGAGGAAATCCGCACGATGATCTCCGCGCTCGGGTGCGGCATCGGCGAAGAGGATTTCGACCTCGCGAAGCTGCGCTACCACCGCATCATCATCATGACCGACGCCGACGTGGACGGGTCGCACATCCGCACGCTGCTGCTCACGTTCTTCTACCGGCAACTGCCCGCGCTCGTCGAGAACGGGTACGTCTACATCGCGCAGCCGCCGCTGTTCCGCGTCAAGCGCGGCAAGGGCGAAACCTACATCAAGGACGAGCGCGAGCTGGAAGGCTGGTTGATCCGGCGCGCGACCGAGAGCCGCACGCTCCGGTTGCTGAAGACGAACACCGAGGTGTCGGGCGCCGACCTGGAGAAACTGCTGCACCGCCTGCTGGCGTTCCGCAAGTTCGTGCACGTCGTCGAGCGCCGGGGCTACGCCTTCGAGGTCGTGAAGGCGCTGCTCGATCGCGACGCCCGCGACAAGACCTTCTTCGGCAGCCACGAGCAACTGGACGCGCTGGCCGACGAGTTGAGCGGCCCGGCACGACTCGTCTCGGTGCAGGCCGACGAAGAGCACAACCTGTTCGCGCTCGCCGTCGAGGACAAGTCCAACGGGTACTCCCGCCACTACAGCATCGGGCTCGATTTCGTCACGACCGGGGAGTACCGCACGCTGCTGGGCAGCTACCGCGACATCAAAGGGATCGAGGGCCCGATGCTGGTCAGGCTGCACCCCGCCGCGAAGCAGGACGCCGAGGGCGCGGGCGAGGTCACCGCCGCGAAGGCGGATGACACGACGATTGGCGGCGCGCCCGTCGACACGGCGACGAAGCTGGCCGCCGAGCGGAAAGACGACGAGCCGACGGCGATCAAGAAGGCCGCCAGGGGGAAGGAGACCGAGGTGTCGATCGCGTCGATCGACGAACTGCTCGAGTACGTCATCACCGAAGGCAAGCGTGGCGTGACGATCAACCGCTACAAGGGCCTGGGCGAGATGAACCCGGGGCAGCTCTGGGAGACGACGATGGACCCCGATGCCCGGACGCTGCTGCAGGTGCGGGCCGAGGACCATACCGAGGCCGACCTGATGTTCACCACGCTCATGGGCGACCAGGTCGAACCGCGACGCAAGTTCATCGAAGAAAACGCACTCAACGTGAGAAATCTGGATATCTGACGCCAGCGGGCTTAGGGCTTTGGGCCTTCGGCTTTGGGGCTTGTCACTGGTGCTCCATAGCCGGGGCCCGGCTCGAGCGTTGAGGTCGCACAACAAGCCCTAAAGCCCAAGGCCTAAGGCCAACAGTCAATCGAATGTCGACAGGCACCAAGTTCCCGGTCAACATCGAAGACGAGATGAAGCGCTCGTACCTCGATTACGCGATGAGCGTAATCATCGGGCGCGCGCTTCCCGACGTGCGCGACGGCCTCAAGCCGGCCCACCGCCGCGTGCTCTACGGCATGCGGCAGATGGGCCTCGCCAGCAACCGCGCGTACCGCAAGTGCGCGAAGATCGTCGGCGAGGTGATGGGCAACTTCCACCCGCACGGCGACAGCCCGATCTACGACACGCTGGTCCGCCTCGCGCAGGACTTCAACATGCGGTACCCCCTGGTCGACGGCCAGGGGAATTTCGGCTCGATCGACGACGACCCGCCCGCCGCCATGCGGTACACCGAGGCGCGGCTCATGCCGCTCGCCGAGGACCTGATGGCGGATCTCGACAAGGAAACCGTCGACTTCGTCCCGAACTACGACGAGACAACCGAAGAGCCCACGGTCCTTCCCGCGCCGATTCCGAACCTGCTCGTCAACGGATCGGTCGGCATCGCCGTCGGCATGGCGACCAACGTCCCGCCGCACAACCTGCGCGAGGTGATCGACGCGATCACCTGGGTGATCGACCATCCCGAGGCGACCCCCGACGAGAGGCTCCGGCACGTGCTGTCGCTGGTGCCCGGCCCGGATTTCCCGACCGGCGCCTACATCGTCGGCCGCGAGGGGATCGCGACCGCGTATCGAACCGGCCGCGGCGCCATCACGCTGCGCGCGCGCGCGACCGTCGAGACGCACCCGAAGACCGAGAAGGTGTCGATCGTCGTCACGCAGATTCCCTACCAGCAGAACAAGGCGAAGCTGGTCGGGAAGATCGCCGACCTGGCGCGCGAGAAGACGATCGAAGGAATCGCGGACATCCGCGACGAGTCGGACCGCGAGGGGATCCGCATCGTCATCGACCTGAAACGGGGCGAGGTGCCCGACGTCGTCCTGAACAACCTGTACAAGCACACGCCGCTGCAGACGACCTTCGGCATCATCATGCTGGCGATCGTCAACGGGCAGCCGAAGGTGCTGTCGCTGCTCGATCTGCTCGTACACTTCATCGAGTTCCGGCGCGAGGTCGTGCGGCGGCGAACCGAGTTCGAGCTGCGCAAGGCCGAGGCGCGGGCGCACATCCTCGAAGGCCTCAAGATCGCCCTCGACCATCTGGACGCGGTGATCGGCCTGATTCGCGCCAGCAAGACGGTTCCCGAGGCGCGCGACGGCCTGATGGCGCGGTTCGGCCTCAGCCAGGTGCAGGCGCAGGCAATCCTCGACATGCAGCTGCAGCGGCTGACCGGCCTCGAGCGGCAGAAGATCGTCGACGAGCTGGTGGAGGTCCTGAAGCAGATCGAACGCTTCCGCGCGATCCTCGCGAGCGACCGCCTGCTGATGCAGATCGTGGCCGGGGAACTGAAGGCGGCGCGCGAGAAGTACGGCGACGACCGGCGGACCGAGATCATCAACGCCGCCGGCGACTTCAGCATCGAGGACCTGATCGCCGAGGAAGACATGGCGATCACCGTCACCAACACCGGCTACATCAAGCGGACGCCGATTACCAGCTACCGGAACCAGCGGCGGGGCGGCAAGGGCCGGCTCGGCATGCGGGTGCGGGAAGAGGACTGGGTCAGCCATCTCTTCATCGCGTCCACGCACGCCTACATCATGATTTTCAGCGACCGCGGCCGGGCGTACTGGCTCAAGGTCCATGAGATCCCGGACGTCGGGCCGGGCGGCAAGGGCAAAGCGATCGCGAACCTGGTCGCCATGGCACCCGAGGAGAAGATCGCCGCGCTGCTGCCGGTGAAGGAATTCGAGGAAGACAAGTTCATCGTCATGGGCACACGCAAGGGGGTCGTCAAGAAGACGCAGCTGCCGGCGTTCAGCAACCCCCGCGCGGGCGGCATCATCGCGATGGGTGTGGAACCGGACGATTCGCTGATTACCGCGCAGATGTCGGACGGGCACGGGGAAGTCTTCATCGGGACCCGGGACGGCATGGCCATCCGGTTCCCGGAAAGCGACGTGCGGCCGATGGGCCGTGCCGCGTACGGCGTCCGGGGCATCAGCCTCCGGGAAGGCGACGCGGTGGTGGCCATGGAAGTCGTCACCTCCGGCGCGACGCTGCTGAGCGTTTCCGAGAACGGATACGGGAAGCGCACCGAACTTGACGAATATCGCGTGCAGTCGCGGGGCGGTGTGGGTATCATTAACATCGCCACGAGCGACCGGAACGGCCGGGTCGTCGGCATTGCCTACGTCCACGACGACGACGAGCTGATGCTCATCAGCCAGCAGGGCAAGGTCCTGCGGATGATTGTGCGCGATATCCGGACCATCGGCCGGGCCACCCAGGGGGTGCGCCTGATTGACATGGAGCCGGATGACCGGGTAGTGTCGGTTGCACGACTCGCCGAACGCGAAGAGGACGACGAGTAAAAACGCGTGAAAGGGGCCTGGTACTCGAAGCCCGGGCCCGCTTGCCGAGAAGGAGGCAGCGCATGCATCGGCCCAGATACGCCACCGGCTTCCTGCTCGCCCCCATCGTGTTCATCATGTTCTTCCTCACCGCCGGCTGCAGCGCTGGAGGGACCGAGAAGACCACCATCGACAAGTTCTTTCGGGCCGCGCGGCTGCGTGACAACGTCACCATGGGCAACATCTCGATGGCCCAGTACGATCCGCGCACCGAGGGCCAGGTCGAGAACACCAGTCTGGTCTCGATGACCGAGGAGCAGGTGACGCCGCTCCACCTGAAGGAACTCCAGGCGGCCGTCGACGAGGCGAAGAAGGCCGACGACGACTTCACCAAGAGGAAGTACGCGTTCCAGGATCAGCACACCGAGGAACTGAACCGCCTGCTGGCCGCCCAGAAGAAGGGGCAGGTGCTGAAGGGCAAGGACACCGGGTTCCAGCAGGAGTGGCAGAAGTGGGTGGAGGAAACGAAAGTCAGCGCGAAGAAGCTCAGCGACGCGAGAGAGGCGCTGTCCGCCGAGCGGAGCGTCGCGGACACGAGCGTCGCGAACGCGCAGAACCCGGTCGACCCCACGCAGTACGAAGGCGACCTCGCGACGAAGGACTACACGATTTCGGCGGAAGTGATCACGCCGGCCGGGCAGCACGTCACCAGGAGGCTGGTCATCACGCTGCAGCAGGCGCGGCTGAAGGGCGACAAGCCCATTATCGGCAAGTGGATCATCACGAAGATCAAGGACGTGACGGCGGGCGGGACGACGTCGTCCTAGAAGAAAGCAGCGAGTAGTGAGCGGCCCTAGGCCGCGAGTAGCGAGTAGGGGAACACGCCTGCTCGCTACTCCCTACTTTCCTACTCACTACCTACTCGCCACTCACTACCTCAGGCCAGTTCCAGCTTCGCGTACTTCCCGATCAACCGCTTCAGCCCCACGCTCGCGAACTTCACGGTGAACTTGAAATCATCGCCAATCTGTTCGATCTGCTGCACGGTGCCGACGCCGAATTGCGGGTGGCGCACGCGCGTGCCGGGGCCGAACGGAAGGGCCGACTGATCCTCGTTCTCGTAGCTGAAACCGGACGGCCGCTCTTCGCGGACGCGCCGTGCGCCCCCGCGCCGGAACGAGCCCTGGCGGAAGTCGCCGTGCAGGTACGGCGACCGGTACGCCTGCGCCGCGGTCGGCACCTCCTGAATCAGTTCCGGCGGCACCTCGTCGATGAACCGTGACGGTTCCGTTCCGCGGTATTCACCGAAGACCCGCCGGCGCGCGGCGCTGGTCAGGATCAGCCGATCCTGCGCGCGCGTCATCCCGACGTAACACAGCCGCCGTTCTTCCTCCAGGTCGCCGTCATCGTCGCTCGAACGCGAATGGGGGAACAGGCCCTCCTCCATTCCCGCGATGACGACGATCGGGAACTCGAGCCCCTTCGCGCTGTGGAGGGTCATCAGCATCACGCGGGCGTCGGGGGTGCCCTGTTCCTCGTCCACGTCGGAGAGGAGGGACAGCTGATCGACGAAGCCCGAGAGGCCCGCTTCCGGTTGCCGGGCCTCGAACTCGCGCGCGGCCGACACCAGTTCGGCCAGGTTCTCGACGCGCGCCTCCGCCTCCTCGCTGCGATCCTCCCGCAGGTCCTGCAGGTAGCCGGATCGATCGAGCATCTTGCCGATCGCGGTCGACAGGGCTTCGCGGCCCGCCATCTCGCGCAGCCCCCCCATCATCTCGTGGAACGCGCGAAGCGACGCCGCCTGGCGGCCGGCGAACAGTCCGTCCTTCAGGCCGCGTTCGAGCCGGGTCCACAGCGACGCGGCGGGCGGAGCGGCCTCGGCCAGCAGGGGGGCGTCGACGCCGGCCGTGACCCGCTCGAGCGCGTCCATCACGCTCCTGCCGATGCCGCGCGCCGGCACGTTGACAATCCGCCGGAAGCTGACGTCGTCGTCGGGATTCAGGATGAGCTTGAGGTACGCCAGCGCGTCCTTGATTTCCTTGCGCTCGTAGAACCGGACGCTGCCGATGATGCGGTACACGACGCCTTCGCGCCGTAGCGCGTCCTCGAGGACGCGCGACTGCGCGTTGATCCGGTAGAGGACCGCCATCCGAAGGTCGGCCTCCTCGCGCAACGCCGCGCGCGCGGTGCGCGAGATGAAATCCGCCTCTTCGATCTCGTCGCCGCAACGGAGGTAGGTGATGCGATCGCCGCCGACCCGCTCGGTCCAGAGCCGCTTCTCCTTCCGGAGCAGGTTGCGGCTGATGACCGCCGTGGCCGCGTCGAGGATCACCTGCGTCGAACGGTAGTTGCGTTCGAGGCGCACGACCCTGGTTTCGGGGAAGTCCTCCTCGAAGTCGAGGATGTTGCGCAGGTCGGCGCCGCGCCACTGGTAGATCGACTGGTCGGGATCGCCGACCACGCAGATGTTGTGGTGGGTGGCGGCGAGGTGGCGAATCAGCAGGTACTGCGGGCGGTTCGTGTCCTGGTACTCGTCGACGAGCACGTAATGGAACCGGGAGCTGTAGCGCCGGCCCGCATCCGTGTCCTTCAGCAGCTGCACCGCCTTCAACAGCAGATCGTCGAAGTCGAGCGCCCCGTTGGCGGCGAGAACCTGCTGGTAGCGGGCGTAGATCTTCGCGATCTGTTCCTCGCGCGGGTTGCCGCGATGGGCGGCCAGCGCGTCGGCCGATTCCATCCGGTTCTTGGCACTGCTGATCCGGGCGAGCGCGGCCCTCGGCTGGACGTAGCCGTCGTCGATCTGCAGCTCGCGCATCACCTGCTTGAGCGCCGACAGCTGGTCGGCCGTGTCGTAGATGACGAAATCGCGCGTGAGGCCGATGGCGGGCGCCTCGCGGCGCAGCAGACGGGCGCACAGCGAGTGGAACGTGGACAGCCAGACGGCGCACTCCCCGCCGAGCAGGCGCTCGACGCGGCCGCGCATCTCCTCGGCCGCCTTGTTGGTGAAGGTGACCGCCAGCACCTCGCCCGGCCGCGCGTGCCCCTCGGCGATGAGGTGCGCGATGCGGTGCACGATGACGCGGGTCTTGCCGGAGCCCGCGCCGGCGAGGATGAGCAGCGGACCGTCGACGTGCAGCACGGCCGCCTGCTGCTCGGGGTTGAGCTGGGCGAGATAATCCATGGAAAAGGCTTAGGGCTTAGGGCTTGAGGCTTAGGGCCAGACGAGGCTTAAGCCCAGTGAGGCCATAAGCCATGACCCTTAAGCCCCAAGCCGTAGAATGAGAGAAGGTCGCACGCGACCTTCTCTCATTCTACCGTGACACTCTTCGCCAGGTTGCGCGGCTGATCGACGTCGCAGCCCAGCCGCACCGCGATGTGATACGCCAGCAGCTGCAGCGGCACGACCATCACGACCGGCGTCAGCAGCGGATGAATCGTCGCCAGCGGCAGGACGAAATCGGTGGCGGGGTCGAGCAGCGAGGCGAGCTTGTCGTCGCCGTCGGTCGTCAGCGCGAGAACCGATCCGCCGCGCGCTTTTACTTCCAGGATGTTGCCGATCATCTTCTCGAACACCGCGTCGTGGGGCGCGATCGTCACCACCGGCATGCGCTCGTCGATCAGGGCGATCGGTCCGTGCTTCATCTCGCCCGCCGGGTAGCCCTCGGCGTGGATGTAGGAGATCTCCTTCAGCTTCAGCGCGCCCTCGAGCGCGATCGGGTAGTTGATGCCGCGGCCGAGGTACAGGAAGTCCTTCCGGTTGTAGAGCTGCTTCGCGATGCGCTCCATTGCCGGGTCGCAATCCCTGAGCGTCTGTTCGAGAATCTGCGGCAGCTGGATCACCGCCTGCACGTACGGGCGCGAGACCTCGGGCGTCAGCTGCCCGCGGACCTGGCCGAGATGGAGCGAAAGCAGGTAGAGCGCGACCAGCTGCGAGGTGAACGCCTTGGTGGACGCCACCCCGATCTCGGGCCCCGCGTGCGTGTACACCGTTCCGTTCGTTTCGCGCGTCGCCATGCTGCCGACGACGTTGCAGATCGAGACGCTTCGCGCGCCGTGCCGCCTGGCCTCGCGCAACGCGGCCAGCGTGTCGGCCGTTTCGCCCGACTGCGTGATCACGATGACCAGCGTGCGGTTGTCGACGATCGGCCTGCGGTAGCGGTACTCGGACCCGTAGTCGACTTCCACCGGCAGCCGCGCCAGTTCCTCGAGCATGTACTTCCCGACCAGGCCCGCATGCCAGGAGGTGCCGCACGCCAGGATCGTCACCTTTTCGATCGTCCTCAGGTCTGCCTCCGACAGCGCCATCTCCTCGAGAAACACGCGGCCGCTGTCGAGCGACACGCGGCCGAGGATCGTGTCGCGCAGCGCCTGCGGCTGCTCGAAGATCTCCTTCAGCATGAAATGCTTGTAGCCGGCCTTTTCGGCCATGATCGGGTCCCACGACACCCGCTGCGTGGCTTTCGAGACCGGCGCGCCGGCGAAGCTGGTGAACTCGACGCCGTGGCGCGTGATGATCGCCATGTCCTCGTCGTCGAGGAACACCACGTCCCGCGTATGAGAGAGGACCGCGGGAATGTCGGAGGCCACGAAGAACTCGTCCTCGCCGAGGCCGACGACGATCGGCGGCCCGTTGCGCGCCGCGACGATCTTCTCCGGATCATCGGCCGACATCAGGACGAGCGCGAACAGGCCGCGCAGCTGGCAGAGCGCCCGCCGCACGGCGACCTCGAGCGCCCCGTCCGCGCCGGGCATCTCGCGCTCGACCAGGTGCGCCACGACCTCCGTATCCGTCTCCGTCACGAACCTGTGGCCCTGCTGCTGCAGCTGCCGCTTCAGGTCCAGGTAGTTCTCGATGATGCCGTTGTGGACGACGACGATGCGGCCCGTGCAGTCGCGATGCGGGTGGGCGTTCTCCTCGGTCGGGCGCCCGTGCGTCGCCCAGCGCGTGTGTCCCACGCCGTAATCGCCGGCGAGCGGATCCTGCGCGATGACTTCCTCGAGCCGCGACAACTTGCCCGCGCTGCGGCGCAGGTGGACCTTGCCGTCGCGCACGACCGCGACGCCCGCCGAGTCGTAGCCCCGATACTCGAGCCGGCGCAGCCCGTCGATGAGTACCGGGACGACGTCCTTCGCGCCGATGTAGCCGATGATGCCGCACATGTGGTGATCCTTGCCGGCTTAAGGCTTAGGGCTTAAGGCTCTTGGCCTGGTGGCCTTAAGGCCACCTCGGGCCCTGAGCCCCGGTGAGGCCCGAAGCCATAAGCCCTAAGCCTTAAGCCTTCCTCTTCTTCCTGGCCACCCAGCCCTCTTTGTTCACCTGCTGGCCGCGCGCAATGCCGAGCGCGCCCGGCGGCACGTCCTTCACGATCGACGACCCCGCCGCCACGTACGCGCCCTTGCCCACCCGCACCGGCGCCACCAGCGTCGTGTCGCTGCCGACGAACGCGCCGTCCTCCACGACGGTCCGATGTTTCCGCTCGCCGTCGTAGTTGCACGTGATCGTGCCCGCCCCGATGTTCACCCCCTCGCCGATGGACGCGTCGCCGAGGTACGCCAGGTGATTGGCCTTCGAGCCGGCGCCGAGCACCGTCTTCTTCAACTCGACGAAGTTCCCGACGTGCGCCTCCTCGCGCACGTCGGCCCCGGGCCGCAGGTGCGCGAACGGGCCGATTCGGGCGAGGCTGGCGATTGTCGCGCCGTTGACGACGCAGAAGTTGAAGATCGTCACGCCGTCGGCGAGCGTCGAGTCCACGACGCGCACGTTCGCGTGGATCTCGCACTTCGACCCGATCCTCGTCCGCCCGTCGAGGAACACGCAGGGGTGCAGGATCGTGTCGCTGCCGATCTCCACGTCGGGCCCGACATAGGTCGTGTCGGGATCCTCGATCGTCACCCCCGCGGCCATCAACTCGTCGTTGCGTCGCTGTCGAACGATCCTGCTCACCTGTGCCAGCTCCTTGCGGCTGTTGACGCCGCGGATCTCGTCCGGGTTGCCGACGCGGACGGTGCCGACCGCGCGACCGGCCTGCCGGTAGATGCCCACCAGATCGGGCAGGTAGTACTCGCCTTGCGCGTTCGCCGGCGCGATGCCCGCGAGAGCGGCGAACAACGGGGCGATGTCGAACGCGTAGATGCCCGCGTTCACCTCGTGAAGGCGCCGCTCGGCGTCGTTCGCGTCGCGTTCTTCGACGATGCGCACGATGTCGCCGGCGTCGCGGACCACGCGGCCGTAGCCGGACGGATTGTCGAAGAGTGCCGTCACCACCGTCGCTGCCGCGTCAATGGAACGATGCGTGGCGACCAGGTGCTCGAGCGTCGAGGCCGTCAGCAGCGGGACATCGCCGGACAGCATCACCAGCGTCCCGGTGACACCGGCAAACAGCGGCGCCGTCTGTCGCAGCGCGTCGCCCGTTCCCAGCTGCGGCTCCTGCGTCACCAGTCGCAGGTCGCATCGGTGCGCCAGGTGCTCGCGCACCAGCGCCGCCCCGTGACCCACGACGACGGTGACGGAGGCGGGGCCGAGCCGCCTGGCGGTTGCCAGCACGTAATCGATTATCGGCGCACCCGCCACCTGGTGCAGCACCTTGGGGAGCGTGGATTTCATCCGCGTTCCCTTGCCGGCCGCGAGGATGACGACGTGGGTGTCCGGCACTACTCCGTACTCCCGGGTGGCACCCCGACGCGGCTGCCGCGCCCCTCGACCCTGCTCGGGGCGCCTCGAGCGACAGTCGACAGGCGTTGGGGACCCCGCCGTGCGAAGTGCGTTGTGCGAAGTGCGAGGTGCGGTGCCTGGCGCCGGGTGCGGAGACTACCTGGATGCGCGCGGCCGGTGACCGTCACGTCGGTCCCGGCGGGCGGCGAAAGCCGCGTCGATGATCGTGCGGAAGCGCGGATCCGCTTCGCGCAGCCCCGACAGGTCCGCGTCCTGGAGTGCCAGGAACCGGTTGTCCGGGTTGAGCTCGATGGCGCGCTGCAGGTGCGCCATCGACGAAGCGAAATCCCGGCGAAGGGCGTGCACGACGCCCAGCATGTAGTGCACGTGATCGTTGGCCGGTTCCGCCTGGAGCGCCAGCTCCAGCTGGCGAAGGCCGTGATCGTACACGCCGGCATTGATCGCCAGCGTCGCGGCGTAGACACGCTCCTCCGGTGTCCGCGGGGTATGGTCCGGAGGCGCCGCCTGCCGCTTGCAGACGTTGAGGTAGAGGCGGACGCGTTCGTGGAGTTCCTTCTCTTCCGGATAAGAGTCGATGACCGACTCGAGCAGTCGCGCGGCACGGCCGTAGTCGCGCTGCTGCAACGCTTCGACGCCCTGTTCGTAGGCGCGAACCGCCGCAACGTGAGCATCGGTGGGTTCGGCGAGTTGGGGGGCGCGCCCGGCCGGTACCGCGCGGCGGACCGACGCGGCGAGCCTGGCACCCGTCGCACGCACAGGTTTACGGGAAACGCGTCTGGGCGAAAGCCGGCTGCGCTTGGCCATGAAGCAGGTCTGCGGGGCAATCGACCACGCGATCGTTGGACGGCGAGCGGCGTTACCTTAGCAAAACGCTCCATGCGCGGTCAAGCCAACCTCGGCCGGCAGATCCGTCGGTTTGGTGCCCCGCCCTGCCGACAGGGGCCGCCGGCTTCTTATCAGTGCAGTCTCCCCGGTTGGGGGTGCCCGGGTCACCTGAACGTTACCAAGGACCGTGCCAGAGCGCGACCATGAGAATTGACGCCTTTAGTCCGGTGCGCTGCGTGTCTTCTGCCGCTCGATGGCGGCATAAATGTCCCTGGATGCCATGCCAAATCGTTTCGCAAGTGCGGAAACTGCTCCCCGCCGGTTTGTCTCAGAACCGGTCACCATCGCTGAAAATGCCTGACTGATGCGTTCGTCGGTCGGCGCCGGCCCGCCAACGGGATCGGGCGGCGAGGCGACGACCAGCGTGAACTCGCCCCGCGGGTCGGTCAGCCGGCCAACCAGCGAGGAGGCCGTGCCTCGGAGGATCTCTTCGTGCAGTTTGGTCAGTTCCCGCGCCAGCACGACCGGGCGGTCGCCCAGCACCGGGACCAGGTCGCGGAGGGTCGCACGGATGCGGTGGGGCGCCTCGAAGAACACGACGGTGCGGGGTTCGGCCGCCATGGCCGCCAGCCACTGCGCCCGCGCCTTCGATTTCGCCGGGGGAAAGCCAAGGAAGGTGAAGGCGTCGGTCGGCAGCCCGGATGCAATCAGGGCCGTGAGGACGGCGCTGGGTCCCGGAAGGACTTCGACCCTGATCTGCTCTTCGATTGCCTGCCGCACCAGCCGATAACCCGGATCGCGGATTCCGGGCGTGCCGGCGTCGGAAACGAGCGCAATCGAGTCGCCGGCCTTCAGCCGGGCGATGAGCCCCGGGAGCTTCTGGCGTTCGTTGTGCTCGTGAAAGCTCGTCGTCGCCGTGGGTATGTCGTAGCGCTGCAGCAGCTTGGCCGTATGCCGCGTGTCCTCGGCCGCGATGATCGTCGCCTCCCGGAGCACGCGCAGCGCCCGGAGCGTGACGTCTTCGAGGTTTCCAATCGGGGTAGAAACGACGTAGAGTGTGCCAAACATCGGCGGACCAAATATTGTACCATTACTGAAGGGTCAGACTTGGCCGGGTACGCCATTCCACACGACTGATCTCGGCGCCCGCTTTCGCAGCGCTGCCGCACGCTGCTTGCTCCGCGCTGCGTCGGCGTGCCCGGCCCCCCCGCCGCTCAATCAGGGCCGGCGGAGTGGGGCGTTGGGGCCGGCGAGAAGAAATGTATTCATCGGAACCGCTGCACCATTTCGTCGATCACTATCTCGCGTTTCTCTACGAGTCTCACCCGACCGACGCGACCCTGGACGGCGTGCATGCGCACGACGACCTGCTCGAGGATTTCAGCCGGCAGGGGATCGAGAACCAGGTGCGGACGCTTGCCGGCTTCTCGCGCCGCCTCGACCAGATCACTCCGGACAGCCTCACGCCAGTCGAGCGGATAGAGCACCCGATCGTCGCCGCCAACATCCGCGGGCGCCTGTATGAACTGGAGGAAGTGCGGGGCTGGGAGCGTAACCCGCTCGTGTACGGGCACGTGGCGGCCGCGACGCTGGTCGGACAGACGCTTTTCAACTACGCGCCCGCAACCGAGCGGGCGCGCCGGGTGCTGTCGAAGCTGCGCCAGTTGCCGCGATTCCTGAACTCGGCGCGAGAGAACGTCAAAGACCCGCCCGGCATCTTCGTCAAGGTCGGCCTCGAAACGCTCAAGGGCGTCCTGAAATTCGTGGAGTCGGATCTGCCCCGGGCGCTTGCGGACGTCGACGATCTGCACCTGCTCGGCGACCTCGCCGACGCCTCGACCGAGGCGGCGGACGCGTTGAAGGGGTACATCGGGTACCTCGAGCAGGATCTCGGCCCGAGGGCACGGGCGTCGTTCCGGCTCGGGCGCGAGCGCCTCGAGCAGAAGCTCAGGCTCGAAGAAGGGATCACCCTCAACGTCGATCGGTTGCTGGCGATCGCCCAGCGCGAGCTGGCGGCGACGCAGGAAGAATTCCGGCGGGTCGCCGGCCGGCTGAACGGCGCCGACCCGATGGAGGCGTGGCGCCTCGCCAAGGAACGGCACCCGCAGGTGGGCCACCTCGTTCGCGATGCCCAGGGTCAGCTCGAGGAACTCGTGCAGTTCATCGAGCGCCACGACATCGTCTCGATTCCCGGCAACGAGCGGGTGGTGGTCGCACCCACGCCCGAATTCTACCGGTGGTCGTCGGCGAGCATGTGGACACCGGGGCCGTTCGAGACCAGGCCGACGCCCGCCTACTACTACCTGACCGACGTCGACCCCGCATGGGCGCCGGAACGCCAGAAGGAGCACCTGCGCGACTTCAACTACCCGACGCTGTGGTCGATCTCGATCCACGAGGTCTACCCGGGGCATTTCCTCCATTACCAGCACCTGCGCCAGGTGGACTCGAGCCTGCGCAAGTCGATCATGTTCTCGCCCGGGTCGTTCGTGGAGGGATGGGCGCACTACTGCGAGCAGATGATGATCGACGCGGGCTTCGGGCGGGACGACCAGACCATCCGCCTGGGGCAGCTTGCAGAGGCGCTGATCCGGCTGGTGCGCGTGACCGTCGCCATCCGCCTGCACGCCGAGGACATGTCGGTGGAGCAGGGGATGCGGTTGTTCCGCGACGAGGCGTTCATGGAGGAGGCGACCGCGCGGCGCGAGGCGGAGCGGGGCACGTTCGACGCGGCCTACCTCGTCTACTCGATCGGCAAGCTGATGCTGATGAAGCTGCGCGCGGACTACCGCGCGAAGCAGGGGAACGCCTTCTCGCTGCGGTCGTTCCACGACGCGCTGCTCGACAACGGCGGCCTGCCGATCTGGGCGCAGCGGCAGCTGATGGTCGGCGCCGGCGGCGACGCGCTCGACTGAACGTACCAACGAGTGCTGGGTGCTGGGTGCTTCGTGCTGAGTGCGGTGCTGGGTGCTGTGTGCGGTGCTGGGTGCTGTGTGCTCGGGCGCACGGCACGGACCGGGTACCAGGCACTGAGCACGACGTAACAAGCACCAAGGGCGACGTAACAAGCACTGAGCACCAAGCACCAAGCACGAAGCACCCGGGGATCCCGTAATGCCACTTTACGAATACAAATGCGATTCGTGCGGCGCGACCTTCGAAGTGATTCAGCGGTTTTCGGACCCACCGATCGAGAACTGCCGGGCATGCGGTGGGCCGCTGCACAAGGTGCTGTCCGCGCCCGCGATTCAGTTCAAGGGGACGGGCTGGTACGTGACCGATTACCCGAAGAAGGGAATGTCCGAAGCGTCCAGGTCCAACAACGGCAGGTCGTCCTCGTCCTCTTCCTCCGACTCGGGCAAGCCCGCGCAGGAGTCGTCTTCGACGCCCGCGCCCGCGAGCTCGGCATCGAGCGAGAAGAAAAGTAACGAGTAGCCGGCAGCCAGTGGAAAGCATGAACCGGGCGCACGACAGGTGGGCGCGCGTCCGCCGCCCGCTTGCCCACTGACTACCGTCTACTGTTTTGCTGATTCTTTCTGGTTCGCGAGCAGCTGTTCCAGATCCAGCGACTTCAGGTACTCGGCGAACGGTTCGGCGAGCTCGGGGCGGCGAAGCGCGAAGTAGACGACCGCCTTCAGGAACCCGAGCTTGTGCCCGGTGTCGTGCCGCACACCCTTCACCTCGTAGGCATAGATTGGACGGTCGCGCAGCAGGCGGCGCAGGCCGTTGGTGAGCTGAATCTCGCCCGTGCGATCCGCGGCCGTCGCCTGAAGCGCGGGGAAGATGTCGGGCGTGAGCACGTAGCGCCCGATGATGGCGAGGTTCGAGGGCGCGTCTTCGCGCCGTGGTTTCTCGACGAGGTCGCGCACGCGGTGAATGCCGTCGCCCGGCGCCCCGGATGGATCGACGTCGACGATGCCGTAGCTCGAGACATCGGCGTCGGGCACGCGCTCGACCGCGAGCACCGGGCCGCCGACGCGATCGAAGACGTCGATCATCTGCTTCAGTCCCGGCGGGTCGGCATCGATCACATCGTCGGCCAGGATGACCGCGAACGGTTCGTTGTTGACCAGCTCCTTCGTGACGAGCACCGCGTGGCCGAGACCGAGCGGTTCTCCCTGGCGCACGTAGGCGAAGTTGATGAGGTTCGAGATCTTGCGGATCTCGGCGATCAGCGACGTCTTGCCGCGCGATTCGAGGAAGGTTTCCAGTTCGACCGAGACGTCGAAGTGATCCTCGATCGCGTTCTTGCCGCGGCCGGTGACGAGGATGATGTTGTCGACGCCCGAGGCGACCGCTTCCTCGACGCCGTACTGGATGATCGGCTTGTCGACGATGGGCAGCATTTCCTTCGGCTGCGCCTTGGTGGCGGGCAGGAACCTGGTGCCCAGGCCGGCGGCGGGAAACACCGCCTTGCGCACGCTGCTGCTCACGCTTGACTCCTTTGCGGGCATCGTATCACATTAGCTCGACATGCTTGATCCGACGTTGGTTCGCGATCGCGTGGAAGAGGTTCGCGCCGCGCTCGTTCGGCGGGGCATCAACGCGGAGCCCGAGCTCGAGGCGCTGGCGCGGCTCGACGTGCGGCGCCGGACGCTGATCCCGGCGATGGAGGAGTTGAAGCGCCAGCGCAACGCGGCCGGCGACGAGATCGCGCGCGCGAAGCGCCAGGGCCAGGACGTCACCGCGATCCACGCGGCCAACCGCGAGCGCGGCGAGAAGATCAGGCAGCTCGAGGCGGAAGTCGACCGGGTCGAAGAGGAACGCCGCGCGCTGCTGCTGACGTTTCCCAACGTGCCACATGCTTCGGTGCCCGTCGGCACCAGCGCCGCCGACAACAAGGAAGTGCGGCGGCACGGCGATCCGAGGACATTCGACTTCACGCCGAAGCCGCACTGGGACCTCGGGCCGGAGCTCGGCATCATCGACTTCGAGCGGGCGGCGAAGATGTCGGGCGCGCGGTTCGCGGTGCTCATGGGCGCGGGCGCGCGGTTGTCGCGCGCGCTGATCGACTTCATGCTCGCGCTGCACACCCGCGAGCACGGGTACACGGAGGTGGAGCCGCCGTTCCTGGTCAACGCCGCCGCGCTCACGGGCACCGGGAATCTGCCGAAGTTCGAGGCCGACCTGTTCAAGATCGCCGGCGACTGGGATCTCTACCTCGTGCCGACCGCGGAGGTGCCGCTGACGAACCTGCATCGCGGCGAGATCCTGGACGGCCGGCAGTTGCCGCTGCGCTACACGGCCTACACGCCCTGTTTCCGCAGCGAGGCCGGATCGTACGGCGCGGACGTGCGCGGCCTGATCCGGCAGCACCAGTTCGACAAGGTCGAACTCGTGAAGTTCACGGCGCCGGAGCAGTCCTACGACGAGCTGGAGTCGCTGACGCGCGATGCCGAGCAGGTGCTCGTTCGTCTCGGCCTGCCGTACCGCACGGTGCTGCTGTGCACGGGCGACATGGGCTTCGCGTCGGCGAAGACCTACGACATCGAGGTGTGGCTGCCGAGCCAGAACATGTACCGCGAGATCTCCTCGTGCAGCAACACCGAGGCGTTCCAGGCACGCCGCGCGAACATCAAGTTCAGGCCCGGCGGCAGCGGCAAGGTCGAGCACGTGCACACGCTCAACGGCTCGGGGCTGGCCGTCGGCCGCACGCTCATCGCGGTGCTGGAGAACTACCAGCAGAAGGACGGCTCGGTGGTGGTGCCCGAGGCGCTGCGCCCGTTCATGGACGGAATAGAGGTGATCGAACCGAAGAAGCAGTCGTAGGTTCCGGGCTTCAGCCCGGGACACCCTGCGGAGCGAGCAGGACAAGTTGTAGGTTCCGGGCTTCAGCCCGGGACGACCAGCGGAGGGATGGCCGAGTGGTCGATGGCGGTGGTCTTGAAAACCACTGTACGGGGAACCGTACCGGGGGTTCGAATCCCTCTCCCTCCGCCAACCTTCGCTCACCTGCGCGTGGCTTGCACTGCTGCTCGGTGAGCTTCGGCTGGCAAGCCAAGTGCTGCCCAGGCGAAGGGTGTCCGCCGTAGCGCGAAGCGCGAAGGTGGACGTCCGACTCTCACGTCGCTCACTTGGGCATGGCGTGCGCTCCTGCTCGGTGAGCCGGCGCACCAATCCCTCTCCCCTCCGTTGAATCACGACGTTTCGGGAAGGGCAGGAACAGTCCCCGCGACCTGCACGGTCAGAGGAAGATACGCTCGAGGCCGAGCTGGCAGGCTTCAAGGAGGGACTGCGGGGAAACCGACCGCCCGATCGACGTCGCGATGTGTGCAGCACCGCGAATCAGGTCAGTAACCTCCGAGAACCGGTCCTGAACGCGGGCGTTTACCTGCTTCACTCGGCGAGGGCGGAGATCCGGTGCCACCTTGGTAAACCAGGTCTCACGCACTTCGCTCAGATGCCCGGCGAACGTCTGCAGGGTGTCGTGGACGTACAGCACGTCGCGCTCTTGGTCTTCCCGCTTCCGGCGGCCAAGGTGATCGGCGGCTGGTGCTCGCCGGACATTTCTTCCTTGAATTCCGCGGCCAGCAGTCTCTCTCGCATATCGCCTTCGACGACTGGCGCAGCCGAGCCAATTGCGACATCCACGTCCGTCGTCATCAGGGGTAAGTACCCCGGTGCTTCGGCCAAGGCGTGCAGCCGATGGAGACGGTGGGCCCAGCCGCCTGCGATGACCACCGCCGGAAGCCACGGCCGCAGGGCCTCCACCACCCTGGCGAACTTCTCGTTGTCCGGTTCCAGTTTCATTTCTGCCTGTCCATGAGGAGAGGCCGCAGAACGCGCCGACCGATTTCCTCCGCCTGTTGACGCCCGCGAGCGGGATGGCCCTGCACGTCGAGCCAAACCTGTAAGACGTCCGATACCGGCACACCGTCCACCCGGACTGCCGCACGGAAGAGCGACTGCGGTCTTGAAGGGATGCGGAGGAACACGTCAACGGCACCGCCTGGTTCGGACAGTGACAGGCCAAGTTCTCGAAGCGCAGCGCCGTCCAGGCGTTCGACGTACAGATGCGCGATGGCTCCGTGGACAAAGCCGAGACCCAGGCGCTCCGCGGCGGCGAAGAGACCCAGGCAGAGTCGACTCGCGGATCGCTCGAGCTTCTTGCGCGGCCGGGCGGCCTTGCGTTGCGCCTGGTTGCGGAGAGCATCACCGAGCGGATCAGCCCCTCCGCGCAGGATCCACCGGGCGGGAATCTCACGTCCACCTCCCAGACTGGCCGCCTGCCAGCGGACCATCAGGTCCTCGATTCGCACGATGCGCAGGCGTCCCTCGTCTGGGTCCAGGAAATGTGCTTCTTGAAGTTGGCTCACAAAGCGGAAGGCGCTCATCACAGAGACGCCGGCTGCCTTTGCCAACTCGGATGCATTTCGGTACGTGCCCCTCGGCGCCGACAGGAACTTGTCCGGGATGCGAGGGGCGAGTAGCACCTTGAGCATCCACTGGTTGAGGTCCGAGAACAAATTCGACGACCGGTGAGCAGCAGGCAGACGGCGGCGTCTCGCACCGGGGAGAGTATTCAGTTCGCTCAGCGCGGGATCGCTGAAGTAGCGGAAGCCGTCGGCGTCGATGATGCCGAAGGCGACCTCGGGCGCGAAATCAGCGGCGAACTGCTGCAACTGTTCCACGACTGACCCCGGCATGTGCGGGGACGCCACGACGGCGAGCGGACGGGCAGACGGGTTGCCGCGTTGGGCGAGGGCGGCGGCCTCGAGAACGGCTTGCGAAAAGAGCGGTATCAGGCGATCGCGGCGTGCCTCGGATGCGACCTTGAGTTCGATGACGAAGACGATGCCGCCCTTGCTGACGACCATATCCGGGCGGTGCCTCGCGCCCGGCAGCACTGGTTGGTCCACAACCTTCCAGCCGGCCCGCCTGAATGCACCAGACAGTGAGGGCCGAAGCTCGAGTTCCAAGGGTGAGCGCGAACCGTCCCTGTCCATCGCATGCCTCGCACGGCCGCGTTAATTATCAAGGCCTTGTTGATTCACATGGCCAAGGTAAATTAACACGGCCATGTTACCATGACGACCTGCCGGCGGTCAACAGAAGAGAGCTCGCGGCCGGGCCGACCTCCCGGCGTCCTTTCCCTGGCGGCGCCACTTCTTCTTGCCGAACCGTTTCAGTGCCGCCTTCCCAACGTCGTCCTCATACGTCCGGCCTTTCTTGTAGGGCAGGTGCGCCAGCTCCATCGGCTCGAGCACGCCATCGACGATGAGCGCCGAGCCGAGCCCCGTGCCCAGGCCAAGGAAGAGCATGCGGCCGCCCTCATAGCTGCCCAGCGCCTGCATGGCGGCGTCGTTGATCACGCGTACGCGACACCCAAACGCCTTCTTGAAGTCGAACCCGACCCATCCGCCTCCCAGGTTCCTCGGTTCGCTCACGGGCTTGCCGTGTAACACGGGTCCGGGATAGCCAATCGACACGACCGAGTAGTGCCAGCCAGAGGTCGCCTGTCGGACCGCCCGCACCATCTTCTTGGCCGTCATCTTCGGACCGGATCGAATCTCGAGGGGCTTCTTGCGGCCCGTGGCCAGCGCCTTGATGTGCGTGCCGCCGACATCGATCACGAGGATGTCCATGTGGGCCACCGCCTATTTGTCCACCGGGCGCTCGAGATGGCCACCAAACTGATAGCGCTCAACACCCATCATCGCGGATCGCGTGCGCCCGCGCCGTCTCCTTTTGCACGTTCGTCGCCACGACGCCGCGGCCACGGCCCAGCTTCCGACAGGGCAATCGGACAGTCTCTTTTTGAACAGCCCGATCTGCCCCGCCTGCGTCATCGTGCATGTGGGAGTGTTGGTCAATGCCCTACGCGTCATTCCCGAATCGTGCCCGGCGCGTTCCATGACGGGAGGTCGGTTCGGCGACAGGAGGAAGACACATGTTACGCGACGTCAAGGATCTTCGGGGTTACGCGATCCGCGCGACCGACGGCGTCATCGGCAAAGTGGACGACTTGTATTTCGATGATGAAGATTGGGCGATCCGCTATCTCATCGTCGACACGGGCGGCTGGCTTTCCGGCAGGAAGGTGCTGATCTCCCCGCTCGCCATCGGCCATCCCGATTGGATGGACCAGCTGCTCCCGGTGTCCCTCACGAAGGCGCAGGTTGAA
>Ga0315282_10002587_pt1 | contig 33086 bp, 31 predicted proteins | sample YL17G07_20_MG_FD_203693 | JGI IMG/M metagenome (GOLD analysis project Ga0315282, IMG submission 203693) | Sediment microbial communities from Yellowstone Lake, YNP, Wyoming, USA - YL17G07_20 | ecosystem: Environmental > Aquatic > Freshwater > Lake > Sediment | place: USA: Wyoming | collected...
GTCGAGTAGATGCCGGATTCAAAAATTATTTTTCTGGCGCCCTTTACCGCTCTCGCAAGCCTATCCCCTTGTCAATTCTATAATCGGAATTAAAGAGGAAAACTTAAAGATAAAGGGGGGCAAAGTGAACCGTCAGGAGACCATGCTCGGGTCCTTTGGGTGTTCGCACAGCTCGGGATGCTTCCCAGCTTCTCTGGTCCATGCCAACAGGGGGGAATGGAATGTTTTTGGCCGGCAATCGGCTGTCCCTTTAGCCCCGCCATCTAATTGACGATATGTTATAATATTTGAATAAAGGGAGGACAGATTTTTCACGATACCCTGTGCGCGTTTCCCCAACCTCTCACGCTGATATTCGTTTCATAAAAAATAGCTTCTTCTTGGGAGGTCAAAGCTCGCCCGGATTCCCTTGCGGCGGATGAAAGTTATCACAGCCTTACAGGTTGTACCCCTTTTGGGGGCCAACCTGCGCGGGCAGGGTCGAGGCCGTAATAAACTTGATGAAGGACCCCAGTATCATGAAAAGAAAATTCTATACTTTTTTTCTCTGCCTCGGCCTTTCCGTGGCTGTCCTTGCGGCCGCTCAGCGGGCCCAGGGCGGACTCGGAGAATCTGCCGATTCGATTGCGTCGGATCGAGAGGCCCTATCGGCTGTGCAGCGTGCTACAACGGCCCACCATGGCTATACTGTTCAGGAGTTCGCCTCCGATGCGACCTCCGTGCGGGAATACGTTGCGCCATCCGGCATCGTATTCGGCGTCGCCTGGAATGGACTGACCTATCCCGATCTCACGCCGCTTCTGGGCTCCTATGCCAGCGAATACCAGGAAGCTTTGCAGCAGACGCCGCGCCAACCGGGCCTCAGGCGCCATCATGCCGTGCGGACGGACCGTGTCGTCGTCGAAAAATGGGGGAACATGCGCAACCTGCAGGGACGAGCCTACGCCCCGGCCTTAATCCCTCCCGGAGTGAGCATCGATGAAATCAAGTAAAATCGCGCTTCTTATTCTGATCTTTGTACTGGTAACCGGTTGTGGCGGAGGTGGCGGTGGAGGAGGACCCGCGGTTACACTGGTCTCGATTGCTGTGACACCAGCCAATCCAAGCATACCTGCGGGGAGCACAAGGCAATTTTCAGCTTCCGGCACTTTTTCTGACGCTACAAGCCATGATATAGCCACGCAGGTCACCTGGAACTCCTCAAACACATCGGTGGCAACGGTCAACAGCAGTGGTCTGGCCACAGCCATTGCAACAGGTTCCGCAACCATCACGGCTACCTCGGGGAGTATCTCGGGGAACACGACCCTTACGGTGACCGTTGTTACCACCGGGGATAACGTCCTCTCCATCACCGTGAACGGATCGCTCTGTTCGAGTAACTCCTACCTCAACAAGCCGTGCGTCAGCGTGACGGTCTGTAGCCCTGACACTACAACCTGCCAAACGATCAATGACATCCTGCTGGATACCGGAAGTTACGGACTGCGGATCTTCAAACAACTCCTGACCAATGTTCCTCTTACACAGGTAACCAGCGGCTCCGGCTCGCTGGCCGAGTGCGTCCAGTTCGCGGACGGCTCGGCGGATTGGGGGCCTGTTCAAACGGCGGACGTCATCCTGGGAAACGAGCCCGCTGTTTCAGTTCCCATCCATGTCATCGACTCAAGCTTCTTCGGCACTTTTGGATCGAGCACATGCGGAGTCTTAGACACAAGCCCGTCTGCCGCTGGATTCAACGGGATCCTGGGGGTCGGCCTCTTTGCCCAGGACTGCGGCTCGGCGTGCGTCAACAGCGCCAGCAACGGGCGTTATTACACCTGTAGCGGGACGAGTTGTACCGGAACCGCGGTCGCCCTTGCCAATCAGGTCCAGAACCCCGTGGCCCTTCTCCCGCTGGACAACAACGGCGTGATCGTGCTACTTCCGAGCATTTCTCTCAGCGGGTCCCCCTCGGTCGACGGCAGCCTCGTTCTCGGGATCGGCACACAGTCCAATAACGTGCCTTCCGGGGTGACCGCTTATTCCGCCAACCAGGTCGGGCGATTCACCACAACGTTTAACGGCACCTCCTACAGAAGCAGTTTCATCGACAGTGGCTCGAACGGCCTGTTTTTCCCCTCTACAAGCCTGGTTCCAAATTGTCCTACCTTTTCAGACTGGTTCTGCCCCCCAGCCCCCCCAGTAAGCCTTTCCGCTACCAATACGGGAGCTTCCGGCTCACCGAGTGGCCAGGTTTCATTTCAGATCGGCGACTTCGAAAGCCTCATCAATTCAATCAACAATGTATTCCCGGATATCGGGGGGAATTTTCCGGGCGAGTTCGACTGGGGCCTTCCTTTTTTCTTCGGCCGAAACGTCCATGTGGGACTCGAAGGAACGGTGTCCATCCTGGGCACCGGTCCCTACTGGGCGTATTGAGGGCATTGATGATGGTTGAAAAACTATCTTTTCATCGAGCTGACAAAGCGCCGTATGAACTGATCATAGCTAGTTGCTGGGCAGCCAAGAAGCATGGACAATATTTTATTATTTCCGCAGCGGAAGCCAAACTCATCATAATGGCGGAACATCGTTTTGAGACGCTCCATTTCATCGGGTTTCCGTCCTTGCCATCGAGGAAGCTTCATGTATTCATCCAGCGGCATGGTGACGGCTTTTACCGGGTGCCCCAAGACCCTGCTGATGATCGCGGCCATTTCGTGGCGGGTTAGAGGCTTGTCTGTGCTGCAGAGCTGGTAGGTTGCCCCTTCATGGCCTGGCCCCGTCAGTACATTGGCGACCGCCTTGCCGAGGTCATCCACATCCAACCAACTGATCGGCTGATCGGCGGAATAAGGCCATAGCAGTTCTCCCCTCTCCACCACCCAATTCCAGAACCAAGCAATATTCTGCATGTAATTGGTCGGTTCAATGATTGTAAAAGGCAGACCGGAGTGAAGGACTTCCACTTCCACTTTCATCTTCTCCCAGTGGAAGGCAATCTCCTGAATATGGGGGAAGATAACGCTATGGTAAACAAAGTGCTTTACCCCTTCTGCTCTCGCCGCCTCGATAGAATTCTTCCCCAACTGCAGCTCATCCGCCTGCATGCGCGGGGGAATATGGTAGACGGCACGGACCCCTTTCATTGCCGCCCGCAGCGAATCCACATTGCGCATGTCCCCAACAACCGGCTCGGCTCCCAGCTTCCTGAGTGGGTCCTGGGCCGCATGAATATCCAACCCGCGCACCGGGGCGCCCCGGGAAACTAAATGGCGAATGATGGACCGACCGGTGATACCATTCGCACCGATGATGAGTATCATGACCCCTCCATCTTATGATGGACGAAGATTTTCGCAGATAAACGAGGAAATTTTTGCCCTGCCCACCCCCCTGTTGCTCCCGGGTGGTTATTCCTGCAATCTTCCCCCTTCCCCTTACGGCCAGAGGGAGACTTCTCTAGGTCATAGGGGCTTGGCGTCGAGCATAACGCCCAACAGGAGACAGCGTTTATTACTCCGGTTGGACCAGGCATGATTGGTGCCGCGCTGGATCAGGACATCGCCCTCTTTCAGAACCACCTCCCCCTGGTCCAGTAGGCAGTGGATTTCTCCCTCGAGCACCACAATATAATCGAGGGTCTTGGTCTTATGGAATCCAGGGTGACGCTGACCTTTCTGCAGGGCGCCCCCATCAATCCCCTTGAGGTTGCTGAAAGAACGCTCGGAGTCAGGGGGAAGCTCCACGATACGCAGAATCGAGCCATTCGCCGGAGTCTGCAGGACAATAGGCCGATCGGCGGCATCTGCGTTGCCGGCATTTGCGGCCGGACATTCATCACTATACCAAAAGTCGGTCATCGCCACCTTGGGTTCGTCGGGGGGAATACGGACATTGTTTGCTATGCCGTCAAATAGGACACATGACTTTCCTTCGGCATTATGACCGGTAACAACCCGTCGAAACTGTTTTGGCATCGTCATTTACCTCCATTTTTTTGCATAGGGCCAATTCAAAAAGCTTGTTAACGAGCCCCTCTCGTTTCTCCTCTATTCATAATCCTCTGGAGTTGCACGTCTCCAGGTGGCTATGGCTACCCGGCGCACCCCTCTCTCTTCAATATAATTGGTCAGTTCGATATTCCCATTGTCGAGGTGCTCGATATAGCGGTATTGGTCCTGCCCGGACCAGTTCGGGTAAAGGCTTAACCGGATCTTGTGGATGACCCGCTGTTCTTCCTCCTCGAGCTCATAAAAACCCATATAAGTGATATAGCTGTCCCAGGCTTTGACTTTCTCGGCCTCCGTGGCCCCCAGCCGATCACCCGTGGTGAAATTCGGACGATCATTGTGCATCATGACCCCTGCGGTGAATCCTTCGGGGCTGTAATAAATGTAACCTTTGGCATCTTCCCCGAAGGGATAAACCTCCCGGCCATCCTGTTCAAAGCGCACCAGGTATTTAACCAGGATCCAAAGACCTATCAGGGAGTTCTTCCGGATTTCCGCCATTCATCAACCTCCTTTCTTCAGAGTGATCCCTCCGTCTCTTCGTTTTTCGCCTGCAAAGCTACCCACTCTGTCCTATAGGCTTTGCTTTATATGTACCCGTATGCCACCCAACCTCCATCGATAGCTACGGTCTCCCCGGTGATAAAACGCCCCTCGTCGCCAACCAGCAAAACGGCTGTCCCGACTACATCCTCTACCTCTCCCAGGCGCCCCAGGGGCGTGCGCCGTTGGATCGCCGCCACATCTAGGACTCCCCGGTCGATGATCTCCTGGACGATATCCGTGCGGGTGTACCCCGGGGCTAGGGCATTCACGTTGATCTGATATTTGGCCCACTCGATGGCCAACACTTTGGTCAGCATGATGCATGCGGATTTGCTGGCGCAGTAGGCAGCCCGCAGGGGGGCCGCCACGAGGCCATATCCGGAGGCGATGTTGAGAATTTTTCCCCCTCCCCCTTGTTGAATCATTTGCCGACCCGCGGCTTGGCAACCAAAAAAGACGGCATTCAAATTGGTATCGATGGTTCGATGCCAATCATCCGCAGACAATTGCTCCGAGGGCCGGGCCATCCCAATGCCCGCATTGTTGACCATGATGTCCAGGCGGCCATAATGCTGAACGGCCTTTTCGACCATGGACTGGATATCCCCTCGATCCGTCACATCCGCCCGGACCGACAACGCTTCCCCCCCTTTCTGCTGAATGTCTTGAGCCAGGGCCCTGAGGAGTTCTTCGTTTCGGCTGGCCAACACCACTTTGGCCCCTTCCTCGGCATAGCGCTGAGCGATTCCCTTCCCGATGCCCTTGCTGGCTCCGGTAACCACAGCCACCTTGTCTTTGAGTCTCATCTTTACCTTCTCCCTTGTCTCCTTCTACCTTGCTCTTTGTTCTCTGTCTTCTGATCGTCGAGCGAAGCGATCCGAAGAGGCCGAAGCCCGACCCTTCCGCATTTTCTTAGGGAAGGGGCCACCCGGCCATTGCCCCTCCATCCACGTAAAAACTCTGGCCCGTAATATACGCCCCCGCATCCGAAACCAGGAGAAGCAAGCTGCCGGTCAGATCATTAGGATCCCCCAGGCGCTTAATGGCCACTTTGCTCACGATTCGATCGTAATTTTCCTTGAGGGCGAGAAAATCTTTATTAATTTCAGTCCGGACGTAATAGGGACCTATAGCATTCACAGTAATCCCGTACTGAGCCCATTCCAGGGCGCAGACCTTGGTCAGTTGGGCGGCGGCGGCCTTTGCGGCGCAATAGATTCCGAGAACGGGAACCCCAATCACTGCCGCCGCCGAAGTAATATTCACGATCCTTCCCTTCTTCTGTTTCATCATCTCTCTGGCCGCGAATTGGGAGCAGAAAAAAAGGCCTTTCAAATCCGTGGCCAGGATGATGTCGAATTGGCTCTCCACCACCTCCAGAAGAGGCCCTCTCTGGTTCATTCCGGCATTGTTGACCAGGATGTCGACCTTTCCGAAAGTCTCCACAGTCTTTTTGACGATCTTCGCACAATCGTCCACGCGACTTATATCTGCGGCGATGGCCATTCCCCTCCGCCCTCTTTCTTTGACCCGATCAGCTACCGCCTGGGCTTCATCCAGGTGGCGGCTGACGACGACTACATCGGCCCCCGCCTCAGCCAAATCCAGGACCATCTGCTGACCCAAGCCTTTACTCCCTCCGGTAACTATGGCAACCCGGCCGGCGATATCCAACAATTTTTCCATTTGCTCCTCCTTTTATTCATCAACTCCAAATCGCCCTTTGAACAAAGCTCTTTTTTGCACCAGGGGATAGAATAACAAGAAAACGGCTAAAACCATTAAAGTCACGGAAATCGGGCGGGTAAAGAAAATCAGAAAACTCCCTTGCGATTCCAGCAGAGAGCGAATGAAGGAGCCCTCAATCAATCCGCTCAGAACAAAACCCATCACTAAGGGTGCCGGTTCGTATTCGAACTTCCTCATGATAAACCCGAGGAACCCGAAGAAGATGGCAATCCACATGTCAAAGGGATTGTTATCCAGGGTGTAGGCCCCGAAAAGACAGAAAAACAGGATGACGGGGAAAAGCAGGGAATAAGGTGTGGCCAGGAAGCGAACCCACAGGCCGATCAGAGGCAGGTTCAGGATGACGAGCATGACATTTCCCACGTACATGCTGGCAATCACTCCCCAGAAGAATTGGGGATTCTTTTGGATCAGGAGCGGCCCGGGTTGGAGACCGGCGATCAAAAGGGAGGCTAAAATGATCGCCATGATCGAGTTCGTGGGAATCCCCAGAGTCATTAAAGGGATGAAGTTAGCGGTCGAGGTAGCGTTGTTTGCCGATTCAGGCCCAGCCACGCCAGCAATCGCCCCTTTCCCGAATTGCTCGGGGTGTTTGGAAATTCTCTTTTCAATACTGTAGGAAGCGAAGGTGGAAGCGATTCCCCCACCTCCGGGTAGGAGGCCGACAAAGAACCCAATGAAAGTGCCCCGTATGATCGGTCCGAGGGAATCCTTCCAATCTTTCAAGGTGGGCAGAAGATTCGACACTCGCTTCTGAAAAAGCTCAACCTTTAACCCGGTCTCCAGGTTTACCAGAACTTCCGCTATCCCGAATAAGCCCATAATCACCGGGACGATTCCCACCCCGCCCAAGAGAGAGGAGCCGTAGACAAACCGGCTCACTCCGGTGAAAGGATCCTCTCCAATCGTCCCTAAAAAAATTCCCAGGGACACCATGGCTAAAGCCTTGACCTGGGACCCCATGGCCAGGTAGGTGACCAGGGTCAGGGCCACCATCATTAAGGCGAAAATCTCCGGAGGTCCGAAGCGGAGGGCGAATTGGGCCAAAGGAGGCGCCACCAGCATCAAACCCAGAGTAGCGACCGTTCCCGCGATGAATGAGCCGAAGGCCGAGATGCCCAAGGCCGGCCCCGCCCGCCCTTGCCTGGCCATCTGGTATCCGTCCAGACAGGTCGCCACGGAGTCGGCCTCGCCCGGAATATTCAACAAAATGGAGGTAGTCGACCCCCCGTACTTGGCCCCGTAATAGATACCGGCAATCATGATAATGCTGGTCACCGGTGACAGTTTAAAGGTAAGAGGCAAGAGTAGAGAGATCGTAGCCGCAGGCCCTAATCCCGGCAGGACTCCGATTAATGTCCCCAGGACCACGCCGATAAAGGAAAAAAGGAGGTTCATGGGCTCGGCAAGGACCGAAAAGCCTAAATAGATATTGTGCCAGAAATCCATGGGCCCCTTTCTTAGAACACCAGGGAAGGAAAAAGCCCTGAGGGAAGCGGCGTGTTAAAAAGTGTTCCAAAGATCAGCTGAACTCCGGTGGAGCCTAAAATGGAGTAGGCGACAGCGACCCCCCAATTCCGGTGAGCCACGAAGCGGCCGATCAAGAAGAAAAATAAGAGATTGGTAAGCAAGAATCCCAGGTGCTCCAATGATAGGGCATAGAAAATCAGCACCCCCAAGGCCTGCAAGATTCCTTTCTTGTCGGCATCCGGCCGCCAGAATCTTTTCTGCGGTTCAACTTTTTTCCAGGCCCGCAATAAAATCAACCAGGAGAATATTCCCAGCGCTAACCCGGATACGAAAGGAAAAAATCCCGGAGCCGGTTGGTGAGGGTTCCCTACCTCGAGGCGCAAGGCGCCTAGGCAGATCAAGATGGCCAGGCCCAAAAGGAATAGGCTGCTCAGGAGATCAGACCTTTTCATAGCTGCCCCCCTTTTTCATCTCTTCCCTTTCCTTTCGCCTTCCAATTTGTCCGTTCCCCCGCGACGGGAAAGGGAAACGGTTCTGTTCCGCTACTCCCGGACCCCCAATTCTTTCCGGATCTGGGCCGTTATATTATCGATATACGCCTTATCGCTTTTGCAGACCTCCCAAAAATCTTGGGGGCCCACCAGGGTCGGAATGGCTTCCAGTCTGATGAATTTCTGTTTTATATCCTCTTGGTTCTGGGTTAGAATTTCTTTGGTCCCCTGGTACAATTTGTCCACAATCTCCTTGGGCGTGCCCTTGGGCAAGGCCAATCCCACCACAGAGGGCCTCACGACGTCATACCCCAATTCCGCCAGGGTGGGAACATCAGGGAAATCAGGCCTCCGCTTGCTGGTGCAAACGGCCAAGGCTCTCACGGTGCCCCCGGCGATGTGCCCCGCACTCCCAAGAATGGTAGCCATCTGCACATGCCCTCCCAGTAGGGCGGTCATGGCATCCCCGCTTCCTTTTTCCGGAATATGAATAACCTTGACCCCAGCTTTCTTAAACACGTCGGTAGCCACGATATGCCCCAGACCAAAGTTTCCATAACTGGCGTATTTTAACTTGTTGGGATTTTTTCGGGCGTCCTCGATGAATTCCTGGAAATTCTTCCAGGGGGCATCTTTTTTGACATGGAAGAAAACGTGCGTTTCGGCGTATCCGATGACGGGGACAAAGCTGTCGAACTGGAACTTCAGCTCTCCCGGCTTGCGGGTCGCGATCAATCCCCCGTAAACACTGTTAATGGAGAGGATGGTGTATCCATCCGGCTTCGCGTTGGCCACATAATTGTGGGCCAGAATCCCTGCCGCCCCGGTCTTATTCACCACCACAAAAGGCTGTCTGAATTTTTTGTCCAAGAGAGGGGCGAGGATGCGGGCCAGCATATCCGCATTGGACCCCGGCCCCCAGGGAACAATGATGTCCACATTCCGGGTCGGATAGTCCATCGCTTGGCAGAGAGGGCTAAAGGGCATTTGCCCAAAGCAAATTCCTAATCCCACAAGAATAACAAGAATTAGTTTTTTCGGAAACATAGCGCTACTCCTTTCTTCAAAATGAAAAGTTTAATCCTCCCCGTTTTTCTTTCGAGAAATGAACAATTCTTATCCACCACCACAAAGGGCTGTTTGAAATACCTTTCTAAGTACGGGGTGATCATCCGGGCGATGACATCCGCATTCGATCCAGCACCCCAGGGAACAATGACCTCAACGGGCCTGCTGGGGTAATTCTTTTCCGTCGAGGCGAGTCCATTAAAAGAGAGGAACTGAAAAAATAAAATTCCCCAGGCCAACACCAAAATAACCTTCCCCTTTAGCTCCTTCATGGTCAGTCTCCCTCCTTGCGGAAAAGCTCAGAGTCCCCTCCCTTTGGGTGAAAAGGGACCGAGGTTCATCTCCTTGACTTCTCTTCTGCTTCTTCTCGGGCCCGCTTTCGTAGCTCTTGTTTCAGGATTTTATTCGTCCCCCCTCGCGGCATTTCTTTTATGATTTCCGCTTCCCGCAAAGCCTTAAAGTGGGCCACGTTTTCCCGAGTGAAGGCGACGATTTGTTCGGCGGTGAGAGTTGCCCCTTCCTTGAGCACTACGTAGGCCTTGGGAACCTCCCCCCACTTGGCATCCGGTTTTCCTACCACGGCACACTCCAGAATTGCCGGGTGAGAGTAAAGAACTTGCTCGATCTCCAAGGAGGAGATATTTTCTCCACCGCTGATGATGATGTCCTTCTCCCGATCCTTGACGAAGAGCGATCCATCCGGGCCGATCGCACAGAGGTCACCCGTGTGGAGCCATTCTTCCGCCATGGCCCTTTCTGTGTCGGCCGGCTTTTTGAAATAGCCTTTCATGACCATATCGCCCCGGACCCAAAGCTCTCCTACCGATTCTCCATCCCAGGGAAGTTCTCTCCCTTCTTTATCCACGATTTTCAGTTCGACGCCCACCAGCGGAAAGCCCCAGGTCTTGTGAGCCCGATAGGTGAGGGTTTTTGCAGGAAGTTTGGGATCTAATTCCGGGAAGGTGATCGCTGGGCAGGTTTCGGTCATACCAAAGGCAGAAAAGGCGATGGCCCGAGGGAATATTTTCTGGAACCCTTCGAACATACCGCTCGGGGGTGGGGCTCCGCCGATATCCACGGACTCCACGCTGGAGACGTCATAGTCCTTAATGCTGGATTGATCCAATATCGCGTTGACCATAACCGGAACGACGAATAATCTCGTCACCCGCTCCTTTGGGATGATCTCCAGGGTCTTTACGGGATCGAATTTTTTCATCATGATATGAGTCCCGCCCTTGGCAGTCAAATAATGGGGCAGACCCCAACCGTTGACATGGAAAAGAGGAACTAGGTGTACGACCACATCCATTTCCGAAATGTTCATTACGGCCATGCAAGTCATGGCATGGAGGTAAAGGTTCCGGTGGGAGAGCATGACGCCTTTGGGTTCTCCGGTTGTTCCGCTGGTGTAGAAAAGTTCGGCCGTATCGTCCTCCTGGAAGGGATAGTTACCGGGTTCATAGGGGGGCCGAGAGGAGGCCTGGGCCAGAAGCTTTTCGTATGATCCCCCGACCCAGGGAGGACCTTCTTCCCCATCCAGAAGAATATACTTCTGGACGGAAGGGACCTGATTGCGGATCTGATCGATCTGGGGCAGAAAATCCCGGTCTAAAAAAAGAATTTTGGGCTCCGACTCTTGCAGGATGTAAAGAAAGTCTTTTACCGAAAGGCGGATATTCAACGGCATCAGGACCGCGCCGATCAGGGGAACCCCGTAATAGGCCTCCAGTAATCGGTGACAGTTATAACCTAGATAGCCGATGATGTCGCCCTTCCCCACCCCCAGATCCTTCAGGCCATTGGCCAGTTGATAGACCCGCTGGCCGTATGCGCCATAAGTAAAACGTTTTCCCTCGCAGATCACTCCTATCTTCCAACTGAAAATTTTTAAGGTCCGTTCAAGAAAGCGTATGGGGGTAAGAGGAATATTCATGGGAAAACCTCTCTAATCTTATTATCCAGGGATGACTGCAAAACCATTCCGGTGTACCCATTTTTTCTGCGGCTTAAGGGCACGAGGTTTCGGTTCCTCATCTGGAATACCGATGTTAATACCTGAAACCTGCCTTTTCCCTTCCGGGACGTTCAGAAGTCTATCCACTTCCTCCTCAGCCCAGCCCCAGAAAGAAACAATCCTCGTTCCCAGGCCCTCGGCTACGGCAGCCAGGCTGATATTCTCCATGAGCAGCCAGGCACTCCCCCCATCGTAGCGAGATTCCCGCTCGTTCTTCCCGACCCGCTGATAGACCATCAGCAAAGTTGTATTGGCAAAAGCCTCCTTTTGCCTGCGGGCATGTTCCTCGATGGGTCCCGGTACATCAGACCCGAGTTCCCGGTTTAACCGGTATTTGATGTCCGCGATTTTATCCAGCAGGACCGAGTCCTCCACCATGACTACATCCCATCCTTGCCGGTTGAAGGCCGAAGGAGCCAGCCCACCAACCGCGATCATCCTCTTCAGCTGCCCCTCTGTAGGAGGAGCTTTGAATTTTCGGATGGATCTTCTCTTTTCCATCGCTTCATAAACATCCATGGGGTCACCTCAAATCCTCATCGTTCCTAAAGTGTGCTAAATTTTTTGAAGGGGCCTAAAATTTAAGGACAAGAATTTGCAAAACAGAAATCAGCCGACTGAGCTACTCTGATTTTACCGGTGAAAATAGGATCTTATTACCCTCTTTCCGCCGGCGAGCTCCACCCTCCTTTAGAACCACGGCGACCAGCACGCCCATCCGGGAAGGACGGCTCGGATACTGCCATGCTTTTTTCAACTGCACGGCGGGGTGGGAAGATTTGGAAAGCTCGGCAACGATCTCCGGCACCGTGGCTTCCCCAATCCGGGCATGAGCGGCTAGGGTCTCTTTCTTCAGGGACGTGTAGTAAGAATCCCAGGCGTTATAGACTGCTACGCATTCTTCCCGCCCTCTGGCCATATGGGTTAACTGCAGGGGATGCAATGGCTTGACCTTGGAGTCTTGATAGACTTTAGGAAGGAAGCTTCCCATGCGATGGCAATCTGTCGCCACTTCGATATACCCCTGCTCGGCCATCCGCCTGAACTTTCTGATCGTATCGATACAGTTGTTCATTGAGCACTCCAGGAAAGGGGGCTGGATATCCATGCAAAGATCGCCGGCGATCATGACTTTATACTGCGGATCGTACAAACAGACATGCCCGGGTGTTTGACCGGCATCATGAATGGCCAAGAAGCGGCCCACCTCCCAGCCCATGACCTCTACATCCCCGAATCGGCACCTCCCCCGGCTCGGGAGGGAAAAGACCTCAGCCCGTTCCACCATGGTCCGGGCTTCATTCATCAGTTTTTGATAGTTAGCGCTGGAAATCCAGGGTTCATAGGTATAGGGGTCATAATATTCTTCCAGCTCCTTCATGGTTTTGGAATAATGGTTCGGCAGGTCCAACACCCCCCGTTCCGGCTCCGTGGCCAGAAAATGGACCTCCGGCAACCCGGCTTCGAGAATAATGTCGTTGTTGGCGATATGATCAAAATGGCCATGGCTGTTGAGCAGGACAAGTCGCTTTGCGCCCTCCTGTCTGTGCTTCTGAATTTTTTCCAGAGTCTTTCGCCGGTAGAAAGGATAGAGGCCCGTGTCGTATAATAGGACGGTATCTCCATCCCGGGCGATAAAAATATTGGCCGAGGTAATGTTCTTGCTCCACGTTGAGCTCATCCACCCTTCCAGCATCCAGAAATCGGGAGCCAACTCGAACACCTGAGAGCGTTTAAAATCTTTCTCCATTTCTGGAGTCACCATGTCTTCATAGGCCATAAGATTTCCTCCTCTTATTTATCCAAAATAATGAGCCTCTTTCCCCATCACCCATGGGCCAATCTCACTTGAGAACATGGCCCCTACAGAATCAACTTTGAGTACCTTCTTTAATCGAACTCCGCAGGTTCCTGACGAGTCAATTTAATGAAATTTGGGGGATTGACAAGAGTAACCTTATTTTGAATCTCTTGCAGAAAATCCATTCCTTCCCGGCTGAGCCGAATGAGACCCTCCAGGTGGAGTTCTACTTTTCTTTCTACTTCCCAGTGCCTTTTGCAGACTTCTAATAATATGGGGATGGTTTCGTGGTCTAAGGACCCGTCAGCCAGGATGGCGACCGACTGCCCATCTGGATAAATTTCTTTGATATGAATCTTGAACATCGCTACTTTTGAACCATGACCGGAAGATCAAGGGCTGGCGCCGTTAGATCGGGTTTTGCTTGGCCTTTCGCCCTTGGCCTTCAGCTTTCTGTTTTCTTTCCTGGGTTCTCCGTTCATTCATGCTTGGCTGGGAATTCTCTCCAACCAAGAGGATTCACCATCCGCATCAACAAGGGGCCACATCTGTTTTAAAGCCATCGGACTTGGGGACCCTTTCTGGCCGGCAATTTATAGAATCTATATTTAGGAAAACCGAGGCTGATGCACCCAAATATCTTGTGCCCCTCCGGCATGCCAAGTTCTTTCTGAATTTCGGGATCATTCTCCGCCGCCAGGGTGAAAGTCCTGAGGAGGCAAGTCCCCAATCCCATGGCGTGAGCCATCAGAATAATATGGAAAAGCGCATAGTGACAGTTTTCCGGGGCGACGGCATTCGCCATGGGCCCATGGACCATGATGGCGGCCTGCCCTCCCCGAAAAATCCGGTCCTTCCCCTCCCGGGCATATTGGGAGTACAGGCGGAAGGCGTTCATCCGGCGGGCCGTGTGATAGGGGATCGGCTCCTTGGATTCCTCCAGCGTCTTCAAGTACCTTACATAAAACATCCCGGCCATTCGGGACAATTGGGCCACTTCCGATGGGTGTTGGACGACGATGAATTCCACGTCTTGGATGTTAGTTCCGGAGGGGGCATATCGGCCAACATCGACAAGCTGCTCAAGCAGCTCCCGGGGTACCTCCGCGGGTTTAAAAGTACGGCAACTGCGGCGAGAACGAAGAAAGTGATAGAGGACCTCGGGGGGGATCCTGATATCCTCTCGCTGGGAAAGGAAATTCGGGAGATCCAGGCCGGGGTGGCAAATGGCATCTACCGGACATACGGCGACGCAGTGGCCGCAGCCAATGCAGCTTTCTTCCCGCAAGGTGTGGATCTCTGAATCCTTGGGGTAAAAAATATGCGCCCCGCAGGTCTCGACACAAATTCCACACCGCGTGCATTTCTCGCGGTCGATGGAAATCATATTTATATCCGCCCTCTCGCCCTCATGGATCCCCCAGGGATTAATCTTCAGGAGCCAAGCACCTCACCGGGCCTCCATGGAATGGGAGGCAGGCATTGCAGGAGATACACGAGGATTTCGCCATTCTCCCGTTCAGCCATTGATTCGGCAGATCCGGCTCCCGTATCAGAGGTCTGGCCATGGCGCAAAAGTCTACGGATCCTTCGCCCAGGATCTCCTCAATCTTTTCCAGCGACCGGATCCCCCCCACCAGGATGAGGGGGATTCCGAGCATTTTTTTGATCTCCCGAGCATTGTCCCCAAAATAGGCTTCCTGTTCTTGGGTTAGAATCCCCACCCGGGCCTCGGGAATCGGAACCGGTTTCCAGCCGAGGTCTTCTTCTTTCCGGGCCAGGGATTCCCGGATTCCACCGCTCACCTCGATGGCCGAGAATCCCATGGTAGAGAATTCCTGCGCCATTCTTTTGGATTCCTCAATATCCATCCCCCCCGGGAAACAATCGTCGGAATTCATTTTGACCAGGATGGGAAAACCGATTCCGACTTTTTTTCGCCCCTTTTCGACGATCTCCCGGATGATCCGCGTCCGCTTTGCAGTTGTGCCGCCATAGCCATCTTGGCGCCGATTGGTATGGGGCGAAAGGAAAGAGCTCAGAAGCCAGCCATGAGCCGCATGAAGCTGGACTCCGTCGAATTCCGCCTCCCACGCTCGCCGGATCCCTTCGGCAAAGCAATCGATCATTTCTTCGATTTCCTTAACCCTCATCTCACGGGGAGTCCGCTTATAGAGCGTGTCGTAAACCGCTGAAGGAGCTATGGGCTCGCGGTCCGTAGTGGGAAGGGTTTGTCTTCCCGGATGATTCAATTGAATTACGATTTTGCAGTCGTTGTTTTGGTCATGAACGACCCGCGCAATCCTTCTCAGGCCTGGGATAAAAGAATCATCCGCAATCTGGGTCATCTTTGGGGTCATATACCCTTCGGGATGAACAGCCACGTGCCCGGTAATGATTAAGCCGACCCCTCCCCGGGCAAGAGTCCGGTAGAAGTTTGAAAGTTCATCAGTCACTTTTCCATTTTCTGCCCTAGACTCAAAAGTGGCTGAACGAACAAGCCGGTTTCTTATGACCAACCCCCCGATTCTGCCGGGGTGGAAAGCTCGTAAATCTTCTCTTCTGGCCAAGGGGCTCTTCTCGTTCATAGGATGGATATTCCTTTTGCTTTCCTCCTCAACGTTTCTCCAGATGATCGGCGGCCTCTAAGATGGAACGGGTATCTTCTTCCTTCAAGTTCCGGGGGTTAAAAACAAAAAACCGCGACTCTCTCATCGTAGCGTTCACGAGCTTGGGAATATCTTGTTCGGGGATCCCGTAGTCTTTTAAGCGGAAGGGCATCCGCAACGTTTCCATGAGCTCTTCCACGGCCTCCACCGCGGCCTCAGCCGCTTCGAAAGTCGAAAAGGCTCCCACCTTCTTACCCCCTAGCTGATGGATCTCTGGGGCAATGCTCTGAGTAGTCCCATTGCCGAAAAGAATTTTATTGGGGGAAAAAAAGCTGTGCCCGCTCTGCAAATTGATGGCAAACATATTGTAAGCTCTTTAGCGAAAGATTTTGGCGAACAGTTTTGATTAAATCTTCAGGCTTCTCCCAGGTAACACCGGGTCACCCGCTCGTCGCGGAGAAGATCCTGACTGGGGCCATGAACCGCAATCCCCCCCAACTCCAGCACATAGGCATAGTGGGCGATAGCGAGCGCCATCTTGGCGTTCTGTTCCACGATCAATATGCTCCGTCCATCTCGGTTGATCCGCTGTACCATACGAAACACCTCCGTCACCATAATCGGAGCCAATCCCAAGGAAGCTTCATCGATCATCAACAACTTCGGATCGGCCACCAACGCCCGGGCAATGGCCAGCATCTGCTGTTCACCCCCACTCAACGTCCCTGCCCTCTGCCTCTTCCGCTCCTCCAGCCTCGGAAAATACCCCATCACACGAGCAAAAGACTCCTGCAACTTCCGCTGGTCCTTCCGGCAGGAGTACCCCCCCATTTTCAGGTTCTCCAGAACTGTCAAATGGGGGAAGACCCGCCGCCCCTCCGGGCATTGGATGATGCCCAAACGCACAACCTTCTCCGGCGGTGTATGTACGATATTCCGCCCTTCAAACTCGATTTTCCCTTTGGCCGGGTCCACCAAACCGGAAATGGTGTTTAAAACCGTGCTTTTCCCCGCCCCGTTCGCCCCCAAAAGGGCCACAATCGTCCTTTCCGCTACTTCCAGGGATACGCCGCGCAGCGCTTGAACCCGCCCATAGAAGGTCTCGACCTCTTCAACCCTGAGGAGCAAGGTCGCCCTCCTGTCCCAGATAGGCTGCAATGACCAAAGCCTTCCGCCGAACCTCGGCGGGAATACCCTCCGCAATTTTCTTCCCGTAATGGAGCACGTACAACCGATCGCAGATTCGCATAACCAAACCCATGTCATGCTCAATCAGAAACACGGTGATCCCTAACCTTCCCCGGATCTCAGTGATCACCCGCGCTAGGGTCTCCGACTCCATAGGATTCATCCCCGCCACTGGCTCATCCAATAACACCAGCTTCGGCTCCAAAACCAGAGCTCGCGCCAGCTCCACTAGCTTGCGCGTTCCCAAGGGCAAACCCGAAATCAGGGAATCCATGATCCCTCCCAACCCCAGACGTACCCCGATCTCCTCAGCCCGTTCCAAAACCCTCTTCTCCTCTTCCCGGCACCGCTTCAAAAAAAGGGTGGTGGAGAAAAACCCAGACCGGATCAAGCGGTGCTGCCCGATCAACAGATTCTCCCGCACGGTGAGGTTCCCGAAGAGCTCGATGTTCTGGAAGGTCCGTCCAATCCCCATCTCTGCCACCTGATGCGGCTTCAACTGAAGAAGATTGTTCCCACCCATCAAGATCTCCCCCGCATCCGGCTTGTAAAAATGACTGATGCAATTGAACACCGTCGTTTTCCCTGCGCCGTTCGGCCCGATCAAACCCAGAATTTCACCCTCCCGGATCTCCATGGAAAAATCATTGATCGCGATCAGCCCCCCGAACTTCTTCGTCAAATGATTGATCTGGAAAAGGACTTCGCTCATGGGCCAACCTTATTTTTTAAAGATCCCTTTCAGCCGGCTGAAACCGGAAACCAGCCCCCCGGGTAGAAAGATGATGAAGAACCCCATCAGCAACCCATAGACCAAGGCCTGGATGTCCTTGGCCCCTGGCACATCCCGTAGGGCCTCGGGCACTACCACCACAAAGATTGCCCCCAAGATCGAGCCCGGAATCGAGGCCACACCCCCGATGATAATCATCGAAAGAAAGGTCACGGATAACAGGATGTCAAAGGCCGTTACATTGATGTAGGCCGTCAAATGGGCGTACAGGCCTCCCGCCACGCCCGTGTAAAAGGCGCTGATCACAAAAGCCAGCATCTTATAGCGTGGGACGTCGATCCCCGCTGCCGTAGCCGCCCTCTCGCTCTCTCGGATGGCTAAAAAAGCCCGCCCCGCCTTCGTCCGCGTGATATTCCCTAGGAGGAAAGATAGGAAAATCACCACCACGGCCACGATATAGAAGAAACTCTCATCGCTTTTGAATACCAGCGGCCCCAGCTTCGGCTTCGGCACGGTCATCCCGTCCGCTCCCCCAGTGAATCCCTTCAGGTTATAGAGCACGTCATGGGTGATGATTCCCAGCCCCACTGTGGAGATAGCCAAGAAAATCAACCGCAGGCGTAAAACGGGAATCCCCACTAAATAGGCCATCACCGCCCCCGCCGCCCCCGCCGCCGGCAGAGCAACTAAAAAAGGAACCCCCCCAATGGTCAGGTAGGCCGACGTAAACGCCCCCAGGGCAAAAAAGGCCGCGTGCCCCAAGGATAACTGCCCGCAATACCCTGTCAACAGGTTCAGTCCCAGCCCAATGACCACGTAGATCCCCACCAGGTCGATCACGTAAATGTAATATCCTCGAAAAAACAAGGGCAGGGCGAAAAGGATCCCCATCGGGACCACCCACCAAATCCGCAATGATCCCTGCTGCGCCTTCATCGACCCCCCTACACCTTGATCTCCACCGGACTACCCAGAATCCCCTGCGGCCGAACGAGCAGCACCAGAATGATGATGAGGAAGGCGATGCTGTCTTGAAACTCCGTTCCGCAATAGAACGAAAATATGTTCTCTACCACTCCCAGGACAACTCCCCCCACGATCGCGCCGGGCAGGGAGAGAATTCCCCCCAGCACGGCCGCCGCAAAAGCCTTCAGCAGAATTACCACCATCATGTTTACTTGAACGTGGATGATCGGGGCAATCAAGATCCCCGAAATCGCTCCCAACGCGCAACCCGCGGCCCAGGAAATCGCAAAGACCCGATTGCTGCTGATCCCCATCAAGAGCGCTGCCCGACGGTCCTGGCAGGTGGCCCGGAAGGCTGTCCCCACTGTCGTAAAATTGAGCACCGCAAAAAGTACACCGCCCAAAACCAAAAGCACAAAAATGATAAACAGATGTATGGGCGATACCACCAGCCCTCCTAAGTCAACCGCCTTTTCGGGAAAGGGATTCGGAAACGGCCAAGTCTGGTAACCCCAAAAAATCCCGCCGATGGCGTGGATCACGAAAAACATGGCAATGGTCAAGCCCACCATGCTCAGCAAAGGAGCGTTGAGCAGGGGCCGGACCAGCAGGTCCGAAAGGATCCCTAAAATCCCTCCCAGGACCAGCGCCCCGATCACGCCCACCCAATAAGGAAACCCCAGGCTGACGATAATCGAGTAGGCGAACAGGGTCGTCAGCATGGCCACCTCTCCATGGGCAAAGTTTAAAACCAGCGTGGTCTTGAAGATCAGCACAATCCCTAAAGCCAAAAGGGCGTATATCGCACCAATCGCAATCCCGCTCATGATGACTTGCAGGATCAATGCTTTTTCCTCAAGGTTATGTTTCGGCTATTCCTTTCAGGGAAGAGGGGCACTCCTCCCCAGCCCTTTTTCGATGGGGTTAGACTCCCTTTATTCATGTGCTCCTGGTCTCTTATTTTTTGGTCGGCATCCATTCCTTATCTGGAAGGGACATCCAATCCGTAAAAGATTGAAATTTGCCACCCTTTACCTTAGTAACTCGGGCATTGGCCAATCCCATATGCTGGGTCGGGCTGAAGGAAAGGGGAGGCATGACCCCGATGTCATAGTTCTTCAGGGATTCGAGAGCCTCGGTCAATTTTTCACGGGTGGGATCAGGGCCTGCTTTTTTCATCCCTTCGCAGAACAACTTGGCAGCGATATAACCGTGCAGGGCAAACTGCCCGGGCGGAATTTTGGGATAGTATTTCTTAAGCCTTTGCCGGAATTCAATCACCGAAGGTTTATTGGATTCAGCCGGGGGCTCAGCAAATTCAAGGGCCATGAGACCTTCTATGGCAGATCCACCCAAACGGACAAACTCTGGGTCCACATTGGTGGCGTGGGTCATGAAGCCAAACCGGGGCTTCCATCCTTGTTTTTCAGACTCCTTCATGATTAGGGAGGCCGGCACCGCCACCCCGCCCAAAATAGCGAAATCAGGGTCTGCAGCCTTTAGCCGCAAAACCAAGGAACTGAAGTCTGTTTGCCCCGACTTAAAGAATTCGGTCAAAGGCTTCAAACCTGCCTCTGCACAACGATCATCTCCGGCTTGTGGGGCGGCTTGCATCCCGGGGCCCATCATATGAATCTGACATACCTTCTTTGCTCCCAGTACCTTGAGGCCATAGTCGGCAATGAAATAGAACTGCCGGTAAATACTGGGGGTAATCATGAATATATTTTTCTTGAAAGGAGTGGTTGGCTCACTGGCGGGGGTATAGGGGAAAAGAAGGGGAACTCCATTTTCCACTGTATACGGAATAATCGCCAGGACCGGAGGAAGGCCAAGAGGGGTAAGCAGAGCAAAGACCTTGTCTAACTCAACTAATTTTTTGGTTCCAGCAATCCCCTTTCCTGGGTCAAAGCCGTTATCCTCGGTCTTGTATTTGATCTTTCGGCCATAGATCCCTCCCTGCTCATTGATGGGATTCAAATAGGACATGATCCCGGCCTCACAAGCCTCCCCTATTGAGGCTAAAGGTCCGGTGAAAGGTTGAGAAGCCCCCACCAGGATGGTATCCTTGGTAATCCCGGGAACATCCGCTGCCCCTGCCTTAACCGAGCTGCTAAGCAGTAACAAAAGCACTAAAGTCCAAAACCATATAATCTTAGAACGCATTTTTATTTTTCCTCCTTTCTTTGACCTATTAACTAGGATATGAATCTTGAATTTCTACCCCAATTATCTATCATTACAATCATGCAACCAACGGGAAGCATTTTGCCCCATTTTTATTCAATCGCAAATATGATGCCATCAAAATTCTATTCGTTATTCCAAGACATTATTTATTTCATTGGCTGAAACGATCACCCATAGAAACGATATATCGTTCTTTGTGTGCGAAATGTCGCGCATAATATCCTTGACTTTCTTGTCAACGCCCGTTATCCTTCTCCATAATCCCGCATATTTTGGTCCCTAAAGAGGTCTGCATGAACAGCAGCGATGCTTCTTTTAAGCCCATTTCGGAAGAGAGTGCCCGCGTCTTCTCCTTCTGTGCCCTGTTCGATGGAATTTTTTCCATAGACTGGGTAGTCGGGGTAACGGAGCAGAAAGCCTCCCAGGTTCTTTCGGCCCTGGAGGAGGGGGAGCAGGAAGGCTGGCTCACTAAAAAGGGGCCGGGCCGGTTTTGCTACCGGGATGGGGAAAGTCAGAAGCAATGGGAAGGGAAACTCACCCAGGACGAGAAGGAGCGATACCACCGCCGGGTTGCGGATATTCTAATGAAAGAACTTCCGGATGATCAAGAGAAGGTCTTGGCCCTCGCCCACCATCTACTGCATACCCAGAATGATGCCGACAGATGCCGCTGGCTGATGAAGGCGGGGGAAATCCATCGCCAGGCTTTCCGCGCTGAGGAGGCTCTGAAATGTTACACCAAGGTCCTGGATGATCTCTCCCGGCTGGAAGGAGAAGAAGTTGATCGGCTTTTCACTGAAGCGGCCGTCCAATATTCCAGGGTGTCCACCACCCGGCCTGATTCAGCCAAGGTCCTGTCCATCCTACAGGAGGCCATGACCCGGGCCAAGAAATGGAATAACCAACCCCATCAAGCCTTGCTGGAAATGCACCTGGCCAGGAACGAATGGCTTCGCTCCCATTATCGCAGAGCCCTGGAGCATTTCGAACGGGGCTGGTTTCTGGCCAAGGAACTGGATCAGCCCGAGTTGCTGCGCTCTGCCTACACCTTCAGCATCTGGTTCCTCTTCTGGCAAGGTCGTTTTCAGGAAGCCGTTTCCAGTTATGAAAAATTTGTTCCCGATATTCATAAATTCCCCCAGGGGAGATTTTCCCTTCTCTCGGCGATTATGGTAGCCCATTGCTATGCCCTAACGGGGCAGGTTACCCAAGGATTGGGGATGCTGGATGCGATACGCGTCCAGTGTCAGGAACGCGGAGATCGTTCTCTGGCCGCCCAGGCCGCAACGACCATGGGCGCCATTATGCTGGACATCCAACGGGTGGGAGAAGCCCTGCGGTACCTGGAAAGCTCCGTAAAGGAAGGGATCCATGAACACAACGAGTGGGTGGAAATCTGGGGTGGCTTAATGCTGGCTTTGGCTTATTATCTGAAAAAAGAGAAAAAGCGCGCCAGCTTAAACCTCCAGAGATTTTTTGAAACCAGCTCCAAGGTACAGATGACGGTCCGGCCGTATCCGTATCTCTTTGAGCTCTTATGGGCCATAGAACAAAAGGACCTCCCCCCCATCGCTGGCCTCTCCCTCCAAGAGGAAGTGCAGCGCATGATTTCGGGAGAAAATGTTCTTATGAAAGGGGTCGCCTACCGCTACCGGGCCTTTCTTCAAAAGCGCCAAGGAGCCCCTCAGGAAGCGGTCATTCAATCCCTTACCCTTTCCTTGAAGTGGCTGGAAGAGTCGGGGAACCAGATCGAACGAGCGAAATCCCAACTGGAGTTAGGACGCCAATTTCTATTACTTGGAAAGGAGAAAGAAGCACGGGAGATCACTCTCGTGGCCTCCAAAATTCTGTTCCCGTTTAACGAGGCCCTTGTACCCGACGATGTCCGGTGCCTGATTAAAGACTTCTCTCTTAGCGAAAACCTCCTGAACGAAATCTTGAGGATTGGTCAAGAAGTCGTCACGATTCGCGATGACAAAGACCTGGTTCAACATATTATTTCCTCGGTTAATCGGCTCACCGGAGCTGAACGAGGAGCGATCTTCCTTTTGGAAGAAAATTCTAACCCCTCTCGGCTTCGCCCCCGAGCGACTAAAAACCTCACTGTTGAGCAGATCAATCATCCCTCCTTCCGTTCTTCCTTAGAGATCATCGAAGAAGTCGCCCGTACGGGAAAAGGTCGAATCTCCGAAATGAACCATCAGGGGAAACCGAGTTCTCCATCCAAAGAAATCATCCGGTCCCGCATCTGTGTTCCCATGATCCTCAAGGATAAGGTAGTCGGCGTGCTTTACCACGATAACCGCTTACTGAGTAGTGTCTTTAAAGCACCGGACTTGGAACTCCTCACCTATTTTGCGGCCATGGCGGCCTTTGCGCTGGACAATGTCCGGGCCTATGAAGAAATTCAAAGGCTGAATCAAAAGCTCACCGAAGAGAAGCTGTATTACGAAGAGCAACATCTGCAGTCGATTCATTTCGAAGATATTGTCGGGGAAAGCGCGGCGATCAAGAGTGTCCTCGCCCAGGTCGACCAGGTGGCCGGAACGGATACGAATGTCTTAATCCTGGGAGAGACCGGCGTGGGGAAAGAGTTGGTGGCCAGGGCCATCCATCGTTATAGCCGCCGTCGGGAAAAACCTTTCATTCGGGTTTTGTGCAGCGCTCTTCCGGACAGCCTGATTCCCAGCGAACTTTTCGGCCACGAGAAAGGAGCCTTTACCGGCGCCATTCGCCAACAGATCGGAAGGTTTGAGTTGGCGGACGGGGGAACCCTTTTCCTGGACGAGATTGGCGATCTTCCCCTAGATGTCCAGGTGAGGTTGTTGCGGGTCCTGCAAACCAAGGAATTTGAACGAGTGGGGGGAAGTGAAACCCATCGGTCCGATTTCCGTCTCATCGCCGCCACGAATCGCCACTTGCAAGAAGAGGTCAAGGCCGGCAAATTTCGGGCTGACCTATACTATCGCCTGAATGTATTCCCCATTCAAGTCCCCCCCCTTAGAGAACGCCAAGAGGATATTCTTCTCCTGGCCCATTATTTTCTTAAAATCTATGCCGTCAAGATGGGAAAAACCTTCGAGAAGATTCCCGCTGCAGAGATGGAGAAGTTGCTACGCTATGATTGGCCGGGCAATGTTCGGGAATTGGAAAATATCATCGAGAGAGGGACGATTTTGAATTCGGGTCCCTTTTTCCGGGTTCCGGCCGAACTGAAATTCCCCACCCAACAACCGTTTGACTCCCCAAGCCATTTAACCTTTCGGGAGAATGAACGCCGCCATCTCCTCTGGGTTTTACAGAAGACAGGATGGAAGATCAGGGGCCACGGGGGGGCTGCGGAAATTCTGGATATGCGGCCATCCACCCTCGCCTCGCGCATGAAAAAATTGGGAATGAAACGCCCGAATGGTATATCCCCAAAAAGGACCCACCTGCCATTATGAGGATGTCTCTCAAATCCCGAGACACCGGGGATTGAGTAGGTCCTCATGAGGCCTCATTTTATGCAGTTCTTAACACTAAGTCCATCGATTCATAAATTCGGTAGCGAATTTATTCGCTCAGGACTTAGTGCTGAGTGAGCAACTGCTTCGGTTCTCGGTTTGAGAATACGTAACCGTATTTACGAATCGAAGCCCTAAGTTAAAAACCCAAACGCAGAAGATCAACACACGGCCATATCTGGTGGTATTTTTTTCTTGACATACTTCCCCCCCTTTTCATATATTCAACACCCTGAAGTGAGTTCTGATCATCTCCATCTCATCGGGAGGGGAAAAGTGACCGCCGAGAACGTCCGCGTCTCACCACCACGCGATTACAAGCTGATCGTCGAGAAGGACGTGCAGATCTCTTTGCGGGACGGGACGATCCTCTTCGCCGACGTGCTCCGGCCCGACGCCGACGGCGAGCGGTTCCCGGCCATCATGAGCCTCACGATCTACCAGAAGGACAAGGTCTGGCATCCGCCGGCCGACCTCGAGGAGGCCCCGAATCCCTACATGGCGTTCGAATGCCCGAATCCGCTTTGGTGGTGTCCGCGAGGGTATGCCTTGGTGCGCGTGGATTCGCGCGGGTCCGGTAGATCCCCCGGTCAATCGGAACCGAGCTCGTACCAGGAGGCACTGGATTACTGCGACGCGATCGAGTGGATCGCGAAGCGGCCCTGGTGCACCGGCAACATCGGCACGCTCGGCATTTCGTACCTCGGAAGCTCGCAGTGGCGTGTCGCCGGCCTCCAGCCCCCGTCGCTCAAGGCGATCATCCCCTGGGAGGCGCGGGCCGACCAGTACCGCGACCAGGGTTACCACGGCGGCATCTTTGCGCTGGGCTTCCTGTGCACCCTGTTCGCCGTGGAAACGGCGCACCATCTGCTGGGCGAGCCCCGCAGCTACAATCCCGACGCCTTCAACCACAACCTGCTGTGGAACTACATGCGCAACGATCTCGATTCCGAGTACTGGCGCATGTGCAGCGCCCGGTGGGACCGGATCACGGTACCCCTCTATACCGCGGGCAACTGGAGCGGATTCGCCATGCACCTGCGCGGCAGCACCGAAGGCTTCATGCTCGCCGCCTCCAAGCATAAGAAGCTCCGGATCCATACCGGCACGCATATCCACCCCTTCTACTCGGAAGAGGGCCGCCTGGATCAGCTTCGTTTCTTCGACTGCTGGTTGAAGGGCATCGACACCGGCATCATGGACGAGCCGCCGGTGAAGCTCGAGATCCGCACGGGCGGCAGCCGCAAGCCTTACTCGTTCCGCTTCGAGAACGAGTGGCCGCTCGCCCGGACGAAGTGGACCCCGCTGTACCTCAGGATCGACCGCGAACCCTCGGACGATCCGTCTGCGGCCGAGGGGCAGCTCGTCCCGACGCCGCCGGAAACCGAGGCCAAGGTGACCTATTCGGCCACCGGCTCGACTAAGCCCGGCGAGACATTGAATCCTTTGTTGGCACTCGGGGGCTGGATGACTACCCGCACCGGCGTTTCCTTCGAGACCGCGCCGATGCCCGATGACACCGAGGTCACCGGCCCGATCGTGCTCGTCCTATGGGTGTCGAGCACTTCCAAAGACATGGACCTCTTTGTCACCATCCGCAACATCGGCCCCGACGGCAACGATCTGTGGGAGGTCGGGCAGCACGGCCAGCGGGTTCCGGTAACCAAGGGGTGGCTTCGCGCCTCTCACCGCAAGCTCGACCCGCAGCGCTCGCTCCCGTACCGGCCGTACCACGCGCACGACGAGCGTTGGTGGCTGACGCCCAACGAGCCGGTGGAGTGTCAGGTGGAGATCTGGCCGACCTGCATGGTCTTCAAGAAAGGCCACAAGCTGCGCCTCGACATCCAGCCACGCGACGGCGTGGGTAGCGCACCGTACACCCACTATCACGCGGACTACAATGCCGGCGCGAAGAACACCCTCTATGCCGGAGGCGGGAAGGCCTCATACCTGCTGTTGCCGATTATTCCACCCAAGGCCACCTGACCGCGGTGCTGAGGGGAACCCAAGCTGCGGGCCGATGAAGGCAGGAGCCAGTCCTATTGCACTTTCCCAAGGCGTCTGACCGCTTCGATAACCATCTTGGCGTCTTTATCCCAAAATTTCTTGAAGTCGTCGGCGTCCAAATAAGCGATCGGGGTTTCGATTTTCTGCATGGCCGTTTTAAATTCTTGAGAGTTTATGGCTTTTTTCGATGCCTCGCGCAGAATCTCAATAATGTCCGGCGGGGTCGCCTTGGGGGCAAAAAAGCCGGACCACGCGTAAAATTCTACTTCATACCCCAGTTCCTTAAGGGTCGGCACGTTGGGTAAAGCTGCGAGACGCTTGTCTCCTGAACCTGCCAAGACCCTGAGAGTTCCGGCCTTGACGTGGGAAAGGACTATATTGGGAGCGGAAAACTGACATTCCACATGCCCTCCCAAAGCAGCCGTTAAAGACGGACCCCCTCCCGCCGTGGGGATATGCCGTAATTGGATACCCGCAGCGTGCATGAAAAGCTCCATGGTTATATGCAGCCCGCTATAAACTCCGGCAGAACTATATTTAATCTCATTGGGCCGGCTCTTGGCATCCGCGACAAATTCCTGGAGCGTTTTCCAAGGTGCTTCTTTCCGGACCACGAAGATGTTCGGGTCGGCCGTCAATCGCGCGATGGGAGTGAAATCATCCATTTTATAGGTCGGCGGCCGGCCGAAAAGGATATCGATTTCGGGCATGACGGAGATGGCGGAGAGAGCGACCATCAATGTATAGCCATCCGGTTTGGCGATCGAGGCCGCCTGCATTCCCACGACGCCGCCCGCTCCCGGTTTATTAACGATAGCCACAGGTTGCTTAAGAACCTTCTCCAGACTGGACGCAAATGGGCGGCCCACAAGATCGGTTAAACCACCCGGAGGGAAGGGAACGATTAGTTGAATGGGTCGGGATGGGTAAGACTCAGCGGCCTCTGCCGTCCTGGGGATCAGCTCATTAATTCCGAAAAATAAAACAAGCAGCAAAAACAAATTGGCCGCCATATTTTTCCCCATAATCTCTCCCTTTTGATTTTGCCTTAGTTTATGGCATATTACTCCGGATTTCCCGTTTGGCTTATGCTCGGTTCATAGTTTCAGGGGTTGTTATCTATTCTGATGGATAATTTTGGCGCCGTCAAAACCATTAAAATGGGTCGAGGAAGCGGTGCTATACGCCCCGATATTCTCGGTATACAGATAATCTCCAACCTCTAAATTTCCTGGAAGTTGGGTGGATAAGGATATCTTGTCAAAACTGTCGCAGGTGGGCCCGACCACCGCACAAACCTCTTTTATCCCGCGTCCGAACGAATTAAAATTCGGAATCCAGTGATCATAAACAACTCCGGAGAATGTATGATAGACCCCATCATTGATATGATAAAAAATCTTTCCGTCTCGCCGGGCTTTTCCGATTATTTCGGTGATCAACGTCGCCGCCGTCGCCACCATGAATCTTCCCGGTTCGGCGATAATCTCGATATCTGCCGGGAAGTGCCGCTGGCATTCCGCATTGATGATTTTGGCCAGCTTTTCGAACTTAGGAACCTGGGCGTCGTAGGGTACGGGGAATCCCCCGCCGATGTCTACAATCTTAAGGTTGTACCCCTTTTTCCGGGCCTCATGAAAAATATCCGCCGTTATGGTTAAGGCAACGGCATAATTGTCAAAGTTGGTGCATTGGCTGCCGACATGAAAGCTCAATCCTTCCACCACCAATCCCGCATCGAAAGCCCGGCGGATCAGATGATCCGCGTCTCCCGGTTCGGCTCCAAATTTTGAGCTCATCTCGACCTGCGAGCCGCTATCCGGAACTTTTAATCTTAGAACCAGCCCGGCCGTAGCACAATGTTCTCTTATTTTCTTCAGCTCATCACGGTTGTCATAGGTGACCAGGGGCCGGTATCTTTTTATCTTCCGTAAGGTCTCCCGGTCTTTGATGGTGTTGGAAAAAATGATTTTGTCCCAAATAAAAAAATCTTTGTCTCTTTCCTCAAAATGTTTTATGTACTCGTAAATCTGCCTAAACTCATTATAGGAAGCGACATCGAAACTCGAGCCTTCATGGAACAAGGTTTTGATGATCTCCGGATGCGCATTTGCTTTTACCGCGTAATAGCATTGAACCCGGGGCAGGTTTTTCTTAAAGACCCGATAATTCGCTTTGATCTTATGATGGTCCAGGATGAATAGAGGGGTTCCGTGCTTTTCGATTAATTTGATGAGGTTGTCTTTCATGTTCATTCTCCCATATTTTACGCCGATAGCTTTTTCATGAGACTTTTCAGTTGTTCCACCTCGCGATTATTTTCCAGATAGGACCGCATCAGCTTTTCATGCAGTTCCGGCCCCCGATGATACAACCTTTTTTGTTTTTTGGGGCGGGTGGCCTGCTTCACATAGGCAACCATCAGGGGAAAGGCCACCGTGACATCCAGATAAGCCGTTACGGTTTCTTCCAATTTTGTCGGGTCGATCTTGCCCCAACTGGCGGCTTCGCTGGGCGGGGCCCCCGATAATCCTCCCGTGTCGGGTCGGGCATCGGTGATATTGATATCATAGTCCTGGCCCACTTCCGGGATCATGAGCACTTCCTGAATTTGCGGCTCGGTCTGGAGCATAAAGTTTTTCGGGCTTCCCCCGCCGATCAGGATCACCCCGGTTTTTCCATGTTCATACCGCCGGGCGTTTAAAATGATGGCCGTTGAATCATTGACATCCATGCTCGGGTTTATTTTCAGCTTAAATAAATCTTGCAGGCCGCTGGCTTCGGCCAAAAGCTCCAGCCCGGCCACATTCATTCCGATGGTCGAATCCCCCGGCGACGATGTAAAAACCGGGATCCCCTTTCTGTAGGCCGCGGCCATAATACTGACTTCCCCCAGCTTATTTTTCTCCTCGTATTCATTCATGACTCTGCCCAGGTGATGGTAAAATTCCCGGGTCCCCATTTCTTTCTGGAATTCCGGCCGCACCAGGATTCTTCTCAATCTTCGGTCCGTTTCCATCAAGACATCTTCATAATCGAACAGGATATCATAGATTCGGGTTACGCCTTTCTTTCTCAGATCCGCATCATCCACCAGGTGACTGCCTCTATGCATCGGTAGATTAAAGGCAAAATGCAGGTCGTGGTACATATTCGCGCCGGTTGCGCTCATCCAGTCAACAAAACCGTGGTTCATCAGGGGAATGACGGCGGAACGCCCCAATCCGGCCGGGGTTAATGCTCCGGCCAAACTTAATCCCACGGTGACATCCGCCTGGGAGTATTTGTCTCTTAATAGATGGCAGGCCGCTCTCAATCTTCCACCATTATAAGCGTCCATGTTGTTTATTAATTTGACTATATCGGTATCTCCCGAAATCGGCTCCGGAAGAATTCTCTTCCCGGTGAGATATTTTCTTTTACCCGGACGATCTGCTTTCTTGTTTTTCATCTTTTTCCTTTCCATAAATGGGGGAGGTTTTCTGAATGAGTAGCCCGTCGTCAGGCTGCCTATGAAGTAGGATTTACGGAATATTTGAGTTCATTTACACACGGTAATTATTCACACCTTATTTTTAATGATACTCAAAATAATTTTACCAGTCAAAACCCAATGATCATTTGTAAAAAAGAAAAAGGTTAAAGTCCTGCCCTGCGGAGCCGTTCGATGAAGCTCGGCTTGCGGGTCTGCGCCGCACGGAGCGCGTCAAGCCTGGCTTTGAACTCAACCATCTTACCCTTGCGGGTCGCGAGGTCGCGGAGGTCTATGAGTAATCTTACTGCCCGGTCGTAGCTCTTCGGCTGCTTCGTGGAGATAAGAGTTTCCACTTGATTCCACAGATCCAGCTCTCGTTTGGCGATCTCGTTTAGGTACTTTTCCCGGTGTTCCGCCGCCTCACGCTCCCGTCGTGTCTTCTCCTCTGCAGCCTTCTTGGCAGCGTTGCGGCGATTTTCCTCGGCCCGCTCCTCGGCTGCGCGGAGAAGTTCGCCCACTGTTCGCTTCTCGTTCTGCTCCGCGATTTCCCGGTCTCCCGAGCCGCATTCCTTGATGAAGCGCCGGAGGAGATCGGTTGTTAAAGATGGGTCTTCCCCTACAATGAGACTGGCCAGCACATCGTCCTTCTCTGCGGATGGAAAATCTTTAACCCACTCCCGGATCTCTGTTTGCTTGGGTTGGACCTCCTGCAGCGGCTGGCTCGCCCGGGCTGCCATATGGATCAGGTTTGAGTCGATCCGGAGGAACTCAACTAGGCTTTCAAGCGATGCGGTGAGTTGGCCGAGTCCTGGAGGTATCGGCGGCTCGACCTCTTCCTCGTCAAGCTCGCCGTTTTGTGCGCAGAGGAGCCACCCCAGATAAAGGCAACGAAGATCACCACGCGCGATTTCGGCCCGGACCGATATGAGCGAGGAGAGCGAGCCCTCGACCCACTCCCCCCCTCCTTCGTCCTCGGAGACAAAGGTCAAAATGACCTTGCCGTTCTTCTCGTGAGCGAAGGCTCCCTCACCCGAACAATAAAGGCGCGCGGTCTTCAAATCCAGCAGGCGGGAAGGCAAACGGAACTTGAAAACGTGCGTCCCCCAGTTGGCCAGGTAGAGGAAAGCATCAAAGTACTTCTCCATCCATGCGTCTTCGTCACCCTTGAATCTCCCCCAGGAATAGTCATTAACGAAGCTCGTCGGGGTAATGCGGGCACGCGTCGAATATGAACGCAACTCCCCCATCTCTTTCTCAGTCAGCGGCCTGTCGATGGCCTGGAACTCGTAGTACTGGTACTCGCTCATCGATTCTCCTCTGGATTCTCCGTCATCGGGTCATCGTCGGTCTCTTTACTCTCGGCCCGCTTCTTTACCCGTCTGGCCAGTTTCTTGCGACGATCTATTTCGACCTTCTCCTCGATAGACCTCACGACCTCGGGAAAATCTCTCCTAAAGCGCTTGTGGTACATATGCCCAATGAACTGCGGGAGCGGCATTTTCCAAGGCTCCTGATCCTGGTTGGCGAGCTTTCCGAGTTTCTTCGGATGCAGACCGAGCTCGCGGGCCATCTGGACCTGAGCGTAGGACAACCGGAACTTTTTCCGCGCGTCGATCCAAGTCTGCAAAGGATCCAGGATGCGTTTTTTCGGCACCAACTACCTCCCTCGGGCCCATCGCCGGTAGGCTTCAATCCATTCCGCACCCTCCGGTCTGGCCTCCGGCAGCGGCAAGTCCAGGATGCAAACCCGCTGGTGCTGGCAGCCGCGCCGGCAGACCGCTACGATATCGTCGGCAGCGTTCAAGTCGACTGCCTCCACCGTGACCTCCATGCCAAGCAGCTTTGTTGTGAACGGCAACCCCAAGTTTTCTTCCAGCAGCGTGAAGATGCCGGTGATCTCTTCCGTCTCGTTGTAACAGTCCACGGTGGCCTCTTCGATCAGCTTGTCGAAGTAAGTCGAGCTGGCTCGATCAACCCCCTTTTTGGTTCCAGCTTGTTTGGCACTCTTGCGGCTTCTTGCCATTTTGGTTCTATCCAGGTAAAGGAAGATTATGGCTGGCCCTCGTATTTCTTTATTCCAGCTGATAAATTGCAGTGTTTAGAGGCGCCGTAAAGGTCTGGAAACAAAGACAAATGATTAATGTTCATTCGATTTAACGATCTCAGACAAAATTCACGATCCTTATCTGGAATTGTAATTTTAATAAGTAGCTTTTTTCTCCTTTGAAGTTGGCCTTCACCCACGATTCCAAGTCTTGCCTATCCGGGGCACGAGTAAAGAGACCCCCTTGGCTTACGAGTCGTGCGTTCTCATCCGAAAGTGGCCGTACGAATTCGACTGGTGGTCGCAAGGACTCGCGCAGAAAAGTAGTTCTTAACATGGCTGGACGCACCCCTTTTTTCTGCATTTCATCTTCTTCTTCTTTGGCCTGTTCAGCCAATTTCTTCAATTCTTCGAAATACAAAGCTGACGACTTCGCTTGCACACTTAATTGGCTTAAGGCGAAAACAACTCGCCTGGATGTTTGCGGCTGGCCTGTGTTAACGAAAGCGAAATATGCGGCTACAAAAGGTGAAGTTGTCCAGTCTAGGAGAGGTGTGGCCAAGCCATTGTGCTGGCCAAGTGCCCACCAGTCATTCTCTTCTTCTAGTCGCGGCGGGTTTTCTCCGCGTCGGCCGCGAACAGCGAATTTAAAGTGCGTTAGATGCTGGCTTCGAAAGGAATCCTGTTCTTTTATTGGAATTCTAGCTTTTCGAACGAGTCGGTCCAAGGTCGATTCGAGCACCCAATCGTCACATCTTTGGCCACGCCAAATGTAATTCTCGTAGTCCAGCATCTCTTGGTAAACAAAATCCATGAAGTAGCGCCAGGAATGTAATCTAAAATTTCCTACACCATCAACAAGATCTGATGCAGTCCACCGCTTGACTCTGGACATACCCTATCCCAATAGAAAACTGATTAACGATCAAGAAGGAAATTACCCTTTTCCAAAGAATCTGTCAAGGTGATCAAAGGAAATGGAATTCCCAAGACTTGGTTTACACCCATTTAATTTCTATGCACACCCCACTTCAAAGCTTTTGTATTCTCGGGGACGGTGTATTCTCGGGGACGGTATTCTCAGGGACGGTGTTCACAAGGTTTACTAGCCTGGATTCCCACGTTAGTTTTTTCACTTAACACCACGGGCTAACCGAAGTGAAGTTGGAGGCGTTTTCCCCCGAACCAGGGGATCGGAACATCGGTATTATTGATGCCGGCAGCCAGGAGC
>Ga0315282_10002588_pt1 | contig 33057 bp, 29 predicted proteins | sample YL17G07_20_MG_FD_203693 | JGI IMG/M metagenome (GOLD analysis project Ga0315282, IMG submission 203693) | Sediment microbial communities from Yellowstone Lake, YNP, Wyoming, USA - YL17G07_20 | ecosystem: Environmental > Aquatic > Freshwater > Lake > Sediment | place: USA: Wyoming | collected...
TTTCCGAATGCGGATTCATTTCTCCGTCGGGCTCTCAAATGAATCTTTTTTAGGAGAAAAGCCATGGATATTAAAAGGATCGAACAGGATTTCATAGCGAAAATTTGCAAGAGCCTTTCCATTTCTTCCGAAGGTATATCCCGATATCGCGTTTTCACTCCTTTCATGTTCGAAGACGGCGACCACTTTTCGATCGTCCTGAAGAAGGAAAACGGCTCCTGGCTGCTTTCCGATGAAGGGCACACTTTCATGCATTTGACTTACGAGCTGGATGAGAAGGACTTGCAACGTGGAACGCGACAACAAATCATTTCTAATGCTCTTTCCATGTTCGGCGTCAATGATCGCGAAGGCGAGCTCGTCATTAAGATTGAGGAAGACCGATACGGAGATGCTCTTTATAGCTTTATTCAAGCCCTATCGAAGATAAGCGACATCAATTACCTGTCGCGAGAGCGAGTCCTGTCGACTTTCATAGAGGATTTTAAACAATTTTTAAAAAGCAATATTCCTCCCGAGCGGCTGATGTTCGATTGGAACGATCTCAAAAAAGACCCTGAAAAAAAATATCAAGTGGATTGCCGAGTTAACAGCAGAGACGTCCCCTATTTCGTCTATGCGCTTCCAGGCGATGATAAAACAAGGGATGCGACAATCGCCTTATTGCAGTTCGAAAGGTGGGGACTTCCCTTCCGTTCCGTCGCCGTTTTTGAGGATCAGGAAGCAATAGGCCGCAAGGTCCTGGCCAGGTTCAGCGACGTATGCGAGAAACAATTTTCAAGTTTAGAAATCAATAAAGACCGGATTATTAATTATCTGGTCTGAAAATGAATATCAAGAAAAGCGAATAGTAAATGCCTTCTGACATCGTGAGGAATTGTCGATTTTGGTTCAAAAAGATGTCAAAGACGGATTGAGATTCGCTTTTCGCTTTTTCTAATTGACACCCGGCCCGAGAGTGAATACTATTATTTGTTCATTCCCTCCTGATTTTTAGGATATTTGAAAAGAAGGAGTCTAAGAGACTTGAAGATCCCTTTGCTCGATTTAAAAGCCCAGTATGCCGCCATCAAGGATGAAGTCAAAAAAGCCCTCGAGGAGGTCCTGGAGTCGCAGGTTTTCATTCTCGGCCCGCACGTGGACGAGCTCGAGAGAAACATCGCTGTCTACTCCCAGGTCAAGCACGCCGTCGGCGTATCTTCGGGGACGGATGCCCTTCTCGTTTGCCTCATGGCCTTGGGCATCCAGCCCGGAGACGAGGTCATCACCACGCCGTTTACGTTCTTTTCAACGGCGGGGGTCATCTCCCGGCTCTGCGCCCGGCCCGTTTTTGTGGACGTTGATCCCGTCACCTTCAACATCGATCCGGCCAAGATCGAACGGGCGATCACGAAGAAAACAAAGGCGATCATCCCCATCCATCTCTTCGGCCAGTGCGCGGACATGGATCCGATCCTCGAAATCGCTGAAAAACGCCGCCTGTCCGTCATTGAAGACGCGGCCCAATCCCTCGGGGCTGAATACAAAGGCCGGCGGGCCGGCTCGATCGGACATTTAGGAATTTTTTCTTTCTTCCCCTCAAAGAACCTCGGCGGCTTCGGCGATGGCGGCATGGTCGTGACGAAGGACGACGCCCTTGCCGAAAAGGTTAAAATTCTGCGCGTCCACGGATCGAAACCGAAATACTATCATAAAACCGTCGGCGGCAATTTCCGGTTGGACGCCCTGCAGGCGGCCGTGCTCAACGTGAAATTGAAATATTTGGACGCCTGGTCCGGGAAGCGGCGGGAAAATGCCGAATATTATGATCTAAAATTCAGGGAGTCCGGGCTCACCGGGAGAGGGATCGTCAAAACGCCGGCGCCGGTCTACAAGGGCGGCGGCGACAGGAATTACCATATTTACAATCAATATACGATCTGGGTCAAAGACAGAGACAAGCTCCAGGCCCACCTCAAGGCCAATGCCATCGGCACAGAAATCTATTACCCTCTACCCCTCCACCTCCAGGAATGCTTTAAAGACCTGGGCTACAAAAAGGGAGACCTGCCCGTTTCAGAGGAGGCGGGCGGCTCGGTGCTGTCCATTCCGGTCTATCCGGAGCTCACCCAGGCCCAGAAAGATTATGTCATCCAAAAAATAGCTGAGTTTTATGAATAGCGTCGGAAGTCCCGGATGAAAATCGCGAGTGTCGTCGGGGCGCGCCCCCAATTCATCAAGCTCGCCCCTCTAGCCCTGGGCGTCAAAGAGTACAATCACGCCCGCCGCCAGCCGAAGATCGAACACGTCATTATCCATACGGGTCAGCACTATGATTATCAGATGAACAAGGTTTTTTTCGAAGAGCTCGGAATCCCGGAACCTCGGCATAATCTGGGCGTCGGATCCGGTCCGCACGGCTGGCAGACAGGGGAAATGATCAAGAAGATCGAGGAGGTCCTGGGCAAGGAACAACCGTCCTGGACGCTCGTCTATGGGGATACGAACTCCACGTTGGCCGGAGCCGTCGCTTCGGCGAAGCTCGGACGGCCGCTGGCCCACGTCGAGGCGGGACTGAGGAGCTATAACCGGGCCATGCCGGAGGAGACGAACCGAGTTCTAACGGATCACTGCGCCGACCTCCTCTTCTGTCCCACGAGAACCGCGGTTCGAAACCTGCGAAAAGAAGGATTTGCCCACATCGTCCACAAAGGCGATTTGATCGAACGATCATCGTTCCGGGGCTCCATCCGATCGGTCCGGTTTCCCCTCATCGTGAACGTCGGAGATATCATGTACGACGCGCTTCGAATCGCCTTCAGAGTCGCGGCCAAGACATCGCGGATCCTGGAAACGATGGGCTTGATCCCCAAAAACTATTTTCTTGCGACTCTCCACCGGGCTGAAAACACCGATGACCCGGAGATTCTTGAATCCCTCGTTGAGACATTCGCGGAAATTCATCGTCGGGCGAAGCCGCTGGTTTTTTCCGTGCATCCCCGAACGCGGAAAGCGCTCCAAAAGCATCGTCTCTATCAGTCGCTGGCGCGTTCGGTGCTTCTGATCGATCCGCCCTTGAGCTACTTCGATATGCTGGTCATGGAAAAAAATGCCGACAAGATATTGACGGATTCGGGGGGGATCCAGAAAGAGGCCTATTTCTTTAACGTCCCCTGCATCACGCTGCGGAGCGAGACGGAATGGATTGAAACGAAGGCCGAGCGGCGCAATATCGTCGCCGGGACTAAGAAGAAAGATGTCTTGAAGGCCGTCTCTGAGAGGTCTGTCGGCCAAGCGATAAAGCGAGCCTTTCCCTATGGAAAAGGGATTTCGAGAACGCTGATTCTGGAGGTTTTGTCCAACCTCGATCCCACAAAATTTAAGAGCGGATCTCTTCGGGGCGGGACATGAGCGAACGCTTCCCCCTGGTTTTTTAATGTCCTCGCCCGAGAAGCGCGGCGATCACCCCTTTTCCCGCCAATCATCCAATAAATCCTTCAGGGTTTGTTCGAGCGGAATCCGGGGCTCCCAGCCCGTTTGGCTTTTGATCTTCCGGTTGGAGCCGGCCAGGTAGAGGATATCTATTTTCCGGAGCTTGGCCGGATCCACCCGGACGCTGATCTTGCGGGCTGAGCGGGAAACGAGCATCCTCAGGATTTGTTTTAGAGAGGGCGCTTTTCCGGAGCAGATGTTATAGACTTCGCCGCGCTTTGCTTTTTTCATAAGGAGGTCATAGGCGCGGACGACGTCCCGGACATCGGAATAATCCCGGCAGGGCTTGAGATTCCCGACGTGGATGACCGCCGGGATCTTCCCTTTTTCAATGAGGGCGATCTGCCGCGCCCAGTCCGAACAGACGAAATCCGGCGTTTGGCCAGGGCCCGTATGCGGGAAAGGCCGGGCGATGACGATATCGAGATTTTCCTTCCCCGCATAGAATTCAGCCAAGAGCTCCCCGCCGGCCTTGGTCAAGGCGTAGGGGCTGACCATACCGATTTTGGCTTCCTCACGGAAGGGCCGCCGGCCCTTATTCGGCGGGGGATTGCCATAGACATCGGACGAGCTGATAAAAAGAACCCTGGCTCTGGGCACAAAGCGGCGGACGGCCTCAAAGAGATGGAACGTAGCCATCAGGTTCGTTTCCATGGTTTCCCGGCGCTTTTCCCAGGACGTGCGGACTTGGGAGATGGCGGCCAGATGGAAGATGCGGTCGGGACGGACGTTTTTTACGAGATCGTGGACGGATTCCTCGGAACGCAGGTCCGTATGGGAGAGTTTGACGAAGGGCGCCTTGGCGCAGAGGTCGACGCAGTGCTCGGGCTGTTCGGGAAAGCATGTCCCGAAGATCTCGACGGAAGGCTTGGCCGAAGGTGCGGACAGAAAATCGATGAGATGGCGGCCGACAAATCCCGTGGCGCCGGTGATCAATACTTTTTTTGAGTGATTCACGGAATTTTATTGCGCCAATAATTGAGAAGGTCTTTGAATGTTTTTTCCAGCGGGATCCGGGGCTTCCATCCCGTGAGCGAAACGAATTTGCTGCAATCGGACCAAAGAATGGGAACGTCGGAAGGCCGCAGCCGCTCGGGATCAACTTGGATTTTGACCTTTGTTTTGCTCTGCGCGAGGAGGATGTCGAGCATTTCTTTCATCGCCAACGATTTCCCGGAGCCGATATTGTAGACGTCTCCGTCCGCCCCCTTTTCGGCGGCCAGCCAGTAGGCGCGGACGATATCCCGGACGTCGGTGAAGTCACGCTTGGCCTCCAGGTTGCCGACATGGATGACCGGCTCTTTCTTCCCTTTCTCGATCTCAGCGATCTGCTTGGCGAAATTCGAAGTGACGAAGACCTCTCCCCGCCGCGGCCCCGTATGGTTGAATCCGCGCGTCCGGACGGTCTTCAGTCCATAGCTCTTAAAATACTGATAAGCCAGAAGATCCTGGGCGACCTTACTGACGGCGTAGGGGCTGAGCGGCCGGAGGGGATTGGTCTCTTTCATCGGGATTTCTTCGGGATAGACGTGGCCGTATTCCTCGCTCGATCCCGCGATTTGAATCTTGGGATTGAGCTTGAGGCTCAAGAGAGCCTCAAAGAGATTGATCTGGCCGATGGAGTTCGTGACGAACGTCTCGACCGGAAGTTTCCAGGATGCCGGGACGTAACTCTGAGCGGCGAGGTGGAAGATCCGATCCGGCTTGATCTCGGCCAAGGCCTTTTTTAGCGAGACGATGTCTTTGAGGTCGGCCTCGTGGAGTTCGACCTTATCCTGGATATGGATGATGTTATCCATCGGGCTCCGCCAACGGATAAGACCGTAGATCCGGACGCCGGGATGGTCGGCCAGGATGTAGTCCGCCAAATGGCTGCCGGCGAAACCGGTGATGCCCGTGATTAAGACTCTCATGAGGCCTCCTTAAAGAATGTCCCGGTTCACTCGCGGCCTTCCTTGCAGCCTCAATCCGCCCATATGTTCAAGGGGATCTGGCTTTCCTGGGCGTCTTGGCGCTCTTTCTCGATCGTCCTCAGCATTTCCGATGTCACGTCGCCCGTGATGTAGTTTCCGTCAAAGCAGGCCGCGCAGAAATGCTTGATTTTTTTGTTCTCAAGACGCACGGCCTTTTTGAGGTTGTCCAGCGTTTGATAGATGACCTTGTCCGCTCCGATCTTCTTGGCGATCTGGTCAAAATCGGCGTTGCGGGCGACGAATTCCGTCCGCGTCTGCATGTCGATGCCATAGACACAGGGAAAGCGGAGCGGTGGCGAATAGACGGCGATATAGACATGCCGGGCCCCGCATTCACGGACCATGCGGATGATGGCCCGCGACGTGTTGCCCCGGACGATGCTGTCGTCGATGAGGAGCACGTCTTTATCCTTGAATTCCGAGGCGATGGGATTGAGCTTCTGGCGGACCGAATTTTTGCGCTCGGCATCGGCCGGCATGATGAAGGTCCGGCCGATGTAGCGGTTCTTGACCAGCGCCTCCCGATATTTCAAGTTGAGCTTGCGGGCGATTTCGATGGCCGCGTCGCGGGCAGAATCGGGGACGGGGACGACGATATCGAGGTGAAGATTGTGCTTTTGGATTTCGTCGGCGAGAATCCGGCCGAGGTTGATCCGGCAGCGGTAGACGTTGACCTCATCGATGAACGAGTCGGGCCGGGCGAAATAGACCCACTCGAAAAGGCAGGGTGAATGCGGGCAGCGGACGACCTGCTTCAGGTGGACGTCGCGGCTCCGGTCGATGAAGATCGCCTGGCCGGCGCCGACGTTTTTGATCTCGCTGAAATTCATGATGTTGAGCGAAACACTCTCGGAAGCGATCCCGTAGGAAGGAACGAGACCGTCGCGGCGCACGCCCCAGACGAGAGGCTTGATGCCGAAAGGATCGCGGAAGGCGACCAAGCCCTGGTCGGCGATGTAGGCGACAACCGAATAGCTGCCTCTGACTTTTTTGAACACGCCCGCCGCGGCTTTGAAAATGTGCTGCGGACGGAGTTCGCGGACCTTCTGCTCGGCGAGCTCCTGGGCGAAAACATTGAGGATGCTTTCGACATCGTTGTCCGAATTGAGGAGGCGGTGGTATTTTTCGAAGAGGACCTTTTTGAGTTCGGCATAGTTCACGACGTTCCCGTTGTGGGCCATGATGATGCCGAACGGCGAGTTGACCTGAAAGGGCTGGGCGTCTTCGCCGAGGCCGCCGCCGATCGTCGGATAACGGGTATGGCCGAGGCCGACTGTTCCCCGGAGACGCCGGGCGTGTTCGGCCGTAAAGATGTCGCGGACCAGGCCGTTGCCTTTTTTGGTGTGGAAGCGGCCGTCATAGGTGATGATCCCGGCCGAGTCCTGGCCGCGGTGCTGGATGGCCAGAAGGCCCTGGTAGAGATCGGGGAAAACGTCGGTGTTGCCGGTGAGTCCGAGGACGCCGCACATGATAGAAATCCGCCTTCCATTATAATCTTTTTCCGGGGTTTAGTTAAGGGGGAGGGATTTGCTTTTAAGCGGCGGCCTTCTTCTTGTTTTTTTCCACGTATTCGAGAAAGAAAGCCACGAGGGCGGAGAATAAAAAACCCAGGAGGCAACCCATCCCGAGGATGAAACTCTTGGAGGGCGAAACAGGATCCAGAGAGGCGAGGGGCTCTTTCATGACCTGGGTGAAGTCGATGCGTCCCTTTTTCTCCGTTAAATTGGCGATTTCATTTGCTTTTTGCTTTATCAATTGCAGGTTTTCCCCCATCTTGATATTGGCCAATTGCAGGTTTTCCCCGATCTTGATATTGATGTCGTCTTCCTCCAATTTTTTTCTGTTTACAAGCTCTTTGAGATTATCGTGATATTTAAGGCTTTCCTGAATAACGTTGGAATAGAGGAGCATGCCCAGGCTTTCCGCTTCGGCTTTATTTTCTTTTTTTAAGTACGTTCCCTGATCAGCTTCCAGGTTTTCCACCCTTTTTCTCACAGCCGCCATTTCATTCTCGATCTCACTTCTTCTTTTCTCCACCTCCGCGAGCTTGCCCCTCAGGATTTTATTCTCTTCTTCGAGCTTACCCCTCAGGATTTTATTCTCTTCTTCGAGCTTGTTTTTTTCGATCTCTTTGGATTTCATGAGGGAGTCGGTGTTCTTGATCTCGATCTCGGCTTTTTTATCCAGATCGTTTTTTAAATGACCGTGAAGCCGATTCAGGATTTTTTTGGCCAGTTCGACGTTCTTTTCTTTGATCGTGATTCTGACGAGGTTCGTGTCAGGGAGGCTTTCGGCCTTAATCCTGGGAAATTTACGGGGATCCAGGTTTAATTCGGCCGTGATCAGGGAATTATAAGTTGCCTCGTTGATCAGCCCTGCGACGTGCTTGGAATCGATGAAGACGACCTGTTTGAGCTCGCCGCCTTCGAGCTGGAGAAGGAATTTGCTGGGGAGGATGACGCTCGTGACTTCCCATTTCCGGGGCATAAGGAAGATTAAAAGCGTCGCCAGGACGATGAAAACGAGTGTTGTGAGAATGATAAAACGTTTTCGCTTCAAAAGGGTGTCGATAAAATCCATAAGGCTGATTTCATCATCATGTCTGATCTGGGCCATCGGGTCCTCGCTGGTTTTGATTTTACAGTGCTATCATACGTGATTGAGGATAAATTTCAAGAGGGAAATTATCTGACCGTTGAACACTTTGGTGGGGGTCCTGTCCCCGGATATTATTTTTTGTCGTCTTCTCGTTCGAGGGCCTTCAAGAGTTCCTCCGGCGAGCAGACGGCTGTTCCGATTTTCCCGACGACTACGCCCGCGGCCGCGTTGGCCATGGCCGCGGCCTCTTGGATCGTTGCCCCCGCGACTAGGGCCAGGGAGGCTGTGGCGGTCACCGTGTCACCCGCGCCCGTGACATCGAAGACCTCCCGGGCGATGGTTGGGATGTGGACTGGCTTTTCGCCCCTTTCGAAAACGGACATCCCCTCCTCGCCCCGTTTGATGATCAAATAGCGGCACTCCACTTGGGCCAGAATCTCGCGTCCCGCCCGCTCGATGTCCGCCTCCGAGCGGCAGGGGTGATGGACGATCCTCTCGACCTCTTGATGGTTGGGCGAAATGAACGTCACCGGCGAGTACAGCTCGAAATTTTCCACCTTGGGATCGACGAAGACGGGGATCTTTTTTGCTTTGGCGAAGGGCAGGAGGCGCTCCATCAGCCTCCGGGTTATGAGGCTTTTATTGTAGTCGGAGATAACGATCCCTTCGTATTTTTCCTTTTCGATGAAACGGGCGATCTTCTCTTCGATCTCGGGTGTCACGGATTTCTTTTTCTCCTGGTCCACGCGGACGACCTGCTGGTGATGGGCGATGATGCGCATCTTGACCGTCGTCGGCCGGGTCGCATCGATGAAGATCCCGCGGCTTTGGCCCGCGTGCCGCTTGATCCAGGCGCCTTCCTCGTCGTCTCCGACGACGCCCACAAGAAGCGGTGCAGCGCCCAGGCCGGTGAGATTCTGGCCGACGTTACCGGCACCGCCGAGGCAAGCCGTGCTCTTGCGGACTTCGACCACGGGCACGGGAGCTTCGGGAGAAATGCGGGAGACGTCGCCCCAAATGTAGCGGTCGAGCATCAGGTCGCCGAGGACGAGGATTCGCCGTCCTTTGAATTTTCGGAGGAGACGGCGTGTTTTAGATATCTCCAATGAAATCCCGGTCATCGGTTATTCCTTTCGTAATCAATCGGGTTGGACAGGATCCAGGGTGCGCGCGGATCGAGCGGCGTTCGTTCGCGGAGATAGACTTCGACGCGATAGGCGCCGGGTCCGGGGAGGGGGAGCGTCAAATCGTTTTCGCCTGTCCGCCGGATCACTTGCCCATCGCGAATGATAACCGTCTCGTGGGAAAAAGGGAAGGGGGCGGCGATGCGGAGCGCGGCGCCCTCGAGCCAGAAGCGGAAGCCGCGCGCGGCGGCGGCCGCGTCCACGGCGCTGAAAAAATGGCCGCGTCGGAGCGCATCGAAGACTTGCCGCCGCGCCTCCCCGAAGTCGGCGGCGAGCGGTTTTTCGAGCAGGACATGGAGGTGGAAGACGGGGAAAATGGCGCTGTACAAAAAATGCGCGTCGGCGCTGAAATAGCCGGAAAGAAAATGACGGGCGAGGAGCCGGTCCCACTTGCGGAGCGCCCGCTCGGGGGGCTTGATGAGCTTCAGCAGGGCGAATGTCGGCTTGACGAGGAGCGCGGGGAAATAGACCAGCGTGCGGAGGACATGGCTTTTAAGCATGCTGTCCGCGTCCACGATCTCCAGGCCGTCGTATTCAAAGAGATCGCCCCATGACCAGGGGACCTTGGAATAGGGGTGGGCGATGACCGAAAAACCGCCAAGGGCGCCGATCTCGCGAGCGGCCAGCTCGGCCTCTGAGGAAAAAAAAGTTGAGTCGCGGGGCCGCTCGAATCCAAGGCCGAGGAGATGTCCGCGGTTGGATGAAATCTCGGTGCCCGCTAGAACGAGCACTCCTTCTTTTTTTCCCTGGGCATCGAGCGTCGCGAAATTCGGTTTTCCGTGGTCGGTCAGGATGATAAAATCCAGTCTGGCGTTGGCGGCGATTTTGACGATCTGGTCCACGGTCTTCGATCCGTCTGAATTTCGGGAATGGATGTGATAGGCGCCTTCGATTTCGGTCGGGAAAGGCCCGAGCGAAGCCGACGGCACGGAAGGCGAAGGTTGTTCATAACGCTTAAAACGGACGATCTGCCAGCCCAGCCAGAAAATATAGACAAAAAGCGCGGCGAGGACCGCGCGGCCGATCGTTTTTCTAATTCTCATAGTCTGCCAAAAAAAGCTCATCCGGAACGGCAGGAATCATGATACAGGAAACAGGGCTTTAAATCAGCAATAATCATTCCTCCGCTCTCATCAGCAGAGATGGACGGAGGAGACTCAGGTTTTACCCCCCCCCTTTCTCCTCGGGGGAGAGGATCCGTTGTGAAAAGTCGCCGAGGGATTATAAAAACGGGCGGCAGGCTGCGAAGACTTCTTCGGGCTCGATCGTAAGAAGGCAGCGGACGTCGTTGGTGATGCACTTCCGCTGTTCGCAGGGACGGCAGGAGATGTTCTTCTCGATGATCACGGTCCGGCCTTCCTTCCGTCCCCAAGGCGCGAAATTCGCCGGCAAGGTCGGGCCGAAATAAGCCACGATCGGCGTCGGCGTGGACGCGGCGATGTGCATCGGGCCGCTATCCGGTCCGACAAAAAGCGCGGCGCGGCTGATCAATTCTTTGATTTCCATGAGGTTCAGCTTGCCGGCCAGGGGAAGAACGGCGCCCTTCGCCGATTTTAGAATCTCCGCTTCGATTCTTTTATCGCCTTCGGCGCCGAGGAGAGCGATCAGAACGGCCGGGAGCCGAGCCAGAAGATCGATCAGCCTGGCGATATTCGCCGCGCCCCAGTCCCTGAACCGGTTTCCGGCGCCGATGTGAAGCGCGACGATTTTCGTCCCTCCGACGCCGGCGGCTCCGGCCTCTTTTAGAATGTCTTGCACGTGTTCGACTTCTCCGGGTTTCGGAGCTGGGAGAAGGGGGGGAGGGATGGCAGCGTCGTCAAATTCGACGCCCAGGGCGCGCACGACGTTGGCATGGTTCTCGACGCTGTGAAAGGGGCCTCGTTCGCCCCGCCGGGGGATCTGGATATCATACAGAAAGCCCTTGGGTTTGATAGCGTAGCCGATTTTGAGCTTCGCTCCGCTCCAGAGCGTGATCCAGGAGGCCCGCGGCCCGCCATGGAAGTCCAGGAGAACATCATATTTTTCTTTCCGAACCTCGCGGATTGTCCGGACGAATTCCCCGAATTTTTGCTTCGGCGGAATGACGATAACCCGATCCAGGCAAGGATTTCCTTCGACAAGCTTCCGGTAGGGCTCTTCGATGAGATACGTCAGGGATGCTTCGGGAAAATGCTTTTTGAGGAGCGTCACGGCGGGCGTCGTCATCACGACGTCGCCGATGCGCCGCAGGCGGACGATCAGAATTTTTTGTGGGGTCAGATCTGCACTCTTGACTATATTGGTCTCACCGCGCGTCTTACGGCGCGGAGATCTCGCCCCCGTGATCATCCTGAGCGAAGCGAAGGATTTCTTCTGTCTTGCCTCAGGTGGGATGGCATCCCCTTCCGTGCTCGGGACGACTCTCACGGTCGGATGGCCGCGTCGCCGCGCTCCTGGCAATGGCCCGAGTTTATTAAAAGCGTAGACTTGCCCCCATCAGTTTTTCGTCGGCCGGTCGGGTTCAATCGTGGCTTCATCGATCAGCATCACGGGGATGTTGTCCTTGATCGGATAGACACGGTGGCATTTCACGCATTTGAGGGCTTTTTCGTCCGAGGTGAGTTTCACGTCCGCCTTGCATTGGGGGCAGGCAAGGATTTTGAGAAGTTGGGGATCAAGCGCCATTTCGACTCTCCTCTTTTATTTGCTTTTCAACCTAAGAATATCTTATCTCTAGGCCGCTCGTCAACTTGAGTTCTGACCATATAACACTTTTCGGGACATGACCGGAAAATTCATGGGACACAATCCCTTTTCGAGAGAAAAGGGTTATGTCCCGAATTTTCCGGATCGTGTCCCCGTATCTTGAAAAGTGTTATACGGTCAGAAGTTCAATTGACAAACAATCCCCGCTGAATTAATTTACAGGGGAAACGATAAACGGTCGTGAGATTCCTATTCTTTGGCGCGTATGATCAGACTTACCCGAGGAGCGCCGTCATCCGCAAGGGATTGATCCTGAACGGTGCCGACGTGCTGGAATGTCGCACGGCGCCGAAATTCAAGTTCTGGGCCCGTTACCCGCTCCTCCTTCTGAGATGGCGGCCCGCCGATTTCACTTTCGTTCCCGAATTTTGTCAGAAGGACGTACCGTTGGCCAGGTTCATGGGATGGCTAGCAGCGAAACGCGTGATCTTTGACCCTCTTGCGGCGCGTTATGAGACTAAAATCGTCGATTGGCAAAGAAGACCCGCCGATTCGCCCGCCGCCTGGTGGAATTTTCAGATCGACCGGGCGGCCTTCGCGGGGGCCGATCTCATCCTGGCGGATACAGCCGCCCACAAAGCCTACTACGCTGAGACATACGGGCTGAAACCGGAAAAGATCGAAGTCCTTCCGCTCGGCTACGATGATGAATTCTACAGGCCGGGGGAAGAAAAACCCCGCGTCTCCCCGGGACAATCTTCCGGCAGGTTCGAAGTCCTCTTCTACGGCTCGTTCCTGCCGCTCCACGGGGCGGAGGTGATTGTCGAGGCGGCCAGGATCGTCGCGGGCCAAGATCCGACGGTTCATTTCAAGCTCATCGGTTCGGGACAGACGCTTCCCAAAGTCCAGACGATGGCCTCTGTCTTGGGATCGGGCAACGTCGAGTTCGCCGCCTGGCTTCCGGCCGCGAAACTCCGGGACAAAATCCAAACTGCGGACCTCTGCCTTGGCATTTTCGGCCGGACTGAAAAGGCGCGACGGGTCGTCCCGCATAAAATCTTTCAATCGATGGGCATGAAGAAAGCGGTGATCACGGCCCGGACGCCGGCCGGCGAAGAATTTTTCGAACACGGAAAAAACGTCTATTTTTGTGATCCGCCGCTTCCGGAATCCTTGGCCGGCGCGATATTAGAGCTCAAAAACAATGAAGCCTCGAGGACCGAAATCGCTCGCCGCGGCTTCGAGCTGGTCACAAAGCTTTATTCTCCGAAGGCGATCGGCCGCCAATTGCTCGAAATCGTCGGAAAACATTTTGAAAGATAAAATCAGGAGATGGTCTTGACATTCTCGATGTTTGGCGATGAGGCCTAAATTCGATGGCTAAAGCAGCGAGCCGGGCACTTGACCTCTCGCCCCCCTACCGAGGAGAAATTGCGGACGCCTATGCAACGCCCGGCCTCCTCGCCCTCCTCGCCGAGCCGCGAAAGCTTTTCGATGATCCCCAGACGGAGATCCTATTCGAGGGACGGAACCGCCTCGGTGCACTGAAGATCACCGCCGGTCCGGCCGGGACGATGGAGGTCGTCGTTAAAGAATATCATTCCCCTGGAATCGAAAAATTGAAAAGCCGCTTTCAGCCCTCAAAAGCTGCGAAAGCATGGAACGGGGCTTGCGCCCTTCTGTCCGAGGGCTTCGAAACGCCCGTCCCGGTCGCCTTCCTCGAAAAACGAAAAGGCCGTTTTGTCGAGCAGAGCTTCTTCATCGCGGAGCGGCTTGGCGGGGCCTGCGAGATCAGGCATCTTTTTCGGGATGTTTCTCGAATGAATCTTCGACCGCTTCTGGCCGCCCTCGCCAGCACGCTCTTCCGCCTCCATGAAAAAGGGATCGTTCACCGCGACCTTTCCGACGGCAATGTCCTGGTTAAGGCCGGGGCCGGCGAATTTCATTTCTTTTTTCTCGATACCAACCGCATCCGGCGGGGCAGGCGGACGAGCGCAGCGGCGCGGGCCGCGAATCTTGTCCGCCTCGGAATCCCTCCCGCTCTCCGGCTTTTCTTTTTGGAGCGGTATGCCGAAGCGGGCAGCCGCCCCCTTCGCCGAGCCTTTGTTGTCTGGTATCAATTGAACAAGAGCGTTTATACGGGCTGGATCAAATTTAAAAAAATGCTGCGGCTCAAAAAGCTGGCGCGCAGGTTGAAAGTCCAATGAAATTCGGTTTCGAATGGAACGAATTCGCGGACCAGCCGCACAACGTCGCGACGCGGCTTGAACGGACGGGCCATCATGTCCGGCATTGGCGGACTTATCTTTCGCTGGCCTGGGCCAATGTCCTGTCCGGCCTTCCCGGCCTCTTCCTTTACCGCCGCTACCGGAAGCGGATCCTCCGTCGTTCCGTGAAATTTGAACCTTCCATGTTCGCCGTGTCCGTTTCGCCGCGGTCCGGACGGAATGAAGAGGTCGTGACGCTTTTGAAAGAGACCGGCGTTCGCGAAACGCTTTTTCGCATCCCATCCTGGGAAAAGGATCACCTCGATGCTTACGAAAAATTTGCCGGCCTTCTCCGAGCCCAGGGCATTGGCCTGACGATTGCCCTACTTCAGCGGCGCGAAGATGTTTTCGAAGGAGCCGCCTGGAGCCGTTTTGTGGAAGACGTCTTCGCCCGTTTTCATTCCGTCTGCCCGTTTTACGAGATCGGGCATGCCTGGAATAGGACGAAGTGGGGCGTCTGGGATTACAGAGAATACTTGAAGTTGGCCAAGCCCGCCGTCGACCTCCGGGATAAATATGGCGTGAAAATCATCGGACCGGCCGTGATCGATTTCGAGTTTCATTTATATCCCCCGACGCTCCGTGTCCTGCCTTTTGATAAATCGAGTTCGCTTCTCTATGTGGACCGAGTGGGAGCTCCCGAGAACGCCCAATTCGGCTGGACGACGGCCATGAAGGTCGCTTTGTTCAAAGCGATTTCGGATAGCTCGGCGGGGAAGCCGTGCGACTGCTGGATCACCGAGGTCAACTGGCCGATCCGGGGGACGGGCGGATATTCGCCGGCCCAGGGAAAGCCCACTGTCACGGAAGACAGACAGGCCGCGTATCTCGTACGGTATTTTATTCTATGCCTGGCGAGCGGATTGATCGAGCGGATATTTTGGTGGCAGCTCATCGCCCCGGGCTATGGTTTGGTGGACAGCCGGGAGACGGCGTGGAGGCGGAGGCCGAGTTTTTTTGCGTTCAAGACGATGGTTGAGATCCTGGCCGACAGCACATTCGTGGGCAAGTCCGATTCTCCCAGGGCGGAGATCTTCTGTTTTCGCCGGGATGGAAGAGAGTTGGCCGTCTGCTGGACGAACGGCCTCCCGTTCGAGCATGAATTCTCGAGACCCGTGGCTCAAATCTTAAGCCGGGACGGGAACGAGGTGGAGGTCCGCGGCGGCCTGGTCAGGATCGGAGGGAATCCGAAATATGTCTTTTTCGAACGATAAAATCGACCGTCCGCCGTTCTCGGATCAAGGCGTCTTGAAGTATGAGCGTCGGCGCTACCGTGGAATCGACCAGAGGATCGTCCAGGCGAGGGAAGTCCGCCTGATCGACAAGTTCTTTAAGATCGTCCGGCGGGCCGAAGGCCGAGAGGGAGGAGATCCGATCTTGGACTTGCCGTGCGGCTACGGCCGGTTCACGGCGCTCTTGCAAGAGAGCGGCCGGGCCATCCTCAACAGCGACCTGTCTCTGGAAATGGTCCGGCGAGCTGGACAGAAGAGTGGAAAACCGGGTATTGTGGCGAATGCCACACAGGGATTGCCTTTTAAGACCAACGTCTTCGGCCTCGTTTTTTCGATCCGGCTCTTCCACCATGTCTATGATCCTTCAGACCGGGAGGCCATTCTTCGCGAGTTTTTCCGGGTGACGTCCGGATGGGCCATCGTCTCTTTTTACAGGCTGAACGGGCTCCACCTCTTTCAGCGCCGGGTTCGGAAGCTCTTCCACAAGAGCCGGACCAAGATCAAGATGATCGAGCCCGGACAGTTTGAAAAAGAAGCCGAAGCGGCGGGCTTTGTGCCAGTCCGGGTGTTGCCGCTTCTTGGCGGCCTCCATGCTTACCACCTTGCCCTTTTAAAAAAAAGTTCTCTACCATAGGGCGAAGTCTCTGTTTTAGTATTTGACCTTGAATCCCATTCTCAAGGAAAATCCCGAGAAATCGACCGTGGCCGGACGCTGGTTTTCCACATAAGCGTCCTTCGATGGTTTTTTCTCGCCGATGAACAAAAAGGGGAAAATCTTCTGGGTTGTTATGCTTATCGCGTCATAGGCATAAAGCTGGCCCTGTTCTTGATACGGCTCATTCATGTCTGAATCAAGATAAATATTCGTTCCTTTGAACTCCTTGATCGGCGCGTATTGTCCGAGGGCCTCAACGACCAGCGAAAGATTATCGGCGAACGCCAATTCGAAGCCCAGGCCTCCAAAATAGCCGAAACTGTTCGCGCTGGCCTCGCCCCTCCACTCCTGCCAGAAATCGTTGTTTTCATACCGGTAATAATAACTGCATTTGGCGAAATAATAGGCGACGCCCAGCTTCAGGCAGAAAAATTTTGCGGGGTAAAAGACGATCGCCAGCTTCGCCGGGACGGCCTGGAATCGAGGCTTGGCTCTGAATTTCGAAGCGGTTGTATCCGGAGAGTAAGAGATCTGAGTCTCTCTCGAGCTTAGGAAGAAGTCCGCGCCGGCCGCGATGTAGAAGCGCGAAAAGAGAGCGACGGCAACTTCGCCGCCGAATAAGTAGCTTATATGCACGGGCGCCACCGTTCGATCGCCCTCGGCCCCGAGCCGGGCCCCGAAGAAATCGGCGAGGCCTTTCGCCCCCCTGTTCAGATCTCCCCCCTGGGCATAATTCGCCCCGGCTGAAAGCGTGAAGGTCCATGATGGGGCCAGGGGCTCGGCCCCGACCTCCGCCGGTTGGATCTCTTGAGTCCCTCTCTCCGTCCTTTGGGGTCGTTCTTTCTCTTTCTTCAGGGGGGGCTCGGCAACCTGGGGTTGACGCGCTGTTTTCGGGATTTCTCCGAACGGAAGGACGAGGCTTTCGTGGACATATCCCGAAGCCGCGCCGCTCTCATCGGGCTCGAGCTTGACCAGATACCATTCGCCCTCTTTGCGGACGGCTTCGAGAATAGAACCCTCCGGGAGCTGGCGGATGATGACGCTGCTAATCGAGGGTTTGAGTCGGATATTGGCCAGCTCGGCCATGACCCTCAATTTTATGGGAGCGGCGGATATTAGCTTCGTTCCCGCCAGAAGAATCATGGCCAAAACAAATCTACAGGATTTCGCTCGGCCTATCTTCATGGGGCACCGCTTTGAATCGACTCGAATTATAGCATGAAAGTTCGGGGATACAATATCCATATCCTTAATTTTAGAGATAGGTCTCCGCCGGAAGAAGAATTGATGTCCGCGAACGAATGCCTCTTTTATTCCCGTCTTTTTTCCCCGGGTTATCTGAGAAGAAAAGCGCGGCCAGCGCGTTATCTTCTCTATCCCGATCTCCTAAAAAAACAAAACTGCACTACGGTCAGCTACAGATGAACTTGATTAATTGCCGAAAAAAGTGATATTTTTAATAAAGAGGTAGGCCATCATGAGAAAGAGGATCCGCAAGAAACTCCCGGCGGTTTTAATCGGCGTTTTGGCCATGGTCCTCGTCGCTGGCGTCTTGGCCATGGCCGCCAAACAGCCGAAGATCGTCTTCAAGGAAAACACCAAGAATTTCGGCAAAGTCAAACAGGGCGAAGAGCTGACTTACGAGTTCGTTTTCATGAACGACGGCGACGGCGTTTTGACGGTCAAAAACGTCGAGACCTCATGCGGCTGCACCGCGGCTCTTGTTTCGGCGAAGAAGATCGACCCCGGCAAGACGGGCAAGATCAAAATCGTTTTCAACTCGCGCGGCTACCAGGGCGAAGTGACAAAATACATCTTCGTCGATTCCGACGATCCGCAGACACCCCGCCTCGAGCTCAAGATCGAGGCCGCCGTGGATATTCCGCCCCAACCGCGGATCGACCTCGACCGCTATTCCCACGATGCCGGCCTTCTCATTGAAGGCGAAGACCTCGGGGCCAGCGTCGTCGTGAAGAACAGCGGAGAGCTCGAATTGAAATTCGACTGCGCCCTTCAAAACGCGAACTTCCTCATTGACGACAAACCGGCCAAATTCCCGGTCAAAGTCGCGGCGGGAAAAGAAGTCGAGGTGAGAATCAAGCTCGCCTTTCCGAACCGCATCGGCCTGGTCCGGGAGTTCATGCTGTTCAAGACCAACGACCCGCTGCGCTCGACGATCTCGATGAACCTCAACGGCTACATCGTCACCAGGGACCAACTCAAGAAGGTTTTCGAAAAATACAAGGATGTCATTAAATAGTCCATTCGCTCATCATTCATAAGATGGCAGAAAAAGAGTCGAGATCCTGTCCGTAGATGAGAACCTGCTTTAGCGTTAGAGTCCAATCCCGTTCCTCCGAGCCTGGCCTGGAAAAAGTCGGAGAGAGGGAATACAAGATCCGGGTCAAGGCGGCCCCGGAGGCCGGCCGGGCAAACGCCGAGGTCATCGAATGCTTGGCTTCTCACTTTAACGTGCCCCGCTCCTGCGTCACGATCGTGCGCGGAGCGACGTCCAGACAAAAGATCGTCGCCGTCGAAACAGACAAAGGCAAGGATGAGGCATGAGCATTTATAACCTCATCAGCTTCCTCGGCATCTTCGTTCTGACGTTCTTTGCCTGGCTCTGTTCGAGCCATAAGAAGGTCGTCAACTGGCGGACCGTGCTCTGGGGCATCGGGCTTCAGCTCGTGTTTGCTTTTTTCATATTCATTGTCCCGGCGGGGACAAAGGTCTTCCTCTTCATGAACGACGCCGTGATCAAGGTCCTGGGCAGCGCCCAGGCCGGCTTGCGGTTTCTGTTCGGGCGATTGGCCCTCCCGCCGGGCGCGACAAACGAGGCGGGAGAGACGTCCCTCGGCTATTTCCTGATCTTCCAGGGTTTGCCGACGATCATTTTCTTCGCGGCGCTCATGGGCGCCCTCTATTATTTGAAAGTCATGCCCTTCTTCATTCGCCTCTTCGCCCGGGTCTTCAGCAAGTCCATGCGGATCAGCGGCGCTGAAGCCCTGAGCGTCTCGGCCAACATCTTCGTCGGCGTGGAATCAGCGCTGGTCGTCCAGCCGCATCTGGCCGCGATGACCGAATCGGAGCTGGCGACGATCATCACCGCGGGCATGGCCACGGTTGCCTCGACTGTCCTCGGAGTCTACGTCACATTCCTCCAAAGCCAGCTCCCGAACATCGCCGGCCACTTGATGTCGGCTTCTTTTATCGCCATTCCCGCCTCCGTCGTCATGGCCAAGCTGGTTATCCCCGAGGCAGGAAAACCGGCGACCCTCGGGACGGACGTGGATATCCACTACGAGCGGGAGAACAACCTCATTGAAGCGATCATCAACGGAGCCAACTCCGGACTGAAACTCCTCGGCGGGATTTTCACGCTGCTGCTGGCATTCCTCGGCTTGCTTGCGTTTCTCGACCTGGTCCTGGGATTCGCCGGCGGCTGGCTGAACAAGCTTCTGGGCCTTCATTTCGAATGGTCCTTCAACTCTATTCTCGGATATGTCTTCTACCCATTCACGGCTGTCCTGGGGATTCCAGGCCCGGACATCATGCCCGTGGCCAAGATCCTCGGACAGAGGGCCGTTGCCACCGAGGTCGCCGGCTATCAACATCTGTCCGAGCTGATGGCCAAGGGAGAGCTGGTCTCTCTCCGCTCGGCCGTGATCGCCTCCTACGCTTTGTGCGGGTTCGCTCACGTCGCCTCGGTCGCGATTTTCGTCGGCGGGACGGGCGCCCTCGCTCCGAGCCGGCTGAAAGACCTTTCCCGGATCGGATTCAAATGCCTGCTCGCGGCGACGTTGGCGACATTGATGACGGCCGCCGTGGCCGGAACATTTTTCACCGGCGGTACCATACTTTTGGGAAAATGAAGCAAGTTCAGGACACCCGCCTCTTTTTTTTTATTGATATAAACTCCCTCCTCAAAGCGTCTATTTCTTAGGGCCGCTTAGCGCGGCTGTCTCCGGATCGTATCCCGAAGGATTCCTTACCCACACAAAATGGAAAAGAACCGTTTTATTATCATGGACGACAAACGCATTGAATGGCTGGCCTTGAACCTGGCCCTCTGGGACAACCTTCGGCTTGTCCAAAAAGTCATGGCCCGCTTTCCTTCGCCGGCTGAGGCCTTCCGGGCGTCTCAGTCCGAGATCCTGACGCTCGGCTTCGACGAAAAGCGGGCGAAGCGCTTCGCCTCCGCGGAATTGCTTTCCGAAGCCCACAAAGAATTTGACAGACTCCGCAAGAAAGGCTATTCTCTTGTAACCTTCGAGGATAGCGAATATCCGGCTTACCTCAGAGAAATATTCGACCCTCCGTGCGTCCTCTATTGTGTCGGGCACGCGGAGGCGTTGCGGGGTCCGGCCGTGGCCATTGTCGGGACACGAACGCCTTCCCCGTATGGACGGGCGGTGGCCGAGCGGCTGGCCGAAGACCTCGCCTCTCGGGGGGTCGTGATTATAAGCGGGCTGGCCCTGGGCATCGACGCGCTCGCCCACTGGGGAGCTTTACGAGGAGGAAGAACAGTCGCCGTGCTGGGATCCGGAATGAATCATTTATATCCCCGAGCGAACCGCAAGCTCTACGAAAAAATCGCGGAATCCGGGGCGGTCGTATCTGAATTTCCGCTGGACACCGAGCCGTTCGCCGGAAATTTTCCTCGGCGCAACCGGATCATCAGCGGCTTGGCGCAGGCCGTCATCGTTGTCGAGGCCGCCGAGAGGAGCGGCTCGCTCATCACGGCCCGGTTCGCCCTCGAACAGGACCGCGAGGTCATGGCCGTTCCCGGGTCCATAACGTCGGACCTGAGCCGCGGCACGAATGGCTTGATCAAAGAGGGAGCGAAGCTTGTCGAGAGCTGGGAGGATATTGCTCGAGAACTTCCCTCGCCTTTCCGGGAAAGGCTTTTGGCCCAAAAGGAAAGCGGAACGCCGGAGCTCCCGCTTCTGACGGACGAAGAGGCGGCTGTTTGTAGCTTATTGAAAACGGATGAGATCATCCACATCGATGAGCTCCTGGAACAAAGCACTTTTTCGATTTCCGAGCTGCTCGCGCTTCTCCTGAACCTCGAGATCAAGGGATTCGTCATGCAGAGTCCGGGCAAGTATTATCAGAGGAGAATGTGAATGGACAAGGCGCTCGTCATTGTCGAATCCCCGGCGAAAGCGAAAACCATCAACCGCTATCTCGGTCCGGCTTATGAAGTCAAGGCATCCATGGGCCATGTGCGGGATCTGCCCAGAAGCAAATTGGGAGTCGATCTTGAGCATGAGTTCGAGCCCCAATATGTCATCATTCCCGAGCGGCGCAAGCTCGTCGCCGAGCTGAGGAAAGCGGCGGAGAAGGCCGGCTCGATCATCCTGGCCGCCGATCCGGACCGCGAGGGCGAGGCCATCTGCTGGCATTTGAGCGCCCTGTTCGAGGACATGAACAAGAATATTTACCGGGTCATGCTCCACGAGATCACAAAACCCGCGGTCGAACAGGCCATCCAGCACATGGGCCAGCTCGACCGGAACATGTTCAACGCCCAGCAGACGCGGCGCATCTTGGATCGGCTCGTCGGCTATCTCATCAGCCCTCTCTTGTGGAAGAAGGTCGGCCGGGGGTTGAGCGCCGGCCGCGTTCAGTCCATCGCCCTGCTCCTAATCTGCGAGCGGGAGAAAGAGATCAAGGCCTTCGTCCCGGAAGAATATTGGTCGATTTTCGCCCATCTTGCCGCTTCGAATCCGCCGTTCTTTAAAGCATCGCTTGCCAAGATTGACGGCAAGAAAGCGAAAATCGGAAACAGCCAGGCCGCGGATAGGGTTGTCTCCGACCTCAAGAGCGCAGATTTCATCCTGACGAAAATCAAAGTCCGGGAAAAGAAAAAGACGCCGCCTCCGCCCTACATCACGAGCACGCTCCAGCAGGACGCCTTCCGCCTTCTCCGCTTCCCGGTCAGGCGAACGATGTCCATCGCTCAAAAGTTGTATGAAGGCTTGCCGGTCGGCGAGTTTGGGCCCCTCGGCCTGATCACCTATATGCGCACGGATTCCGTGCGCATTTCGAACGAAGCCCTCGCTTGGGCGCGGAAATACATCGAGCAGAAGTATTCTGTCGAGCACGTCCCGGCCAAACCCCATTTTTTCAAAAACAAAAGCCGGGCTCAGGACGCCCACGAGGCCATCCGTCCGACGTCGGCCAACCTACCGCCCGAAGCGGTCAAACCGTATTTGAAAAGAGAAGAGTTCAGCCTCTACCAGCTCATCTGGAACCGTTTCATCGCTTCCCAGATGAGCGCGGCGATCATCGAGGAAACCGAGTTTGAGATCACGGCTAAAAAGTATCTGTTCACGGCCAAGGGCGAAGTGCTGAAGTTTCCGGGATATTTGGCCCTCTTTCCCAACCGCGAGAACGGCGAAAAAGAAACGCTGCCCGTCGCCGAGGAGGGTGAAAAACTCACACTCCACAACCTCGAGCCCAAACAGAATTTCACCCAGCCTCCGCCGCGCTACACAGAAGGAACTTTGGTCAAGGAGCTCGAATCCAAAGGGATTGGGCGGCCTTCGACCTACGCCCCGATCATCGCCACGCTCCAAGACCGCGTCTATGTCGTCAAGGACCAGGGGAAATTTGTCCCGACCGACCTGGGTTTGTTCGTCACGGACTTCCTCGTAAAGAATTTCCCCGACCTCATGGAAGTCAAGTTCACGGCGCAGATGGAGGAGGAGCTTGATCGCATCGGCGAGGGCAGGCAGGAGTGGCTCGCTTCGCTCAAAAATTATTATGAGAAGCTTGATAAGGACCTCAAGGCCGGTATGAAGGTTGAGAGCGTGAAAGCGACGGGCATTCCCGTCGATGAGGCTTGTCCGAAGTGCGGCAAGCCGCTCGTGCTCAGGAGCGGAAGATTCGGCTGCTTTAAGGCTTGCTCGGGCTATCCGGAATGCAAATTCAAGGAAAGCATGGTCAAGAAGGAAGTGACGCCGCTCGAAGAAAAATGCCCAACCTGCGGTGCCCAACTCGTCCGGCGCTGGGGCCGTTTTGGTCCCTTCATCGCCTGTTCGGATTATCCCAAATGTAAATACATCAAGAAGGAACGGACGGAGACAGGCATCGCCTGCCCGAACGCCTGCGGAGGGACAATCCTCAAACGCAGGACGCGGCGCGGAAGATTCTTCTACGGCTGCAGCCATTTTCCAAAATGCCGGTTCGCCACTTGGGACGAGCCCCAGGCGCAGCCCTGCCCTAAATGCGGAAAACCGTTCCTCCTCCAGAAGGTTTCCAAGAAAGAAGGGACCATCCTTTACTGCTGGGACGAAAAATGCGGATACCGAAATCCGGCCAAGCCGGAGACCCCTCCTAAAAAAGAGAAGGCCGACAAAGAAGGCGCGCCGCCGGCCGCCGCAGAACCTGACCAGAGAACTCCTCCCAACGAGACTCCTTCAGGCTCTTCTTCATAATGGCCGGAGACCAGCCCGCTTCTTTCCCTTGCGTCAAGGAGGAGGGACGAGGGTTGCTCTTGAATTGCTCCTTTCCTGGCAAATCTTTAAAATAACGATAGAGGAGACTCCGTAAGGCGGGCGCCGGATGAAAAACGAAATCCAAGAATTCCTAGCCTATCTCAAGCACGAGCGGAATGCTTCGCCCCATACGATCTCTAGCTACGGGATCGATCTCAGCCAATTCGCCGCCTACCTCGACGCGAAAAAGTTCAAGCTAACCCGGGTGGATAATATCATCCTCCGCGGCTTTTTGGTCGAGCTTTACCAAAAAAAGCTGACGAAGACTTCCGCGGCCCGGAAGCTCGCGGCCATCCGGTCTTTTTTCGAATACTGCGTTCGACAAAAATGGGTCGAAGACAATCCAGCCAAAGTCGTGGCCACGCCCAGGCTCGACCAGCATGTCCCGGCGTTTCTTTCCGAAGCAGAAATGGAAAAACTATTAGATGTCCCACCGACGGAGAATGCCCTCGGTCTTCGGGACCGGGCGGTCCTCGAGTTTTTCTATGCCACCGGGATCCGGGTCAGCGAGCTCGTCGGAATCGATCTCGAGGACGTGAACCTGGATGAGAAAATGGTCCGGGTGCGCGGCAAAGGCAAGAAAGAGCGCTTGGCGCCGTTCGGCCGTAAGGCTGCCGAAAGCCTGGAAGCCTATCTGCGCCTCCGGTATGCTTTTCCGCTGGTTTTGGGCGAGAAGGCGCTGTTTTTGAATTATCAAGGAACTCGAATCACGGCGCGTTCCGTGCAGCGGCTCGTGGGCAAATATTTCAAGCAGGCCGCGCTGCGAAAAAAGATCAGCCCTCATGCGCTGCGGCATTCGTTCGCCACGCATCTTTTAAGCCGAGGGGCCGATCTGCGCGTCATCCAGGAGCTCTTAGGACATGAGAGCTTGGCCACGACCCAGAAATACACACACCTGGATGTCAAACAGCTCCTCGACGTTTATCGCAGAAGTCATCCCCGGGCGGGCTCGTCGGAAGTGGATCATAGAGGCAAATAGTCAAGAAGCGAAGGGCGGTTCGAGAAGGCTAAACCTTCCACGGTCGCTGCGGCCATTCCCGAATCTTCTCCCTGATTTGTAGCCACACAAAATGGAAGAGAGCCTTATTGTTAATAATTGTTAATAAATGTTGGCGCTTCGGGTTTTGATGTGTGAACTCGCGTTGACAAAGGGGAATTTGAGAATTTTCGAAAGCTCTGGAAATAAACAAGATACGAACGTGAACCTCTTGGCATCCGGCTTGCAATAAGCAGAGATGAAAGGAGGTCCTCATGAAAAACATTATCATCAAAGGACTGGCGCTCAGCGTCATCCTCGGCCTTTTTGTCTTCCCTCTTATGGCCCAGCAGGCCCAGACCGGGAAAGCTCCGAGTGAGAAGATCAACCTCAACACGGCAACGCTCGAAGAACTTCAAAAGCTTCCCCGGATCGGCCCGAAGGTCGCCCAAAGGATCATCGATTTCCGAAAGCAAAATGGGAACTTCAAAAAGATCGAAGAGATCATGAAGGTCCGCGGCATCGGGGAGAAGACGTTCGCCCGGATGAAGGATATGCTTTCGGTCTAAGCCTTGGCTCTTGAGCGCCCTCCAAGGGTGTGCCCTCCGCCCTTCGCCTCCCTCCTGCGTCGCAGGAGGGAGGCCCTTCCAATCATCGTCATCTCCGTTCGTGTCCTGTCCTTATTGGATGCCGGTGAGAGCCGGATGAATTAAGACAGGTTTTTTTCAGATAATCCGCGAGGAAGGTTTTCATCTTCTTGAGGGCGCGGCCGCGGTGGCTGACGGCATTCTTTTCTTTAAGCCTGAGCTCGCCGAACGTCTTCCGCAAAAGTCTGTAATAAAAGATCGGGTCGTAGCCGAAGCCCAAATTCCCTCTTTTTTTAAAAGAAATCGCTCCCCGGACTTGTCCGGTCACGGTCTTAAGTCTCCTGCCGTCGAGCGCCAGGACCATCGTGCAGACGAACCGGGCCTGCCGTCTGCCCGGGGCGACATCCTTCATTAAGCGCAGGACCTTTTGGATGTTTTTCTCGTCGGTGGGATATCGTCCGGAAAATCGCGCCGAGAAGACTCCGGGCGCTCCCCCAAGGGCGCCGACTTCGAGGCCCGAGTCTTCGGCCAGCGTTAAAAATCTAGATTGCAAACTGTAGAAACGGCTTTTTCCCCGAGCGTTCTCCATGAACGTCGTTCCCTTTTCCGGAAAGGACATTTGAATACCGACCTCAGCCAGGGCCAGGACTTTAACCGGAAGATCCGCGAGGGCCTTCCCTATCTCCCTGGCTTTTCCCTTGTTCATGGTCGCCAAGACGAGGAAGTTTTTTTTGGAAATCACCGTGGTCCTCTTGTCCGAAGGACGCATTTCAGGCAAGTTCGAGTTTTGGCCCACTCGATGCCGTCACGCCACTTGGGGGGAGGCGTTCAGCTTTTCCCTTCTCCAGCCGCATCTTTCAAAGCCCGGGCGACGAGGTCCCGGAGCTCGGTTGGCAGGAAAGGCTTGGGCAGGTAGTCAAAGGCGCCGATATGCATGGATTGGACGGTCGTTTTCATGGTGGGATAGCCAGTGATCATGATCACTTTCGCCCGGGAATTTTTGCCCTTCAAGGCCTTAAGAAGGTCCATCCCGCTGAGGCTCGGCATCATCAGGTCGGCGATGATGACATCATATTTTTTCTCATCTTCTTTTTTCAAGGCATCTTCGCCGCTGAGGGCCATGTCGACGTCATAGGCATCGCTCAGAAGAGCTTGCCGGATGCTCTTGCAGACCGTCATTTCGTCGTCCACCACAAGAATCTTTTTCTTATTTTGGTCCGTCATGGGGCCTCCTTATGATTTTTATCTTCATCCCCTTTTTTTTCGAGAGGAATTGTGACTGTGAAAATCGCTCCCTGGCCAACCTCGCTTTTAACGTCAATCGTCCCTCCGTGCCGGTGGATGATTCCATAGGTCACCGCCAGGCCCAAGCCCGTTCCGGAGCTTTTGGTGGTGAAGAACGGATCGAACAGCTTGTGGATGTTCTCCTGGGGAATGCCCACGCCCGTATCGGCGAAGACGATCTCGACATCCCGGCCGTCAGAACCGAGGCGGCTGCGGATGGTCAGAACCCCTCCGCTCGGCATGGCCTCGCAGGCATTGAGCATCAGGTTCCAAAAGACCTGTTGGATCTTGTTCTTGTCGAGTTCGAGAAATGGGAGCGATCGGTTGAGATCTTTAACAATATTGATGTTTCGAACCGCCGCCTGTTTTTCGAGGAGCTGCGTCGTCCGGTCAATGAGCTCATTGATGTCGGCCCACGTCATCCGCGAGGGCGTCTGCCGAGCGAACTCGAGAAGGCCTTTGACGATCTGAGCGCAGCGCGAGGTCTCTTCGGCGATGAGCGTCAAATTCTCTTGATATTCGTTCTTGAGATCGCCCTTCTCGAGCATGAGGTGGGCGTTGATGAGGATCGAGGTCAGGGGATTGTTGATTTCGTGGGCGACGCCGGCCGCCATTTTCCCCAGGGAAGCGAGTTTTTCTGACTGGATCAAGTAGCCCTGCATTTCGCGGAGCTCCCGGGTTCTTTCTTCCACCCGCTTTTCGAGCGTTTTTCCCCACTGAACCAGGTTTTCGTTGGCCGTTTTCAGGTCTTCGGTCATGAGGTTGAACGAATGGGCAAGTTGGCCGATCTCGTCCCGGAAATCGATCTCGACGCGGTGGCTGAGATCACCCCGCGCGATCTTGTTGGTGGCCGCGACCATGCTGCGCAAGGGCTTGATGATGGTCGAGGTGAAGAGCGAGAGGAGGGCCAGAAGAAAGGCCATGAAGAGAACGGCAATGCCGGTGAAGGTCAGCATGACATTGTTGCGGAGGTCGATGTAGGGTTTCTCGAGCATGCCAACATAGAGCATGCCGATGACGTTGTGATTGGCGTCTTTGATCGGTTCATAGGCTGAGATATACCAGTGGCTGACGACGAAGGCGCGGCCGACCCAAGGCTTCCCTTGACGGAGGACGGTCTCGTTCACCTCTCGGGAGACACGGGTGCCCACGGCCCGATTCCCGGTGTCATCCATGACGTTGGTCGATATCCGGAGGTCGCCCTGAAAGATCGTCACCGTCCCGATTTCTTTGCCTTTGTATTTTTCGCCCTTGAAGACCATCTCTTTGACGAGGTCGACGATCTCGTAGTTCCGGTTGAGGAGGATGCCGCCGTAGAGGACTCCGAGGAGCGCCCCCTCTTTGTCGACGACCGGCGAAGCAGCATTGAGCATCATTCCGTTCTCTTCCTGATCTTCGGGACGTTCGGCGGCTTTGGGAGTCGGGATGAACCGGAAAAAAGCGCGGTCGGCGAGGTCCCGCCCTTCTTTGAGGAGGGTGGCCCGATCGACGGTCTGCGTGCCTGCCGCCGTTTCTTTTCCGAGAGCCCGTTTTACGAGCGGATCTCCGGACTGATCGTCTCCGAAGGAATCGGGCTGTTGGGCGCGGAAGACGACAATCCCCCGGGCGTCGGTCAGGGTGAGAACATCCAAATTGAATTCTCGGCGGATATCGCTGAGGGTTCCCTTCCAGGCGCTTTGCTTGCCGGAAATAAGGGCCCTCTCGACGAACTCGCGGCCCGCGCTCATCCGGATGATATTTTGGATGCTGCTGAGCTTGTCATGATAAACCATCCAGGCCGAGGACAGGTCATGCCGGACCTTGGCCTGGGCGAGAGAAAAGATCGTCCGGTGTTCGAGCCGCGTGCCGACGGAGAGCGTCGCGACACCGCCGATGCCGATGACAGCCAAAAAGCTCAGAATGAGCTTTCGGCGCAGAGGGAGGTTGAGAAAAGAGCGGATGAAACGTTGAAGCGGCATGGCCTATATCATAATCAGGAAGAGGGGAGGACACAAGACCAAAAATTCGAAGAATCCCCGCTTCATTCCGGAATTGACCGGATGTCGCCAAATTGATTTGACAAGAGGCGGGCGGCCATGATAACTGAACAAAGACGACAGGTCGAGAGGTGAGCCGATGAAAAAGAGAAGGATGAGACTATGGGCGGCGATGAGCCTTCTTGTTGCGGCGCTCGTCCTGAGCGCGATCGACGCCCCGGCCGAAGAGAAAAACGAGCCGCCGGCCGTCACGTCGAGCACGGCCTTCAAGCTCGGCGGCTATACCCAGATTCTTTACACGGCTCAAGACTCCGACTTCGATGGCTTCACTCTCCACCGGGCGCGATTATCGCTTTCCGGAGAGCTCTTAAAAAACATCCGCTACAAACTGCAGGTGGATGCCCTTAAAAGCCCCATCCTGCTCGACGCTCTGGTCGAATTCGCTTTTTATGAGGCCGCCACGCTGCGTATCGGGCAGTTCAAAGTTCCCTTCAGCCAGGAAAGTTTGACCTCAGCCGGAGACTTGGAGACGATTAACCGCTCTCAGCCCGTGTCCAAAATGTCGCCGGGTCAGGACATCGGCGCTGCGGGCCGGGATATCGGGGCGATGGTCTATGGAAGAGTTGGAATCATCGAATACTCGCTGGGCGTTTTCAACGGAGGGGGCATCAATAAAGCCGATACCAACGGAGAGAAGGATTGGGCCGGGCGGCTCGTCGTTCATCCGGCCTCATTCCTGACCATCGGCGCATCTTTGTATGACGGCCTGTCCAGCCCCACGCAGAATGGCGCGCCCGTAAAAAGGGATCGGGCCGGACTCGAGATGGCCGTTCTCTATAAAGCCCTTTCGCTCAAGGGTGAGTTTATCAAGGCCGCGGACGACGAGACGTTGAAACAAGGGGGGTATTTCCAAGCCGGGTATTTTTTCCTGCCGAAGAAGATCCAGGGAGTTTTCAAGGTCGATTTCTTTGACGAAGATATGAAGGCAGACCTCGACCGGAGCCGCCTCTGGACCCTTGGCCTGAACTGGTTCCTGGCGGAGAAAACGAAACTCATGATCAATTTTGAGCTCAATAAGGATGGATCGGGCAAAACGGCCAACAAGGCCTTTCTGGTCCAGTTCCAAACGGGATTTTAAAGAACAGGGAAGAAAAATTCATCGCCTATCTGGCGGGCGAAATCAGCTGATGACTTAAATTTCCTTCAGGAATTCGAAGAAGTTGATTTCGTTCGCGTCCAGCCCGTATTGATAGACGTAGCTGCCGGCGAGGCGGGAAGCGAACAGAGCTTTCTGGTAAGCCTCGGGCAAACGCTTCAGAATCTTGTCCACGCTGACCTTTTCCACCAGGATCGGCGGAATGCCCTTGGCGATGACCTTCTTCACGAGAGCCTTGTCCGAGAACAGGTCGGAGCCGGCGACGGCATCCTTAATCTTGTTGATTTTCTCACTGACGAGGTTTGTCAGAATCGCCCGCGGGATCCCTTTGGTTTTGTTTTCCTGCCAGATAATCTCGAACTCCTTGGCGGCGTTATCCCGGATGGATTTGATGATCTCCTCGATGTACGTCCGCCGGAAGCTGCTGAGGATGCCGTTCTTGACGCACATGAGCTCATCGAACTCCTCGTCCGTCAGGGCCAGGCTGGCCAAGACTTCGAGGGAGGAGGAGGTGACGCCGCCCTTGTTGGCTGAAGCGTCTTTGTAAATGATGACGCCTTTTTCCTCGAGCCGCAGCCTGGCCTGCTGGGTGATGAACAGATTGGCGCCCTCGACGATGACCTTGAAACGGGGGCCGCCATGAACGTCGAGATACGTCGTCCAGTTGTTGATATTGATCGAGGACGGCCGTCCGCCGCAGGGGACGAAGATGTCGGCCTTGAACAAAGGATGGAGGTGGAACGAGTTCCGGAATTCGAGGCCGTTCTCGATCTTCTCGCCGTGAGGCAGGGTGACATCGCAGTCTTTGATGGAGACCAGGAATCCGCTGTCGGAGAGCTTGTCTTTGGGAAAGTTCTCGATCATCTTGCGGCTCTTGGCCAGCTTCGCCAGCTCCTTGCGGCTGAGGCCTTCGGGGTCGTAAAGCACTCCGGAACCGTCCACGAGGGCCAGGATCTTGTCCTTGGAAATGAGGATTTCGTTCGAGCCGAGATCGCCATCCGGGCCCCCGGTCATGACCTTGGAGATTTTCTCTTCCTTGAGACCAAGCTGAGCCAGGGTTCCGAGCACATACTGATGGGTGGAGTTGGTCGTCATGCCGTACAGGTCATGCGGGATGCCTCCCATGGTCACCGGCTTGCCGGTCGAGAAGGACTTCCAGAAGGCGTAGCCGCGCGTCTTGGCCCGCAGGGCCGCCCATTCCATGAGATCCGCCGTTCCCTCGTCGGGGCCGAGGAAAAGGATGACCGGCTTCCCGTAGGTGTCCACGATATCATCATTGGAGAGGATGAGATCGAGAAGCCCGTCCACATATTTCTTGAAACATGCTGCGGCCTTATCCATGTAACCCCAATTGAGAAGGATCGTGCCTTTCGAGCCGCCCTCGGGCAGGTCCTTGTTCTTGTGCTGCTGGGTCCAGGCGAGGTTGTAGTTCTCATCGAAGATGAAGTCGGAGTTTGTGAGGTAGGTCTGGAGGTTGGGCGATTTGACGATCCGAATGCCTCCCCGGGCAATATCGCGAAAGCGGATGTGGAATCCTCGGAACTCGGCGCCGACGATGTGGAGGATGCCGAAGGGTGTCTCCGGGTAATCGACCCTGTTCAGAAACTTCGGATTGTACATGTAGGCGAGAGAGGTTTTTTTCTGGATGTAGAAATTCGTCCGCTCGGTTGTTTCGATGAAGAGGCAGACCGCCAGGAAGATGTTGCGGTCGATCTCGGTCGGGATGTTGCGGAAGATGTCCTTTTTAAGCCCGGCCATTTCGGCGCCGATGTTGTGGTTTGTCTTAGCCGGATTGAATTTTTTGTCGAACAGAGCAAAAGCTTTTTTGATGGTCGGATAGTTATCGCAGAGGGTGTCCCAAATGCGGGCTTCCTGGTAAGTGTCCTTGACGAGCTTGGTCTTCATGTTGCGCAGGAGGCCGAGAAGTTCGGGCGAATCCTTGAGGGCCGCGGACAGCTTGAGGTATTCCTCGTTGAAGCCGCTCAGAAACTGGTGGGCAAAGCTCCAGGCGGACACGCCGAAAACGGTTTCTTGAGCGTGGAGCTTTCCTTCGCGAAAAAGCTGGGAGAGGGGGCTTTCCGGGATAGCGTGGACCAGGCTGATGTCTTCGACGAGGTTCTGGATGAGTTGTTCATGGGTGATGTTGTCTAGATAAATCGAGATGACCGTTTTGCCGTTGGCCAGTTGTTCGATGTATTTTCGGTTCGAGATCAGATTGTGAGAGTTGAAGACATCGGAGATGTTGGAGAAGAAGCGGCGGCAGGAGTCGTGGTTGACGATAATCATGATCCGCAGTTCTTTGGTTTTGTGGTCATGGGAGACGTCGATGAGAGGGCTTTCCCATCCCCGGTGCTCCTTGACAAGCTTCTGGAAACGTTGGAGCGTCTCTTCCGGAACGGTGGCCAGGAAGGCCGTGTCTCCGATCTGGCGGATATCGGTCTCCTCGGGCAGGGCCGCTTCTCGTTCGAAGTGAGGTTTGTTGACTAAATACATCCTCAGGTACTCGAGCCCCGCCGCTTTTCGGGAGGTCCGATACGACTGAAGTCTTGAGTTGGGATACTTTTCCTCGATCCGGCGTTCGATCTCCAGAGCGCGGTAGTGATAGTCGTCGACGAGGTAAATGGCTTCGTTTTCGAGCTCGGTCTCGAAGTCGATCTTGACGATCTTTTCCTGCTTGACAGTCGCCAGGATCTCGGCCGCCATCAGGGCCTCAATGTGTTTGGCGATCGTTTCAACGGGGGTCGTCTTGAAGTAAAAGGCGTTCATGACCATGCCGGCGCAGAACCAGTTCAATTCCTCCCGGACGGATGTCTGGGTATATCGTCCATGGCTGAGAATAATCTCTTCGATCTTCCGGATCTGGGCTTCGTTCAGAACGGACTTGCAGGATATTTCTTGTAAGGTTTTCATCTTGCACCTCTTGAACGATTTACGGATAAAAATTGTGGATTTATTATACCAGAAAAAGCGTCTGGCAGGAAGATGAGGAGGGCTCGCGAGAACACGCCTCGCTTCGCGAAAATTAAGGAAGAGGAAAACCTTTAGAAAGACTTTCTCTCATTTTCCGCCGTATGATATCGAAGAGGATCTTTCGAGGAAGCGAGATCAATCGGTTTCGAGCTCGATTCTCTCAAGAAAAAGCTCGGTGCCCTGGAGGATTTCGAGGTCGGATGAACCGCACGCCTGGCAGACGAAGACATAATCGCCCATCTCCGTTTCGAGGCCGCAGGCCCGACAACGGATCTTGAGCGAAACTTCCTCGACTTCGAGGCGAGCGTCTTCGGCGATCGTGTCTTTTTTATACATATCGAAGGCCGACTCCAAGAGTTCAGGAACGACGCCCGACAATTTGCCCACTCGCAGCCTGACGAGCGTGATTTTTCGGGCCTTATGCTCGCGGGCTTTATCGAGGAGGGCATCGAAAAGGCCCGAGATGATCGAGAGCTCATGCATGGCGGTCGACCTTCTCCCGGCGCGCGGCCAGAAAATAGCTGACGAGCTCAACCAGCCC
>Ga0315282_10002589_pt1 | contig 33054 bp, 25 predicted proteins | sample YL17G07_20_MG_FD_203693 | JGI IMG/M metagenome (GOLD analysis project Ga0315282, IMG submission 203693) | Sediment microbial communities from Yellowstone Lake, YNP, Wyoming, USA - YL17G07_20 | ecosystem: Environmental > Aquatic > Freshwater > Lake > Sediment | place: USA: Wyoming | collected...
GCGATCGACCGCTTCGTCCAAGCTTACAACCCCCAGGCCCATCCCTTTGAGTGGCGGAAAGAAGTCGTGCATCCCAAAAACCTGAAACCATATTACGCTAACTTACATAAGTAGGTACTAGTCCGCTCAAGGATCGAAGGGTGAGGGCGGCCGTCAGCCTGGCCATTGATCGTAAGTCGATCTGCGATAAGATTCTTTTTGGCGGTGCCGAACCCTGGGCCGAGATTCTCAACCCCTACAATCTCGGATATGATCCCACGGTCAAACCTGACCCCTTTGATCCCGAGAAGGCCAAAGCCCTATTGGCCGAGGCCGGATATCCCCAGGGCTTCGCGGCGGACTTCAATTGCTCGGTCACGGACAAGTATCTTGCCGAGGCCCTCCAGGCCAGCCTGGCCCAGGTGGGCATCAAACTGGACATCAAGCTGTTCGAAGGCGGCGCCTGGTTCGATGCCGTCAAAGGGAGGAAGCTTCGGGGGATGGCGTTCCGGGGTTCATGGTATGACGCGGAGCGTCATCCCGGGGCGGATGTGCTGGACGGCTTATCCAGCAAGGCCTTGTGGGGCTATGTTAAAATACCTGGAGTGGACGAGGCCCTGGACGCTTCCATGTCCGCCAAGAACGACCAAGAGGCCGCGGAGTGGGGCCGGAAGATTTCCAAGCTCGTTCGTTCTGACAATTATAGGGTCATGCTCTGGGCCTTCCATGACAGTTACGGTATGAGCAAGAAAATCGTCGAATGGGAGCCTCAATTAGGTTCGAAGCCGGGAACGCGATTCGAATACATGAAGATCAAACAATAATCGGAAGCCAAGCTCGGCAGGCTCTCCGAAGCCGCTCGCGCCTCTTCTCCCGCGATCGAACCGGGTGTCGGCGAGCGGCTTCGGTCTTTCCATCAACCAGACTGCCGGGGGTGGACGGGGCGGAGCCGAAGACGCGCCGCCTTTTCGATGCCGCCCAACTGCTGTTTGGCTGCCGCTTCGCCGCCTTTTTCAGGCCTTGGGACTGGACGGGGGCCAAGGTAAGCCCTCGGCTGCTTCAGGCAGATGAACAGGATGGTTTGAGGAGAGGATCATGAGCGAAAAATCCGACTTTACCCTACCGCCAGGACTCGGGCCGGGCGCGGAACTCGACTACCGTTTCCCGGAATGCTTTGCCGCCTCCATCCCCGAAGGCGTCCGCGTGCTGACCGCTTTCTTTGCCGCTCTCTGCCGTCGCGATCTTGAAGGCCTGGCCGGGCTTATGCATTTTCCCTTCGCCTCCTTCGAGGGGAACGAGTGCGTGGTGATCGAGAGCGCCGAGGCCTTTCTGGCCGGTCCGCCTCCCTCGCTGGACATGAGCGCCGTGGCGCCCGGCTCGTTCGATCTGCTTTCCGGCATGGAGGTGCTGCTGTTCGACCCGGTCCGCGTCGGCCTGGCCCTATCCTACAGCCGTCACCGCAAGGACGGCATCAAGCTCGTCGAATGCGGCTCCGTGTACGCGGCCACCAAGAACCAAGGCCGATGGGCCTTGGAGATCGGCTCGACCATCTTCACCCCGGCCGATCAGGTCCACGTGGTCTATCAAGACGCGGTCGAAAACGCACTTAGGCTGGGCCGGGAGTGGATGGAGGGCTGGACCCACTCCGACGCCGGCCTGCTCGATGGTACGCGCCAGTTCGGGCTCCATGCGAACATCGGCTATCCAGGACCCGGTAGCCGCTTCAAGGCCGTACAGGAAGGAACCCTGGCCCGGGTCTACCGCTCTTCCGGAGTCACCAGCCGTCTGGACATCGCCAAGATCGCCCCGGACTCCAAAGGACATTACGATTTCTCATCCTTCAGGATCAATGCCGGGCATGGGGTGGGGGGCTATGCCTACACGCTGCATCGCCCGGATTCGCGGGTGCTCCACCACACCTACAACAAGGCGCACATGGCCGGAGGCTACACCCGGTACCAGGCGGACGGCTCCCTGTTGTCGGAAACACACGGCCTGAGCATCGTTACCAAGGTGAACGGCCATTGGGGGAACGCCGGCGGGTTCGGCGCCGTGATACGGCACGACGCGACCAATGACGAGCGCGGCTGAGGGTCTGGAGTCCGGGGACCCAGGCGACAAGCCCTACAAGTTCACCAAGGCAAGACGGCCGACCACGATCCATCGTCTGCCGACCCACACCGCGGAACTGTCCAACGAGTCTGTGGTAAAATATATACTTGACCTGTATAGGGCGACTGCGCAAGACTTCATGGGGCTGGCGTATCAGGCCATCGTGGATTGACCATGAGTTCCATAAAAGTAAGGGGCACTTCAGGCATGACGAACCAACGGCCCAATATCATCTATCTTTTCGCGGATCAGCATCGGCAGGACGTGCTGGGCTGCGCGGGCAACCCCATTGTCCAGACGCCTTACCTGGATCGGCTGGCTGGGGAGGGCGTGCGTTTCACCCGCATGTACTGCCAAAGCCCGATCTGCCAGCCGGCCCGGGCCTCGATCATCACCGGGCTCTATACCCACCAGCACGGCGTGGCCCGGAATTTCGGCGTGGATTTCGACCCGGCCTGGCCGACGCTCATGAAAAATTTAAAAAAGGCCGGCTATACCACGGCCCAGGTGGGGAAAACCCATTTTTACTCGCCACGGCAGGGGGAATTCAAGAACACCCCCCGCGGCCCGGAAATGGACCTTAGGCAGTTCGAGGGTTTTGTTCAGGGCTTCGGTTTCGACGACGTGGTCGAAGAGTTCGACCGCTATGTGCACGCCTTCCCCCAGGCCCGGCTGATCACGCCTTACACCGAGCACCTGAGGGCCAAAGGCCGCCTCGAACCCTATCAGGAGCAGATCCGATCCGTCTGGCGGCTGACGCCCCATCACTGGGACGGCATTACCAGCGTCCTGCCCCAAGAGGACGACCTGACCTGTTTCCTGGCCGACCAGGCCATCGACTGGCTGTATCGCCGTAAGGACGATCAGCCGTTTTTCCTCATGCTCTCCTTTGTGCAGCCCCACGTGCCGCTCATGGCCGACCCGATCTGGGCCGCCTATTACCAAAGCGCCGACATCCCTCGCGGCCCTAGCCAGGCCCCAACAGCGTCCGCAGACGTTTGGCGTCAGTACCTCGAGCAGCGGCTCTTCACCCATTCCAACTCCCACCTGCTGACCGACGCGTACGTGCTCGCCGGCGCGCGCCAGTACTACGGCATGGTCTCTTTGATCGACCAGCGCATCGGCGACATCGTGAAGACGCTTGAGGAGCTGGGCCTAAGCAAAAACACCTGGCTGATCTATTCCGCGGACCACGGCGAGATGCTCGGCGATCACAACCTCATGGCCAAGATGAATTTTTATCGGTCCTCGGTCCTGGTGCCGGCCATCATCCGTCCGCCAAAGAAGACGGCCTTCAGGGTGGTGGCCGAACCGACCGAAGCCATCGACCTGACCGCGACCATCCTGGACCTGGCCGGCGCCGAGCCTCTGCCAGGCTCCCAGGGCCGTTCCCTGTTGCCCACGCTCGAAGGCGGCCCGGCGCCAAGCCGGCCCGCGGCCTTCAGCGCCATCGAGGACCGCGCCAGCCAAGCCTATTTCGTCATGGCCGCCACGGATCGCTATCGTTTGACCATCGAGCGTAACAGCGGCGCGCCTTGCGAGTTTTTCGACCTGGTAAACGACCCGGACGAGATGGACAACCGGGCCGGGGATCCGGCCTGCCAGGGAATCATCCGGGACATGGTCCGCGACTGCATCGAGCCCTGCCTGGCCCTGCCGCCGGTTTCTCCGGAGAGATGAGATCAAAACGCCGACGGGATTTCGTCGGCATTTTAAGAAGCAGCCGCGGGAAGGCTTGGGGGAACCTTTTTTGGCCAAAAAGGGTTCCCCCAAAACCCCCTCCCAAAAACCGTAACCCAGTGGGTTGGATTACGCTTTGCGCCTTCCAGCCCACGGGACCGCCTCCCGTAGGGGCGGGTTTCAAACCCGCCCGCACACGGCTTTGGCATTCCCCTATCTCACCGGTTCCTCGAATTCGAGCAGGGCGATTCTCAAGGCCAGCCGGGCCCCTTGGGAGTCAGGGCTGGTGTCTTCGTGATAGAGGAAGACCAGCTTCCTGCCGTCCGGGCTGAACGAGCAATCGGACATGCTGATTTTCTTTCCGCCCTGGTATTCGGGCCAGCCCGGCACGTTGAAGTGGGTCACTTGCGTGAGCCCCGAGCCGTCGTCGGCGTTCATCAGGTAGTACTCGCGAGTGCGCGGCTGCTCGGTCCAGGGTTTGGTCGGATCGAGCGGACCCGAGGCCAGGTTGGACATGAACAGGATTTTTCGGCCGTCCTTCGTATAGACCAGGTCCTCTTCCCAGAGAGTGGGCCTCTTCGTCAGATTCTGGATTTCCTGCGTCCTCCAGTTGAACTGGTAGATGTCCATGCCATATTGGTTTTGCCCCTCGATGTTCCCGTTCAAGGCCAATACGTCGTTTTTCCCGGGCCTGAAGCCCATGCATTCCACGAACCAGCCGGGCGGGCCCGGTTTATACACATCCCGGACGTTCTCCAGACGAGGGCCTTGGTCATCCACGATAAAATCGGCCATGACGATTTTCCATTTGCCCCAGGTCCTGGGCACGTCGCCGTAGCGCATGGTCCAGACCAACTTGGTGCCGTCATCGCTAAAATGCGGATGAAGCACGGCATGGGCCGCGCCCAAACTGCCCCGGTCCGAGAGGGACATGAACGGCCTGTAGTCGGTCAGCTTATAAACCTTGCCGTCTTTGATCGAAACGGCCCACAGGTTGGCGTGGCCTCCTATACCAGGGTAGGTGAACCAGCGGTCGTTCATATTGTAATGCTCGGGTTCCTCGGACTGGAAAACGATATACCGGCCGGAAGGGTGCCATTCCGGGTTGCCGTTTTGCCGCTGCGGCAGGCCAGGGACGTGGTAGGTGAGGCAGCGCAGGTCAGACCCGTCGATGCGCAGGGTATAGACGTCGTGGAAACCGTCCGGGCCGGGCAGGTCAAGGGCGACGAGCGTATTGTCCGTGGGGTGCCAATCCACCCGTCCGCCCCGGTCCGGGATTAAAAATTTGAAGTTCGTGATTTTATTGCGATAGGCCGGTATCTCGACCACCGCAGGCGTCCCCTCTTTATGGGCCGCGATGTCCGCGTTTTCTTTTGTTGCTTTGCCTTGGATTCGGGATTCTCCCTGGGCCGGACTTGAGGCAACTACAAACAGCAACAGAAAGGCCGAAATCCAGAAGACCGCGGATTTTTGCGTAAACTTCATCTCATGGAAGAACGATCTCTCGTTTTTCATTGCCTCTCTTTATTGGTGAAAAAGTCCAGGCGCCTGCGTCCCTCGGCTAGGCTTGGCCATGGCAGGCTGGATGCGCTTATTTGCTGCCTGCCTGCATCTTTCGAACATGTGCGCAGGCCTTGGAGACCTCGGACTTGAACTGCTCGTAATCCAACTGCAGCCCGTTGATATAGGTGCTCCACCCGGCGGAGGACTTGGCGTAATGCACTGCGTCCTCGATCTCCGCCGCGGTCGCCCCGTTCAGCTTGGCCATTTCGGTGTGAAAAAAGGCGCAGTAACGGCACTTGGTCGCAGCCGAGATGGCCACGCCCATGAGTTCCCGATACTTGTTGGGGATAGGGCCTTCCTCCATCTGGGATTTTTTGAACAGTTGCCACTCGAGTTCGAGCGTTGAATCGGGAAGGGCCTTGAACATAGCGGGAACGACTCCCATCATTTGTTTAATTTCCTTGTACACTTCCTGGCGGGTCATGATTCATTCCTCCTGTGGTTATTTGTTGGGGTACGTCATCCATGATACCCCGACCATTTTGGCTCCGCCAGGTCTGCCACAGTTTTTAAAAAACCTAATGAGTGACGATATGAAAACCCCTCAATACGTCAGCACCAAAAGCGTTGTTTGCCTCGCAACATTGAACTTGAGAATTCCCCGCAGCTTGCTACGGGGATACCGCTGACAGATAACGAAAGCATTATTACATTTTTGATACCCGCAGCTTGCTGCAGGGAGCTTCATTAGCATCGTCTTGAATTTCTTCAGCACAAAAAGGGCATTTTTTCAATGAAATCTCCTTATTCTTCCTTAATATTCAATTGATTATTGAAGGCTTCCAAATATCTATGGGTTCTTACCCATGACAATTTACCAAGCTGCCTTTCAATAAAAAGCTTTTGTATGTATAATTATGGTACTCCCCCGAAGCCCTCGCTGTCAAGCGGAAATTTAGCCTTCGCTCAATAACTAAGATTACCGCTCAAACCGGGTTCATAGTACAGCAGTCAGACGTAGGCTGGCAAGACGGGCAAACGCCGGTAAAATCCGGTGATAAAAATCTGTCCGGGCAGGAGAAAACAGGGCAAAGCGGGGCAAGATAGAGAATGGAAAAAGCGCGGGATTTCAAGAAGATGTATGAACAACAGTGAGTTGCAGAAACATTAAAATACAGTTCCTAGCTACAGTATAGCAAACTCGTGATTATTGTCTAGAGGATAACTTTAGGTAAATAAATAACTAGAGCACCCTAGTACGCCTCGAACAACAGACCAAACTAGACAAAAAAATGCCATTTACTGCCTTGACATAATTTGACTAGAAAATTTATCCTAATGGCAAAAAGAAAGGAGATAAAATCCCAATGACTACTGCGAAAGAAATTCGTAAAGCTCTGGAAAACCAATGGTCAGACGACGAAGTGAAATCGTTAAAAGAGATTTATGCTTTAGTAGAAGGATCTGGTATTTTAGACCGCGAGGATTATATGCCGCAGGCTACCGGGTCAAATGTTCCCAAGTGGAAAAGGAATACTCGAAATGTCCTCCAGCATTGGATAAAAGTGGGAAAAATCGCGCGGGTTTCTCGCGCTCATTATCGGATGAAGAGGGCTTTTCGTTAAAAAATGGTTAAAGAGAAAAAGAAGATATACAAAAAATCTGGTGTTAAAAATCACTCAAGGGCGGTGAAAATCCGGTGATAAAAACCTGTCCAGGCAGGAGAAAACAGGACAAAGCGAGGCAAGATAGAGAACGGAAAAAGCACGGGATTTCAAGAAGATGCATGAATACCAGCAGGTTGCGAAAAGGAGAAAAATCGCCTCAGGGTCTAGTGAGCGTTCGCTCGTGGGAGTTCGAGTTTCCCCTTCGGCACCAACAAGCTATACAAGGCGCAACCTGAAATGGTTGCGCCTTTTGCTTTTTCATGAGGTTGCGCGGGGGTTGCAGGAAAATCAAGCGGGTCAGGTCATGCGGCCTGACCCCCTTTCATTGACGTCAGCCCCGTCGTGGGAGGTTTCGCGGTCCACCGGCCCGTTCCTTATGCGAATCCTTTTCCGCGCTCATTCGGACCAGTCCTTTTTGAAAACCTTTCTCGGCCCGCCGGACCGCTCCCTGGACCAGTCCTTGATCGGCGCGATGGCTTCGTACCGCTGAAGCTGACCCAGATTTTTCAGCCGGTCGATGATGAGCTGCCAGCCGCAGTCGATCTCTTTGTTGATTTCGCAGTGGCCGCCCGTGGAGCCGCCGCAAGGGCCGTTGAGCATGCGTTTGGAGCAGCGGGTCACCGGGCAGATGCCGCCGGTCGAGGCCAGCACGCACTGGCCGCAGCCCTGACACCGCTCGCTCCACACGCCCCGCTCCTCGGTCACGCCCATGAACACGGTGTCCACGCCGGGCAGGATCGGCACGCCCATGAACCGTTCGGCCAGGAACTGGACCCCGGCCCCGCAAGCCAGGGACACCACCGCGTCGTGGGACCGCACCAGGTCCTCGAGCGGGAGCACGAATTCGGCCTCGCACTGCCGCTCGGCCATGACCTCGGACACCTGGACCGACCGGCCGCGGTTCAAGAAATAGAGACGCAGGGCCGCCCCCAACAGGCCCACCTCTTTCTGCCCCCCGGCCTCGCATACGGTCACGCACTCGTTGCACCCGGCGATCAGGATTTTTTCATAGCCCTGGACGAATTCCAGGACCTCTTCGATCGGCTTCTGCCTGGCGACAATCATAAAACAAGGTCTCCCTTTCTTGTGCCCTTCACCGCGCGTCGGCCTGGAGGCAGGTTCGGCCGTCTATAGGACCCCTTCAAGCAGGGCGTCCAGTTTGCACAGGATCTGGTCGTCCTCATACCAGTTCAGCTTAATGGCCTTGGCCGGACATTCGGCCACGCATACCCCGCATCCGTGGCACAGGGCCGGGTCGATCTCGCTGACCCCCTGTTCGTTGATCCTCGGCACCTCGTACGGGCAGGACATGACGCAGACCAGACAAGCGGCGCACAGGTCCGGATTGACCTGGGCCGTGACCGCGGACAGGGTGATCGTATCCTGAGCCAGGAGGGTGGCGGCCCGCGCGGCCGCGGCCAGGGCCTGGCTTATGCTTTCGGAGATGAGCTTGGGGCTGTGGGCCGTGCCGCAGAGGAAGATACCGTCGGAGGCCATGTCCACGGGCCGAAGCTTGACGTGGGCTTCCATGAAGTAACCTTCCGCGTTTCTGGGGACCTTCAGGATGGAGGCCAGTTCCTCGGTGTCTTCCGGGACCATGCCGGCCGAGAGAGCCACCACGTCGGCGCGGGCTTCCACCTCGCGCTCGAGCACATGGTCCTTGAAGGTGACGAGCAGATCGTCGCTGGAAATCGTCACCCGGGGTGGGTCTTCCGGGTTATACCTGAAGAAAAGGACACCCTTTTCCCGGGCCAGGGTGTAGTAGTCTTCCAGCAGGCCGTAAGTGCGCATATCCCGATAGAGAACGTAGACCTCGGTCTCCGGGTTCAGGTCCTTGATGTGCAGGGCATTTTTGACCGCGGTCTGGCAGCAGACGCGGGAACAGTTGGGATTCTGCTCGTTGCGCGAGCCCACGCATTGGATCATAACCACCTGGGACAGGCCTTCGGCGCCGCCGAGGTCCAGTTGGCGGCTGAGTTCCAACTGAGTCTTGACCCGGGGATCTTGGCCGTACAGGTATTCTGTGGGTTGGTATTCCCGCGCGCCGGTGGCCAGCACGATGACCCCGTGGCGGATGCGGCGCTCGTACATGGCCGGGCCGACCATGATCTCGGTGACGTAGTTGCCTTTCACGCCGGAAAAGCCCACGATCAGGGACTCGGTCAGCACCTCGATCTTGTCGTTTTCCATGACTTCCTGGATGAGCCCGGTCAGGTAACGGGGGATGTCTTGGCCCTCGATGGTGGCGGTCAGGTCCCGGGACAGGCCGCCCAGCTTGGCCTCCTTCTCCACCAGCACCGCCTCGAAGCCCTGCCGGGCGAGGCCCAGGGCCGCGTTCATGCCGGCCACGCCGCCGCCGATGACGAGGGCGCGCTTTTCCATGGAGATTTTCTTTTCCATGAGCGGCTTTAGCAGACCGGCCCGGCTGACGGCCATGCGCACCAGGTCCTTGGCCTTTTCCGTGGCGAAGACCGGGTTCGAGGCGTGAACCCAGGAGTTCTGGTCTCGGATGTTGGCCATCTCGAAGAGATACTTGTTCAGTCCGCAGGCCTGGAGGGTTTCCATGAACAGGGGTTCGTGGGTGCGGGGCGAACAGGAAGCGACCACGATGCGGTTGAGCTCGAATTCGTTGATCTTGGCCTTGATCTGCTCCTGGGTGTCCTGGGAGCAGGTGAAGAGATTGTGGTCGGCGAAGACCACGCCCGGCAGCGTGGCGGCGTACTCGGTCACGGCCGGCACGTCGATAACGCCGCCGATGTTGATGCCGCAGTTGCAGATAAATACCCCGATGCGTGGCGGTTGGCCTTCCACGTCTTTCTCCTCGGGCATCTGGCGGACCCTCGTGTCCCGCCACCGAGCCTCGCTCATCCACTCCGAGGCGGCGCAGGCCGCGGCGCTGGCGTCGGCCACGGTGCTGGGGATGTCTTTCGGCGCCTGGAAGATGCCGCAGGCGTAAACGCCGGGCCGGGAGGTGTGCACCGGGGTAAAGGGCGTGGTCAGGGCGAAGTGCGACTTGTTCAGCTCGACGCCCAGCCGCCCGGCCAACTCGACCGTGGCCTGGTCGGGCTTCACCCCGACCGAGAGCACCAGCATGTCGAAGACCTCTTCCTGCATGTTGCCGTGTTCGTCGCTGTAACGCAGCAGCAGGTCGTCCGTGCCCGGGATGGGATGGATGGTGTGCAGCCGGGCGCGGATGAAGCGGACGCCGTGCTCCTTCTCGGCCCGGGTGTAATACTTCTCGTAGTCCTTGCCGAAGGTGCGCATGTCCATGTAGAAGATGGCCGTCTCGAGAGGCACTTTGCTGTGTTCCTTGGCGATGACCGCTTCCTTGATGGCATACATGCAGCACATATAGGAACAGAAGGTGTTGCCGCAGCGGTTCTGGTCCCGGGAGCCGACGCACTGCAGCCAGCCGATCTTTTTCGGCTCCTTCTGGTCCGAGGGCCGCATCAGATGGCCCAGATAGGGCCCCGAGGCGCTCAGGATGCGCTCGAACTCGATGCTGGTCACCACGTTGGGGTGCTGCTTATAGTGGTAGAAGGCCTCCATGGGCGCGGGGTCGAAGGTGACCGCGCCTGGGCAGAGGATGACCGAGCCCACGTCGATGAGCCGCTCTTCGGGCTGGTCGTCGTGGAAGATGGCGCCGGCCAGGCAGGCCTCGACGCAGCGGTAGCACTCGGAGCAGATGCCGCAGGCCAGGCATCGTTTGGCCTCCTCTACGGCGTCGGCCTCGCTGAAGCCCTGCTGGACCTCGGCGAAGCTCGAAATACGGGTCGTGGGGTCCAGGCGCGGCATAGGGGTGCGGGCGGCATGTTCGTGGCCTGTCAATGGCACATCTTTGGCCGGTGTCCAGTCCCTGGATCTGCCCTCGGCCAGGTCTTGGCCCCGGATATACCGGTCGATGGACACGGCCGCCTGCTTGCCCGCCTCGATGGCTTCGATGACCGTCCGCGGCCCGGTGACCGCGTCGCCGCCGGCAAAGATGTCGGGATCGCTGGTCTGCATGGTCACTGGATCGACCTGCATGGTCTTCCGATCGGTCAAGGTGCAGGCGCATTCCGGTCCCAGGCAGGCCCAGTCCGACTCCTGGCCGATGGCCGCGATGACCGCGTCCACTTCGATGACGAACTCAGACCCTTTTACCGGCACGGGCCGGCGTCGGCCGCTGGCGTCCGGCTCGCCCAGTTCCATGCGGATGAGCTCGAGGGCCTTGACCCGGCCGTTTTCCCCGATGACGCGGGTCGGGTTCACCAGGGTGTGAATCTCGATGCCCTCCTCGCGGCATTCCTCGATCTCTTCTTCGTTGGCCGGCATCTCCTCGAGGCTGCGGCGGTAGACGATGAAGGGCGTTTTGGAGCCGGTGCGCAGGGCGGTGCGCACCGCGTCCATGGCCACGTTGCCGCCGCCGACCACGGCCACGCGGTCGCCCAGGTGCACCGTCTCTCCCAGGTTCACGCGGCGCAGGAAGTCCAGCCCGGGGTAGACGCCTTCGAGGTCCTCGCCCTCGACGCCCAGCTTGAGGCACTCCTGGGCACCGATGCCCAAGAAGAAGGCCTTGAAGCCCTGTTGCCGCAGCTCGGCCATGGTCACGTCTTGTCCGATGCTCACGCCGGTCTTCAGGGTGACGCCCATGTCCAGGATGACCTGGACCTCGGCCTGGATGACGTCCCGGGGCAGGCGGTACTCTGGGATGCCCAGGGAAAGCATGCCGCCGGCCATGGGCTGCTTCTCGAAAATGGTCACCGGGTACCCTTCCCGGGCCAGGTAGTAGGCGCAGGCCAAGCCGGACGGCCCGGAGCCGATGATGGCCACCTGCTCCTCTTTTCGCTCCTTCACCTCGGGAACGAAGCGGGTTTCGGAGGCCAGGTCCAGGTCGGCCAGGTAGCGCTTGATGGAGTCGATGGCCACGGGTTCGTCCAACTGTCCGCGCGTGCAGACGCCTTCGCAGGGATGGTGGCAGACCCGGCCGCAGATGGCCGGCAGGGGGTTTTCTTCCTTGATGAGTTTCAGGGCCTCCTGAAAGCGGCCTTCGGCGGTCAGGGCCACGTAGCCCTGCACGCTGATGTGGGCCGGGCATTCGGCCTTGCAAGGCGCAATGCCCCGCTTGGAGATGCCGTACCCGGCGGGCGAGGCCTGGGGATATTTTTTGAAGGCGGCCCTGCGCTCGGATAGGAACTGGTCGAACTCGTTGCCCAGCGTGATGGGGCAGACTTTGGCGCACTCCCCGCAACTGGTGCATTTGGTCAGGTCCACATAGCGCGGTCGTTTCAGAACGCGCGCCTGAAAACGGCCCGCTTCGCCCTTGAGGTCCAGGAGGTCCGAGTTGGTCAGCAATTCGATGTTCAGATGCCGGTTGACCTCGACCAGCTTGGGGGAAATGATGCACATGGAGCAATCGTTGGTCGGAAACGTCTTGTCCAGTTGGGACATGATCCCGCCGATGGCCGGCGATTTCTCGACCAGATAGACGAAAAACCCGGATTCGGCCAGGTCCAGCGAGGCCTGGATTCCGCCGATCCCGCCGCCCACGACCATGACCGATCCCGAAATTTTGCTGTCTTTTCCCGCCATGCGTGTTTCCTTTCAACGGCCGCGACCGCCTTCAGGCGGCCGGCCTCACAACCTTGCCCCTGAGCGCCGGGCCCAGGGCTCGGATCCTGTTCGTGAAGTCGATACAGGTCTGTACGAACTGGGGCCCCATGGCCGAGGAATTATAAAAAATTTCCACCCGTTCCGGATCCAGGCCGATCTTTCCCAGGAGGTCCTTGATGTGGGCCACCCGCTTGGTGGCCATGACGTTGCCGCTTAGGTAATGACAATCGCCGATCAGGCAGCCGGAGATGAAGACGCCGTCCGCGCCTTTTTCCAGGGCGTGGAGCAGATGCAGAGAGTCCACCCGGCCGGTGCAGGGCACCCGGATGATGCGCACGTTCGGCGGGTATTCGAGGCGCATGGAGCCGGCCAGGTCGGCAGCGGCATAGGAACACCACTGGCAGCAGAAGGCGGCGATGATCGGTTCGAATTCGGCCATGCCAGGTCCTCCCTCTGGGGGTTGCTCCGCCCCTGCGGTCCATTTTTTGTTTATTCATTAGGCCGCTAAGGTGCGTCGCTCGGTACGCGTTTTCATCGGGCTTTGGACCGTCAAGCGCGGCCCGTCGGGGCGTGTCGGGCCGGGTTTGGATCCAAAGGCCGGACAGGGAACGAGCGCGGTTTTGGCCACCGCAGCTCCCTTAGGAAAAGCGAGTCGTTTCTAGGTCTTAACTATTGAGGCGTAATATATTCGGCTCCAGGGGTCTTGTCAACGGCAATTTCTCGAAAAGGCTCGGGAAAAGGGGATGTATGGCGTTGCCGGCGGTCAAGGGCGCGTGGTCAGAGCCGCCGATGTATCTCCTCGGCCGCCTTTTTGCCGGAAAGCAACATGCCGCCGAAAATGGGTCCCATGCGGTACGAGCCGAAGGTGGCGTTGGCCGACATCCCGGCCACGTATACGCCTGGGAAGGCCTCGCGCGTGTTGGCCAGGGTGTTGGTCTCGGCCGCGTCGGCCCACATGGACCGTTCGCCTTCGACCTTGCCGGAAGGCGTCAGGAGCCTGGCGTCCACCTTGCGCTCGATGACTTTCATCACCTCCACCGGATGACCGGTGGACTCGATGACGTATTTCGTGCGGATGGTCAGGGGGTCGACGTGCAGCCCTCCCATTTCCACGGCCGACCAGTTGATGACCAGGCCGGTCACCCGCTCGCCGCGGATCATTACGTCCTCGATGGAGATGAGGTTGAAGATGCGAGCGCCGGCCTTGACGGCCTTCGAGGTCAGGGTGGAGACGCATTCAACCGAATCCGCGGTGTGGTAGCCCTGGCCGTAAGGCCGGGTCCGCACCTCCAGTTCGTCCAGTATCGGCTTGGCCTCTTCCTGGACCACGACCTCGTTGAACATCATGCCGCCGCCCCACATGCCGCCACCCACGGACAGCTTGCGTTCGAACACGGCCACCTTGCGGCCTTCGCGGGCCAGGTAGTAGGCCGCCACCAGGCCGGCCGGCCCGGCTCCGGCCACGGCCACGTCCAGGTCAAGGCAGTCCAGCAGTTTCTCCATGTACCTTTCGATGATGGCCCGTGAAATCAGGATTTCATCCAGAGGCATTTTTTACCCTCCCTTATGAATGTTTCTTGCCTGGCGGGCGGAACCCGCGGACGCCGTTCCGCGAGAGCGGCCGACCCGGCCGGCCCGGAGTCAAAAGAAATGCCGTCTCCCGGTTCGGGAAACGGCGCAGACTCTTCGCCGCAAAAGAACCCACCCGGCGGGCTCTCCGGCCATGTGCTTCGCGCCGCTTCCCTACGCTGGCATTACCCAGATCAGGTTCGAAGGGTCGGCCGACCCGCTGGCCGGCTTCTCAGTACGTCACCCCTAGCGACAAAACGACTATATTTTTTTTCAGGTCAAATTGCAAGGTCGTCCTTCAAGAAAAAGGCTTGCGCAACTGGACACTATTGGATACCTTTTTAAAATTGATCATGCCGCCCTAGGGCCCGAATCCCGGCTGATCAGACCGATGGGCCTGGCGACGGGAAGAAGGTCGAGGTATTGTTTTTACATATGAAGCGGAAACAGATGACGGGCGACGCGGACCTGGACCGCGAGGCGCCGGCCTTTGCCGCCGACGCGAATCCAGAGGCCGAATTCAGCGCCAAGGCCTCCTGGTCGGGGCAGGAACCGATCCTGATGGACACCCACGTGCACACGCAGCACTCGGACGGGGCGGCCACGATCCAGCAGGTGGAAGAGGCCTGCCGCAGGCTGGACGTCGGCTGCTGTATTGCGGACCACAATGAGATTCGGGGGTCGATTCATCTTTGGGAGAGGCGGCAGGTGCCGACCCTGACGTCCATGGAAGTCGGTTCGCGCGAACTGATTGAACTCATCGTTTTCTTCGATAATCCCGAGTCTTGCGAGCAATTTTTTAAGGAAAACGTTGAGCCATATCGTCTTAAAAGATGGTACACTTTCCTGCCGCGCAGCCTCGAGGCTTTAATGGCCGGAGCGCACGAGCACGGGGCGCTCATCAGTCTTCCGCACCCCTATGCCTGGCTCTGGAAGAACATCCGCTTCGGCGAGCGAAGGCAGGGGCGGGTGGAACGGGTCCTCGAAGAGATCGAGGGCATCGAGGTCCTGAACGGCTCGATGAGCCCACGCGCCAACCGGCGCGCCTGGCAGCTTTGCAGCCAACTGGCCAAGACCCCCCTGGCCGGCAGCGACGCCCACCTGGTCGAGGCGATCGGGTCCGTCTTGGTCGGCCTCGAGGCGCCCGGTTTTTCCGCGAGCCTCTTCGACCAGCTCAAAGCCGGCCGCGTCTTCGGCCTCTTCGCCTTCGAACCCTGGTCCCTGCCGTTGGCCAGCGGCTGGCAGATGGTTCGGCAGCACACGCGCAAGCTCATTTCGCTTCCGGTATCCTTCAAGCCTACGGCGGGGCGGCGCATGGGATGGCCATTTTTCCTGAAATAAGTTTCTGGTTCGCCGGGTCCTATTTCCTTTTGGCCTTGGGCTACGTGGTCGCCCTCCTGCTGGTGGCCCATATCATTCGGGACCAGCGCTCTCCATCCGGCGCCATCGCCTGGCTGCTCATCATTGTGCTTCTGCCGTACCTCGGCGTGCCCCTGTACCTGATCTTCGGCGGCCGAAAGGTCCGTCGCCTGGCCCAGCGCAAGGCGGGCCTCAGCCTGCCCCCGCGCCCGAACCACCTGCCGGCCGAACGGATACCCACGACCATGGACCGGACGCTCAAGCGGGTCGGGCTTCCGGGCGTGACCGGGAACAACCGCGTCCGCCTTTACCAAACGGGCGAGGAGATTTTCGCCGAGCTCATGAGCCTCATCGACGGGGCCGAGAAATACATCCACATCACGGCCTTCCTTCTGGGCAGGGACACGGTCGGCCGGGCCATCGTTGGGCGGCTGGCCGCCCGGGCCGCCGAGGGGATCGAGGTCCGGCTGCTGCTGGACGCGGTGGGATCGTTGGTTATCACGCGCCGGTTCCTCCGCCCTCTGATCACGGCCGGCGGGCGCGTCGCCTTTTTCATGCCGGTCTTGCGCCTGCCGCTGCGCGGCTGGACCAACCTTCGCAATCACCGCAAAATGGTCATCGTGGACGAGCGTTGGGTCATGGCTGGCGGAGCCAATCTGGCCCGGAACTATATCGGCCCCACGCCCCAGCCGAACCGTTGGCGCGACCTCCAATTCATCCTGGAAGGCCCGGCCACCCGAGATTTTGCCGATATCTTCCGCGCCGATTGGGAGTTCGCCAGCGGCGAGCACCCGGAGCCGCCGGGCGAATCGTCCGCGAGCCCGCCTGTCCGCGAGCCCGGGGCCCTGGTGCAGGTCATTCCCTCGGGCCCGGACGTGACTGGCGACTTCCTCTACGACGCCATTCTTTCCGCCGTCTTTGCCGCGCGGCAGAGGTTCTGGATCGTGACGCCCTATTTCGTCCCGGACGAGACCCTGTACAAGGCCTTGCAGATCGCGGCCCACCGCGGCGTGAATGTGCGCATCATCGTGCCTCAACGCTCGAACCACCGGCTGGTGGATTGGGCGCGCACCCCGTATTTGCGGCAGATTCAGGGGGATGGGGGAGGGGTGGAGTATTACACCGCGGGCATGCTGCACGCCAAGGCCATGCTCATGGACGACAGCCTGGCCGTCATCGGCTCGGCCAACATCGACATGCGAAGTCTGTTGCTGAACTACGAAGTGATGATGGTGGTTTACAGCCCCGAGGAAATCCGTGCCATCGAAGCCTGGATCTCCTCTCTACCCACCTCGGTCCGGCCCCAGGATACGGAGCCCGGCCTCCTCAAGGACATCGGCGAAGGCCTGGTCCGCATGGTGGCCCCGCTGTTGTGACGCGCCCCCCTTCAGCCGCTATCGTCATCCTTTTGCAGCGTGCGGCCAGGCGCCGCCCATGAAGGCCTGAAGGCGTTCGAGGCCGGGGATGCCGGACCGTCCGCCCATGTGTTCGCACTTGAGCGCCGCGGCGGCCGAGGCAAAGGCCATGCGGCCGGCCAGGTCCCACCCGGCCAGCAGACCGTAGATGTAAGCGCCGTGGTAAACGTCGCCGGCGCCGGTGGTATCCACGGCCGTCACCGGGAAGGCGGGTTGCTCATGGAAGGCGCGGCCGTCGTAGCCCAGGCTGCCGCGGCTTCCGAGCGTGACCACGACCGCTTTCGGCCCCAAGGCATTTAGCCGGGCGAGGCCCTCCTCGAGATCGTCCCCCACGTAAAAGCTCCGGAAAAAAACCTCGGAGCAGACCGCGTGATCCACCAGGGCTATCAGCTTGAGAGAATCCTCCCGGAGCGTGCCGGCGTCGCAGACCACGGGCACGCCTTTTCTTTTTGCGGCCTGGGCCGCGGCCAGGCAGGCGGGGAGGTCATAGGCGTCCACCAGCAGCACCGAGGCCCGGCGCACGAGGTCGAGGGCGACCTGGTCCGGGGTAAGTTGAATGCCTCGGCCCCGAAAGCAGAAGATGGTCCTCTGGGCGCTCTTTTCCTCGACCAAGATGAAGGAGAAGGTGGAGGAACCGCCCGGCGCGACGGTCACGCGCGAGACGTCCACGCCTTCCTTTCGCAGGCCCTCCAGGATGGTCCGCCCGAATTCGTCGCCTCCCACCACGCCGATAAAAGACGTGCGAACCCCCCAGCGGGCCAGGCTGGCCAGGGCCGTGGCCGCCGGTCCGCCGCCCTGGATGGTCACGCCAGTCAGGTCGCACTTGGTGTCCGGCGCCGGAAAGGCCGGCACGGAGCCTAGGTAATCGACCGTGGCCTGGCTCATCCCGACGACCAGGGCGTCCGTGGGGAGGGCCAAGGCTCAGGACCCAAGGCCCAGCAGGCGCTGGACCAGGCCCATTTTGCCTTCCAGGTTCGCCTGCCGTCCGATCATGATGCGCTGGGCGGCCGGGGGTCCGGCCCCGTGCATCGACTCGATGAGGTAGGCCACCGCGCCCGCGCCGGCGACCAGGTTTTCGATCAGCCGGAGCACCTTCATGCGGTCTTCGACGTCCACCGACTGGGCGGCTTTGAGATACTTGCGAATGTAAGGCCCGGTGACCGGGTCCTCCAGGTCCCGGGCCGAGGGCATGGTGCCTAGCAGCCCGCCGGCCACGTCCGTGGCCAGCCGCGCCATCTCGTACGGAAAGCGGGTCACGTTCAGCTTGCAGACGTTGGCCAAAAGCAGGTCGATCTCGTAATTGCCGGCCGGGGTTTGGTGCCCTCGGGCCGAACAGGCGATGCCGCAGGCGAACATGGTTTCGTTCAGGTGGATCATCTCCACGATCTTCTCGCGGACGTGGCCGGCCTGTTCCACGCCGTTCATGCGGGCGATGAGGGCCGTGGCCCCGATGAGCACGTCGCCCACGCCGACCTTGCAGCCTCCGTAGCTCTGGCGGTGGTAGGCGGCGAAGCGCTCGACGAGCTGGCCCGAGAAGTCGACCTCGCCGTCCAAAAAGATACGCTCCTCGGGCACGAACACGTCCTCGAAGACGGTCATCACCTCCTGGCCGCCGAAGATGGGGTTGCCCACGTCGAGCCGGGACTTTTCAAGCTTTCGCGTATCGCTGGCCTGGCGGCCGTAAATGTACCTTATGCCCTTCGTATTGGTCGGCACGGCGAAACAAACGGCCCAGTCCTCCTCGCCCGGCCTCATAGCGAGCGTGGGCATGACCATGATCTCGTGGGAGTTGAGCATGCCGGTCTGGTGGAACTTGGCCCCGCGCACGACGATGCCGTCCGACCGGCGCTCCACCACGCGCAGGAACAAGTCCAAGTCTGCCTGCTCCTTGGGCCGCTTGCCCCGGTCCCCCTTGGGGTCGGTCATGGCCCCGTCCACGACCAGGTCCTCCCGCTGCACCCGCGTCCAGTAGTCCCGGAAGCGCCGGTGATAATCGGTATCGTGCTTCTGGTCGCATTCGAAGGTGACGCTGAAGACGGCGTTGGCCGCGTCCATGCCCACGCAGCGCTGGAAGCAGCAGGCCGTCTCATTACCGCAGCGGCGCTGCATGAGCACTTTGTTCATCAGGTCCTCGGTGCCGAGATGCAGGTGCGTGAACCTGTTGACCGTCTCGCCGCACAAATTGGAACGCGTCTGAAACAGCCGGCGGGTCTCCTCGTCCTCGGACTTAGCCAGGTCGTAGGTCGCGGCCACGGCGCGAAGGGACGGGTGGACCAGCGGATGCTTAGGCAAATCCTTCTCGCTCTGCCCCAGGACATGGGCCGAAAGCCCCAGGGACCTGATGGATTCCATGTACTCCTCGCCGCTTTTCAGGGCCATGTCCGGCCTCCTTTTTTATACAGAGCGCCATAACTTCGCATACCTGTGTTGCTCCTCGGCTCGTCACTGCGGCGTACCGACAAAGTACGCCTCATTCCTCGCCTTCGTCGCGCCTTGGTCTGCTTTGTTCTGACGCTCTGCATGCTCATTGTTTTATAGCATTGCGCATAGCCCATGGGTCGGGAGCAGGTGTCTTGGAATCTGGCGCTAAAACGCGATGTCTTCGAGCCCGAGCCGCTTGAGGGTCTCGGGCCTGGGCGCCGTGGTCTGGCCGTCCCAGCCGCACTCGTCGTAATAGTCGTCCAGGAGCCCGGCCACGTCCTCCCGGCTCAGCCGCCGGGTGCGGTAGTAGTCCATGAGGTACAGCTCCTTTTTCAGGCCGGGGAGCTTGAGGGGTTCGAACCAGGCCGCCGGCGGCCGGTCGTCATTGCGGCTGAATCCTTCTCTCACGTCCAGGATCTTGTTCAAGGTCCAGTTCTGTTCGCCCTTGGCCAGCAAGGCCTCGGGCGCCAGTTCTTCGCCGGTCACTGCGGCCAGATAGTCGGCCATGACGGCCAGGTCGTGGAACCGGGTGATGTACAGACGGCCGCAGAAGCCCAGGCTTTGCAGCGTGGACCAGTAGGCGTGCGTCCATTTCAGCAGCCGGCCCGGATTAAAGCCGTCGCTCGTGAAGACGCGCGCCTCGGCCTCGGGCGGCAGTCCCTGTTCGCGTGCGTATTTCAGCCAGCGGTCCGGCGGCTGTCCCTGCTGATAGGCCGGCGGATGGGTCGTTCCGGCAAAGCCGGTCGGGCCGCGCGGCTCGGTAAGTTGGCTCATCATGAGTGTGTTGGCGCCGGTCAGCCGGGCGTCCATGACCCGGTTCCAGCCCTTGATGTGCTGGACGTCGTGCTCCGAGTCCAGGCCGAAATGCCGGCACAAGGCCAGGATGCCCTCGGCCATTACGTCCCCGATCCCTTCCCGGAAGGCGACTTGGCGCGCCAGTTCGAGCAGCGTGTCGTAGTCGCGCTTGAGCGTGGTTCCGAGGAGGGAGGCGGGCAGCAAAGCGCCGGCCTCGGAAAGGTTCAGCAGCAGCGAGACCATGTTGTTGAAAAACATCAGGTCCACGCCGTAGCGGTTCATGAGGTCGTGGTATTTGACCATCTGGTTGTAGTTCATGCGGATGCCGGCCACGTTCAAGCCGCCGCCGGTGGTCATCGTATTGTAAGACAAAAGACCGGCGAACCGGCCCTCGGTCAACCGGATGCGTTCCCGGCAGGCGACCGGGCAGTTCGGGCAGGCGATGTTGCTCCGGCTGCGCTGATGCGCTTCGAAAGCCTCGGCTTCGCGCCGCGCCGCCTCTTCGCCGGCCGCTCCGCCTCCCATCATGCCGCCGCGCATCATGTACCAGCCGCCGCCGGACCGCAGGCCTTCCAGCCGCGGGTAGGTGCGTACCTGCTCTAGAACGCGGTCCACGGCCTTGGTCAACCGCTTGGCGTCGGCCACGCGAATGGGGGTTTCCCCTTGCAGGGCGACCACGGCTTTGAGGTTCTTGGCGCCCATGACCGCCACCATCCCCCCCTGGCCAATGGCCCCCTGGCCCGTGTCCGAGTGGGTGACCGAGATGCGGACCCGGCGCTCCCCGGCCGGACCGATGGCCAGCACGCCGCAGGGTTCGTGTTCCCGTCTGAGGGCAAAGACCGTGTCGTAGGTGTCCAGCCCCCACAGGCCGCCCGCGTCGCAAAGCCGGGCGCCTTTCTGGCCGATCTTCAGATAAACCGGCTTCGAAGACCGGCCGGTGATGACCACGTGGTCGAACCCCGCGGATTTCAGCATGTAACTGAAGACGCCGGTGCAGGTGGCGGCGCCCACCGTTCCGCTCAAGGGGTGTTTGTGGGTGATGTAGGTCCGGGCCGAAGCGGGGATGAAGGTGCCGGTGAAGGGCCCGGTGCCGATGATGAGGGCGTTTTCCAGAGACAGGGGGTCGATGCCGGGCGAAACGAGCCGGTGGTAAAGCCAGGCGTTCACGCCCCACCCGCCGAGAAACCGACGGCTGATCTCCGGGTCAAGGGGAGAAGAATCGACGCTCCCCGTGGTCAGGTCGACGTATAAAATTCGGCCGGCGTATCCGCATTCAGCCATCAGTCGCGCGCCTCCCCCGGCCCAGGATCAGCGCGCCATAGAGACAGTAACGGACGCAGAGACCGCAGCCGTCGCAATCTTCCGTGACCCGGACGTCGAACTCACGGGCCTCGTCGCCCACCAGCCGCCTGACCTGGATTTTGGCCAGGGCCGGCACAAAGGCCCCTTCGAAGCGCAGGGAACAGCGGAGCTGGCAGGTGCGGCAGCCCGAGCACTTGGCCGCATTCACCAGGATCGGACGGGCGGGCCTTTGGCGCCGACGGGCCTTTTTCGTGGAGGCCTCGGGCGCCTCCGCCGGGTCGGCTTCCACGGGAGGCGTGTCTTGGGTTTGCAGATCGGTCATGGGCGTTCCTCGCTTGAGCGTCAAAACCGAGGCCCAGGGCGGGGTCCCCCTTCGTTCGCCGATGGGCCGGCGGTCTTATGGATGGCGGTTTCATCATACATGATCCGTTTAAATTCTCAAGGAGCAGACCGGGTCGATGCGGCCTGTTCCCGGAGATGCGCCTCCGTTCAGGATACGGACTCGAACTTGACAGCCCCGGCCGGCTTCACTATGATTAAACCAAGCACGTCCGGCGATTTCCATCTTCCTGCACGAAAGCTCCCCATCAATCTCGCGTGCTTTTTTTGTTTCTAGGTCGGCCGGAGCCGCGCCAAGGGCGGCTGGGTCGTGGTCTGGACCACTTTTAGACAAAGGATGCGAAAGGTATGAAGTATCGAGATTTCGGAAAGACCGGCATCAAGGTATCGGCCCTAGGTTTCGGCGCCATGCGGCTGCCCGTGATCGGCGAGGGCGAAGAGGCGCGGGTGGACATGGAAAAGTCCCTGCCCGTGCTGGCGCGGGCCCTGGACCTGGGCGTTAATTACATCGACAGCGCCTGGGCCTACCTCAACAAGACCAGTGAAGAAGCCGTGGGCCGGGCGATTGCCGGTCGAAACCGGGCGAGCCTGTATGTCTCCACGAAAAACCCCCTGGACACGGACGTCAAATCGTGGCGGGAGCGGTTGGACGTTCAGCTCAGGCGCCTGAATACGGATTACATCGACTTCTATCATTTCCACGGCTTGCAGCTACGCGAGTTCCAGCAGAAGGTCATTCCCGAGGGCTATCTCCGGGAACTGCATCAGGCCAGGAACGAAGGGCTGATCCGCCACATCTCGTTTTCCAGCCACGACAGCCCGTCCAACATCGTCCGGCTCATCGACACCGGCGAATTCTCTTCGATGCTGGTCCAGTACAACCTGATCCATCGCCACAATGAGGGGGCCATGGCCCATGCCCGGGAAAAGGGCATGGGCGTGGCCGTCATGGGGCCGGTGGGCGGCGGCCGGATCGGCTTCATGAGCCGCATGACGCCGCGCGAGGGCCGGAGCGTGCCGGCCTTGAGCCTGCGTTTCGTGCTTTCCAACCCGTCGGTGAGCGCGGCCTTGTCGGGCATGTCCGAGATCGGGATGGTCGAGGAGAACGCGGCCGTAGCCGATTACGAGGGGCCTCTGTCCGCGGTCGAATCCGAGGACCTGAAGATCATGCTGGAACAGGTCCAGGGCCTGGAAGACCTGTACTGCACCGGCTGCGGCTATTGCCTGCCCTGCCCGAACGGGGTGAACATCCCGACCAATTTCCTACTGCTCAATTACCTCAAGATTTACGACATGGGGGAAAACATTATACAAGCTTATCACAAGGGCCTGAAGCCGGCCAAGAGGTCCGCGGATTTCTGCCTCGATTGCGAGGAATGCGTGGAAAAGTGCCCACAGAAAATCCCCATCCCGGAGCGGATGAAGGACGTGGTCGCGGCCTTTGACGAGGCGCTCAGAAAACTGGAGTCGGCCGCGCGCTAAGGCCGGGCACTTACGTCGTTCGCCCTGACGGGTTCTTTTTTTAGGCCATGATCTACTGGTTTAATTTTATTTTGGTTTTAAATTTTTCGACGGTTGGATTGAATCTTGGTTCAAAGAAAAGGAATTGATTGATCGGATATTTGGTTCCTTTCTCATGGGTCTCTTTCAGGCCGGTTAAGAGATTTTCCAATTTTCCGACCGGCAGGGTAAATACCATCTCGTCGTCAGCGACCATGCCGAGCTGTCTGGCGCCGCGACCCGGGATGACATAACCGGCCTTGTTTTCGATCATGGGCGCAATCATCTCTCGTACACAGGATGCGCCGATATTTGCCCATGATTCTATGACGCCTCCCTCCGTGTATATCATGGATTGAACCATTCGCGCCATTTGAGCCGGATTTCCATAAATCAACACGACATCGGGATTTTGAATAACCCCTGACTCCAATGGAGATACGATCAAGGCCTGGAATGAAAATTTGTTCTCATCCATTAAGGAGGCTACTTTCTCTAAATTTTTTATGGCTGCCTCGCGCTCTTTGATATATCCGGCATTAATTCTAAAATCGATGAGTTCTTCTTCTCTATCCAAATCTTCATCCAGCTTCCCCCAGCCAAAACTCAGCAGCGCTGCGGCGCAATTTACGTCTTCGGGAGATACGGCAAACGACCAGCCCCATCTCCGCGCAATAGTGATGATCTGGCAGAACGCCATTTTCCCTCCAAAAAAACTGGGCCGCCTGAGATCACTTGGGAGTTCATCTCTACGATCAACAAATTTCACAGCCAATGGATGCGTATGAACTCTTAAGTATTTTGCAATTTCCTCCGCCGCTTTTTTAAAGTCGGTCATTGTCGTGATCTCCTTTCTATCCGGAAGGTAGCGAGATAGGTTCGCCGTGGCGCCGTCGTCGGCATTGCCGGCCGAGGCGGACGTCTCATAGCGACATCCGGCCGTTTCTTACTAGGTCTCTAGTAGCTGCCGGGCGATGATGTTGCGCTGGATCTGGGTGGTGCCTCCGCCCAGGGCGAAGACCTTGGCGTCGCGCATGTAGCGCTCGACCGGGAATTCCCGGGTGTAGCCGGCCGCGCCCATGAGCTGGACCGCGTTGGTGGTCACGCGCATGCACATCTCGTTGGCCAGCACCTTGGCCATGGCCACCTGGCCGCGGTTGGGCAGACGGCGGTCGGCCAGGTCCGCGGCCTGGCGTACCAGCAGCCGGGCCGCCTCGATCTCGACGGCCATGTCGGCCAGCATCCATTGCACCCCCTGGAAGTCCGCCACCTTCTGGCCGAAGGCCGGCCGCTGACGCACGTAGCGCAGGGCCTCTTCCATGGCGGCCTGGGCCGTGCCCACGCTGATGGCGGCGTTGCCCACCCGTTCCTGACCGAAAACCTCCATGAGCTTACGGAAGCCCTGGTTTTCTTCGCCGAGCAGGTTGTCTCGTCCCACCCGGCAGTCTTCGAAGACCAACTCCCCGGTCATGCTCGACCGGACCCCCATCTTACTTTCGATTTTGCCCACCCGAAAGCCCGGCGCGTCGGCCGGGACGATGAAGGCGGACATGCCGCGGCGTCCCAGGCCGGGATCGGTCTTGACGAACACCACGTACACCCAGGCCTCGCCCGCGTTGGTGATAAAGGCCTTGGCGCCGTTCAGGACATAGGACCCATTCCGTCTCAGGGCCGTGGTAGCGATGGCTGCCGCGTCCGACCCGGCGCCCGGCTCGGTCAGGGCGAACCCCGCGATTTTTCCCCCGCCGGCCAGCGGCGGCAGATAGGCCGCTTTCTGCGCCTCGCCGCCCATCTCCAGGATGGCCCGCTGCGCGTGGCAATGGCCCAGGATGGAGATGCCCATGGCCGCATCGATCCGGCCGATCTCCTCCATCATTAAAATCCAGTCCAGGTTGGTGCCGCCGGCCCCGCCGTAAGCCTCGGGCACAAACACGCCCCACAGCTTGAGTTCGGCCATGCGGGGCACAATCTCCCGGGGAAAGCGTTGGGTCTGGTCGCACGCGGCCGTGAGCGGGGCGAGCTCCTTCTCGGCGAAGCGGCGCACCGCGCCCTGCCAGATTTTCTGCTCCTCGGTCAGGGTGAAGTCCATGTCGTTTTACTCCTGGGTCATCTCGGCGTGCGATAGACGCGGGTCAGTCGGTCGAGGATCGGGCCGGCCTCTCGGATCATGCCTTCGATGAGGTCCCGGCAAGTCGGCAGGTCCCGGATCAGGCCCGCGACCTGGCCGGCGGTGATGGTGTTGCGGGTGACGTCGCCGCTGATGTACGGCCGCATGAAATTGAAGCTGTCGTCGTCCAGAGCGTGCTGCGTCCCTTTTTCGCGGATGATGTTCCTGAGGAAATCGTTGAGAACCAGGCGGACCGACCCGCGGCGCTCCTCGACGAAGCCTCGGTCGCCGACCGCGTCCTCCCGACCCTGGACCCGGGCGCCGTGGCTGACGGACACGGTATCCGTGTCCCCGGCCTCGAGGATGAGCCGCTTGGTGTTCTCGTGGGCCGGGCATTCCTGGGTGGCAATGAATCGCGTGCCCATGTATATGCCCTCGGCGCCCAAGGCCAGGGCGGCCACCAGGCCTCTTGCGTCCCCGATCCCGCCGCCGGCCGCGACCGGCAGCCGGATGGCGTCCGCCACCTGGGGGACCAGAGTCAGGGTGGTGAGCTGGTCGAAGCCGCTGTGACCGCCGCCTTCGGTGCCCGAGGTGATGACCGCGTCCACGCCGGCCGCCTCGGCTTTTCGGGCGTGGCGGACCGTGGAGCAGACCTGCATGACCGTGATGCCCGCCTTTTTGAGCCTCTCGGTATAGACCTGGGGACTGCCTTGGGAGACGATGGCCACCGGCACTTTTTCTTCGATACCCACGGCTACGCAACGGTCGCTGAACTCGCGGTCCTGGCCGCCCGCGCCCACCGTGAAATTGACGGCAAAGGGACGGTCGGTCAGCCCTCGAATCTTTTGGATCTGCCCCCGCAGCCGCTCCCCGGTCTCCCCCACCTCCGCGGTCACGGTCCGGGCCCCGGCATTGGGCCCGATCGTGCCCAGCCCACCCGCCAGGCTCACCGCCCCGGCCAGGCCGGCGTCCCCGATCCAGGCCATGGACGCCTGGACGATGGGGTAGCGGATGCCCAACAGTTCGGTTAGTCGTGTCTTCATTGTCACCTGCGCTGCTTTAGACTCTCTCGGCCGGACTGTCCGCCCTGGTCGGAGCCGAGGTTTTGGGGCTGGCCAAAGCAATCTTCTCTGACAACTGAGGCCTTTGGCGCGGCCAGCTGTCGATAGATACCGCGGAAACGGTAGAGCGCGGTCAGGTTGGCGCCAAGCGCCAGCACGCCCACGGTCAGGAGAAGGACCAGGCCCGGCGCGAGCGGATCGGCCAGGGAGCCGATCACCAGGATCAGCAGCCGTTCTTCCCGCAGGAACACGCCGCCCTTAAACGGCGCGGCCAGGCCCTCGCCGCGGGCGCGCGTGTAACTGACCATGAAGGAGCCGATGAGGGCGGCGAAGACAAGAAGGGCGCCGACCGTGGCGTAGCGGGGATCGCGGTTTAGATAGGCCCAGATGCCGACCAGCAGAAAAGATTCTCCAAAGCGGTCCAAGACCGAGTCCAGAAAGGCGCCCCGCGGGCTTTCCATGCCCGAGGTCCGGGCCCAGCAGCCGTCGGAAAAATCGCATATTCCACCGACCAGGGCCAGACAGCCGGCCAGGACCGGCGACACGAGGTACGACAGGCCGGCCAGAGCGCTGAAAAAAAGACCGGTGATGGTCAGCGCGGCCGGTGTAATTCCCAGCCTCCGAAACAGGGGAAGCAGCACGAATTCAAGCAGGGCGTATAACCAGCGGACCAGGGCCAGATCGCGTTTCATGGGGAAGTCTCCTGAAGGAACGCACTACAGACGACCACGCCGGGTCGGTTCGCGGCTGACCCCGGACGGCTTTAGTCGGATCGTCTCTCCTCGGACGGGTCGTACAGTACCACAGCCGGGAGGGTGCTGCCAAGCCGCTCATGGGCCGCTCGCCCATTAGCTTGAAAAAAGACGTCAGGAGCCTTTCCCGTGATTGAATCGGGGAAACGGGCCCTCTTTCATACAGACTGTCGCTGGGTTGGCGTCGCTGTTTAAAAAAGGCTCCTGACCCCCTTTTCTCGCGCTCAAGGCCAGAAGAGCTCCCTGGCTTGGGTCCAAAGGGATTCGCGGTGGTCCGGATGGGCCACGGCGATGAGCGCCTCGGCCCGCTCGCGGTGGGTTTTGTCCAGAAGATGAGCTGCGCCGTGCTCCGTGACCACGATGTCCGCGAACTGACGGGGGATGGTTACCAGGGAGCCCTGCTCCAGCATGGGCACGATGGTCGAAATCCCTCCCAGGGCCGTCGAGGGCAGCAGGGTGATGGCCCGGCCTCCTCGGGAGAGAAAAGCGCCGATATGCAACTCGGTCTGGCCCCCCTGTCCGTTGATCATGCGGGTCCCGAACTGGGTCTCCGAGCAGATCTGGCCGGTCAAATCCACCTGCAACCCGTTGTTGATGGCCACCATGTGATCGTGCCTGGCCGTGGTCTGGATGTTGGCCACATATTCCGAGTCGTACTGTTCGAAGGCCGGGTTGTTGGCCACGAACTCGATGTCTTCCCGGTCGCACCCCATAAAGGTGGAGAAGACGGCTTTACCCGGGTGCAGGGTTTTATATTTTCCGGTGACGATGCCTTTTTTGACCAGCAGGGGCATGCCGGGGCAGCCCATTTCAGAGTGGATGCCCAGGTCGCTGCGCTGGTCGAAGACGCCCAGTTTGACCATGAAGGTGCTGGGACGTCCAGCACCGATCTCGAAGGTGTCCCCGTCGTGGATCAAATTCTTCAGATGGTCGGCGATGGCCACGGCCGCCGGCGTGGGCTCGTCCAGACCGATATGGGGCGCCACGAAGTCGCCGCCGGCTTCGAGGCCCATGGCCTCGCCGATGCGGATGAGGAGCCGGAGGGTGCGGGCCGGCGCAATGCCCAGCTTGGCCGCGACCTCTTCGGACGATTTCTTGTGAAACATCTGATAGATTTTGCTCCATTCCTCTTCGGTCAGGTCCGGTTCCAAGGGGGGGCGGACAAAGGCGTCGATCTGCGAGACGTGGATGACGTTGTGCCCGAAGGTGCGGATGGCGTTTTCGTTGATCTCGGCCAACACGATCTTGGCCCGGCGGGCATAGCTTCGTTTGTGCCAGAGGGTGTGACCGAAACTGCAATAGCCGTGTTCGTTTGGCGGCGAGACCGAGGTCAGGAAAACGTCGATCTGCCGGCCGGCGCTTTGTGGGCGGCCCTCGTCCAGTCCCTTGAACCTCATGGAGAAAAGGTCGGGCAAGTAGGAGATGCGCTTTTCATCCGTCCCCGGCCGGGCCCTTGAGCCGATGAAGAGTTCGGTGATGACCTGGAAAGAGGATTCCATGCCTGGCGAAAGCCAGCCGGGGTCGATGGCTGGTGCCGAGACAGAGAGGGTGATATTTTTCAGGCCCGGGGCGCGGGCGGCCAGCGCTTCCATAAGGTAGGCCGGTTGTTCCGGCAGGGGGGTGACCACGAAATCCCCGGACTTGACCCTAAGCACCGCCTCTTCGGCCGAGACCACTTTCCGCGCAAACTCTTCCTGCCAGTTGTCCACATAATGCGGCATCTCCCTGGGAGCGGCCATGGCCTTCTCCTTCCCGCAAGAGCGCCGGAACGTCCACGGCATGTCGACCCTCGCGGCGCATGTCTAAGATATGGAAAATGAAACGATGCCCCAGTATGGCCGTCGGGCCGGCCGGTGTCAAGTCCGGGAAGAAAGGGGCGGGTTGCGGTCAGTCGCTTTTTGGCTATAATGGCACCTAAGTCTTCGGGGCTCGATCTCCTCGCACGCCTCTGCTGGAGGATGTCCATGGTTCGAACCAGCCGCATCGGCGTGGGGCCGGCCATCAAGGGCCTGCCCCGCATCATCCGGCACCCGCGCATCCTGGCCAAGCTGGTCACGCTACAGGCCGAAAAGCGGCTCTTCAGCCTGCGTTACCCCAAAACAAACGGCCGAGCCGGCAGGATTCGCCAGGCAAGCTTCCGCATTACGGATTTGTGCAACCTGCGCTGCCACACCTGCGGCCAGTGGGGGGAGAGCGGCTTTCTACACGGATTGGACTTGAAGAGGCTCAAGGAGCGGGAGGTAAAACCGGCGCGGTATCTGGAAATTTTTAAGGACCTGATCCGCCACCGTCACCAGCCCCTGGTCTATTTCTGGGGCGGCGAACCCATGCTGTACGACGGGCTCCTGGACCTGATCGAGGAGGCCACCCGCCTGGGCATGCCGGTCTCGATCGCCACCAATGGCACGCGCGTGGCCGCGGCGGCGGAGCGGCTGGTCGAGGCCCCCCTCTTTCTGCTCCAGGTGTCCCTGGACGGGCCCACGGCCGAGATTCACAACCGGGCTCGACCTTCGGTCGGCGGCGGCAACAACTTCAAGGACGTTCAAAACGCCTTCAAGGCCGTGTCCGAGGCGCGCCGGCGTTCGCGGTCCGGGTTGCCGTTCCTGGTCTCCCTGACCACCATCTCCCAGGCGAATCTGGAGCATCTGGTGGATATTTATGAGGCCTTCAGGGACCAGGTGGACCTGTTCGTTTTTTACCTGTCCTGGTGGATCGACGCGGAGCGCGCCCAGGCGCATGAGGAGGATTTCCTGGGTCGATTCGGGTTCGTGCCGAACAAGCATCGAGGTTGGATCGGGGGCTGGAAGTCGGCCGACCATCGGCGTCTCGACGAGCAGCTCCGGAGTCTGGTGGCCCGGTCCCGACGTTTAAAAGCCACGCCGGTGACCATCCTTCCTTCCATCCTGGGCGAGGACAACCTCAAGGCCTACTACACGGATCACGCCTGCCGCTTCGGCTTCGACCGGTGCATCTCCATCTACCAGGCCGTCGAGGTCAACAGCAATGGCGATGTTTCCCCCTGCCGGGACTACCATGATTTTGTCGTGGGCAATATCAAAAACGCCACGATCACCAACCTGTGGAATTCGATTCCCTATCAGAATTTCAGGCGCAGCCTCTCCGATCAGGGCCTGATGCCGGGTTGTTCGCGCTGCTGCGGATTGATGGGCTATTAGCTTCGGGTCCGGCGTAGAGGACAGGCCGCGGGCCTGCGGCTGCCAGGTGCGGCGCCCTTTTCAGATGATCGCAGAGCCCGGGAGGATTCGATGAATGGCGGCGAGCGAAGCGGGACGCGATGGGCCTGGCTGGCCCTGGTCGCGGTTCTCCTGTTTGCTTTGGCCCTGCGCGTTCGGCTCCTGGACGTTCCCCTGGAGCGCGACGAGGGGGAATACGCCTACGCGGGCCGGTTGCTCCTAGAAGGCGTGCCGCCTTTTGCTCAGGCCTACAACATGAAAATGCCGGGCATCTATGCCGTCTATGCGGCCATGATGGCCGCGTTCGGACAGAGCGTGCCCGGCATCCGGCTCGGCGCGGCCCTGGTGACCGCCGCTTCCGGTCTTTTTCTTTTTCTGGCTCTGCGCCGGCGTTTCGATCTTAAAACGTCCTGGCTCTGTTCGGCCGGGTTCGCCTTGCTCTCGCTTGGGCCGGCCGTGCAGGGCGTCATGGCCAACGCCGAGCCGTTTGTGCTCCCTTTCGCCCTGGCCGGCCTCTGGGCGCTGCTGGCCGGCCTGGACCGGGACCGGGCCGCGCTTGTGGGACTGAGCGGTCTCCTGTTCGGCCTGTCGGGGCTGGTGAAGCAGCACGGTTATTTTTTGGCGCTGTTTGGCGGCGTGTATCTGCTGGGGGTTTTAGCCGGCTGGTCAGGGCGTTCCTGGCGGCATCGGGTTTTTCTGGTTTTTTTATTCGGGGCCGGGGTTTTCCTTCCTTTCGTTTTGACCGCCGGGTATTTTTATCGGGCCGGGGTTTTCGGGCGTTTTTGGTTCTGGACCTTCACCTATGCTTCGCGATACGTCTCGATGACGCCGCTTTCCATTGGCCTGGAAAACTTCGAGCATCAGGCCGGGCGCATGTTTCACGACTTTTCCCTCCTCCTGGCCTTGGCCGGGGTGGGTCTGCTCGCGCCCTTTTGGGACCGAGGCTCCCGGGCCGCGGCGCGCTTCACGCATCCCCTGGCCCTGTTTTCCTTCCTGGCCACCTGCCCGGGCTTGTATTTCCGGCCGCACTATTTTTTTTTGCTTCTGCCGGCGCTGAGCCTTCTGGCCGCCATCGCCGTGCCGGCTTTGGCCCGGCTCTGGGCCGCGAACCGAATCCCGCCACGTGCCTTGACGGCCGTTTCTCTTTTCTTTCTGGCGGCCGTCGCCTTCCCTCTGGCGCGGAACGGCGCGTTTTTCTTTACGATGAGCCCGGAAGAAGCCTGCCATCAGTTATATGGGGATAATCCCTTTCCCGAGGCCGTGACCGTGTCCGCCTATATCCGGGAACGCAGCACGCCGCGGGACCGGATCGCCGTGCTGGGGTCGGAGCCCGAGGTCTATTTTTACGCGGACCGCCGCGCGGCCACCGGCTACCTGTATGTCTATGCCATGACCGAGCCGCACGCCTTCGCCCTGTCCATGCAAAAGGAGATGCGGGCCCAGATCGAAGCGGCCCGGCCCCGGTTGCTGGTGCTCTTCGGGAACCCGGATTTCTGGCCCTTGCCGCGCATGGCTTTCCTGGTGGATTGGATGGCCGAGTACATCCCGCGCCATTATCGGCTGGTTGGAGCGGTGGACTTTCGTTGGCCGGGGCCGAGCGTTTTCGTTTGGGGGGAGAGGGCCTCGGGGCTCGAGCCGGTCTCGGCCTTCTGGATCAAGGTCTTTGAGCGCCTGGCGCCGGCCGAAGCCGAGCCCGCCTTGGAAAGCAGGCCTGCGCCACATTTGTAACCCTGCCCTCACGGGAGGGGACGGAACCAGTCGGCAGGGACCTTGATGAGGAAGTCCGGGAAATCGTGCAGGATGAAAAAGAGGGACAGGGCGGCCAGGAGCGCGAGCTGAATCTTTCGTGGCCAGAGTTTGAGATCGTTGCAGGGCAAAAAAAGGAGGGGAAATAATATAACTTTTTGATATTTTGTGATATAGCGGCATCATTCCGGATTGGGAGGGCGTCATGAGCGACCCTGTTTCAACGGATGCGGTGTTGGAAGCTCGGGGACTGAAAACCGGGATCATGGGGAAGGTTTGGCTGAGCCGCCGCCTCTCGAAGCGACCCAAGGCGCCCAACTTGCTCATCGGCAAGCTTCGGTATGAGATGGAGCAAGGGTTTGGGATGTTCAAACGTTTGGCCGTCTAAGGCGGCAGAACGCCTACAGGCCCGCGGGGCCTCAAGGAAAAGCCGGCCAAGGCTTGTTCGAGGGTCTTTCTTTCAAGGCGCGACGGCCTCAAATGCCCAGCTTTTGGGTCGAAGTACACCCAATAAGATTGGCAAAGAAAAAATTTTGCTCTCTACCTGTTGCAACGATCTCAATTTATAACGAACTGATGAAGTTGAATAAATTATATGTAATGTAAGCTGCATTATATTTGGAGTAAAAAATTTGGATTGTGACCCTTTAATGGTTGACAAATGGTTTAGTTTTCCATATCCTGGTCCCTGGAAAGAGGGATCAGGATGGGAAAGCGAGGCCGGAAGCCCCGATATGACCTTAGCCAGAAAGCATGTCCGAATCCGAAATGCGAGTTGTACGGCCGGCAGGGAGAGGGTAATATCGTCTCTAACGGAAGCCATCCAGACCGGAGTGGGCATAGGGTGCGGAAGTTTCTTTGCCGACGATGCGGACGTTCCTTTTGCGATCGGTCGAGCACCATTTTTTATGACCTCCGTTCGCCGGAGGAAAAAGTTCTCATGGCTTTGAAGCTCTTGGTC
>Ga0315282_10002590_pt1 | contig 33040 bp, 29 predicted proteins | sample YL17G07_20_MG_FD_203693 | JGI IMG/M metagenome (GOLD analysis project Ga0315282, IMG submission 203693) | Sediment microbial communities from Yellowstone Lake, YNP, Wyoming, USA - YL17G07_20 | ecosystem: Environmental > Aquatic > Freshwater > Lake > Sediment | place: USA: Wyoming | collected...
TACCGCCGCTGCCTGCAACGCCTCCTGCGCCACCAGCACCACCTGTGCCGCCTGTAGCGTCGGATTCCTCACCTGAATCAGTAACATTACCGCCGCTGCCTGCAACGCCTCCTGCGCCACCAGCACCACCTGTGCCGCCTGTAGCGTCGGATTCCTCACCTGAATCAGTAACATTACCGCCGCTGCCTGCAACGCCTCCTGCGCCACCAGCACCTCCGCTTCCGCCTGCGCCCCCTGAAGCGCCATCCGTATCAACAACATCCGAAGCACCGTCGGTTATTGCACCGCCGGTTCCGCCGTTGCCTGCAACGCCTCCGCTTCCGCCTGTGCCTCCTGAAGCGCTGTCCCTGCCTCCAGAGCCTGAAACGCCGCCTTCGCTGACATTGCCTGCCGAACCGCCTGTGTTGTTCACATCAGCAGCTTCAGCACCGCCATCCGCCAGTGCCGGGATGGGGAGTATACTATCGGTGGAATCGGGACTTCCGCATGCTGATAACGCCGCTACTGCGGCAGACGCCATGAACCATCTCTTCCATGCTGCTGACGCATTGGAATTTATCCCTGACCCGCCTTCCCTTGAACATTCTCCGTTTCTCCTAAGTTTGATTTCCATATATATCCCTCACCCATTTTTGTAATCATGAATAATATTACTGGTCAGTCTTTGAGAGTCGAATTGATCCCGACCCTCGCTCCGGCAAGCCCGATTGACTGGACTTCGAAAACGAATACAAGACCTTTGGGAGCTTCGAATGGATTGGTGCTGTTGGCTTTGAACGGTGGTGGATACAACTCAATGCTTGTGTTGCTCCTGCATACTAGTTTGAATGTAATTGTGCTGCCAGCGACGAAGTCAATGCATACTGCGTCATAGCTGCCTACCTGGGCAGTCGATTGATTCCCGGTATTGAAACCCCTTGGCGTGACAGAACCAGCCACCGCTTCAGGGCAAACGGCACTGCCATCTGTGCTTGAATCGACATTGACAGCATCCGGACCGCTGTCGGTTATTGCACCGCCGGTTCCGCCTGCGCCTCCTGTGCCTCCTGAAGCGCCATCTGTATCGATAACATCCGGACCATCCGGACCGCTGTCTGAAGCGCCGCCGCTTCCGCCGGCTTCAGCATCATGCGCACTGCCATCCCCTGGGCTTGAATCAACATCGGTAACATCCTGACCGCTATCGAAACCGGCTGCGCCTCCTGCACCGCCGCTTCCGCCTGCGCCTGAAGAACCGTCGCTCGCATCTGATTCCTCACTGTCGGCTGTGCTTGAATCTTTGATATTGCCGCCGCTTCCGCCGCTGCCTGAAACAGCGCCTGCGCCCCCTGCACCGCCGCTTCCGCCTGCGCCACCCGTGTCATCGTTCGCACCGCTGTCGGAAACATTGCCTGAATCCGCTTCAGCAGCTTCAGCATCTTTTGATAAACCGCCGGTTGCGCCAGCGCCTCCGGAACCGCCGCTGCCCCCTTTGCCTGAAACGCCTCCGAAACCTCCGATGACCGCGGCATCGCCACCATCATCCGTGTCGGAGGTATTGGATTCTATGAATGGCTCTCCGGCACAAGCTGAGAGGCTGGCTGCCACGCACAGGGCGGCCGCCATTTTAGCGAATGCCTTTCTTCGTTGATCATTAGGACGCACACCAGTGGAGCGCGTAGTTGGTTCTGATGGACCCACCAGCTTAACTTGATTACCCATGTGAAAACCTGGTGTGAATGTGTATAGTTATGTTTAAAAGTATATCATTTTATTACGACTATGGTATTAAGAGTTATAATGACAATGCGCCTGTCGATTCAGAGGAACTCGCTCAGACCCGTCTGTTTTATCTTGTCGTCCTCGAATACGCTCTTTATCTCCTTCTCCAGAAGCTCGAGCCTCTGCTTCAGGTAATCCGGGAGCTGGTAGCGCCGCACGACCTCTTTCGATATCTCGAGGTATTTCCCGATGCCACCCTTGTTGATCGTGAGCAGGAGGTTTCCGCCGCATTTGGCGCAACGCCCTGCCAGCGGGACCCTTCTGGCGATGGTGTTGCACGACACGCACCTGAAGGTCTGGCGCGAGAACGAGCGCAGGTTCCCGTAGAGATCCGGTATGAAATGGCTGAGGATGAGCCTCTCCGCCGCATCCCGCTTGTCCACAGGGCGGAGGCGCTCCTGGAGCCTGAACTGCACGTCGATCTTGTCTGGTATGGAATCGAGCAGCACGTAGGCTGTCCTGACGTTCCCGTCGTGTATGCTGCCCCCCGGATGCGTGAGCGGGAGCTCGAACTGCTCGTCGGTGCCCAGGACGTCCTTCACTGTCTTGAGCTTCACCTCACCAGGCGGCGTGAACCGCTCGGCAGCCTCGTAGAACTGGAGCGGGTAGCGCGAGACGAACTCGATGTTGTGCGCCTCGTCGTCCACCTCTTTCGGATTGATGTCAAGCGAAAGGACCAGCGGCGTGTCCATCGTGCCGCCGCGCCTCTCATTCAGGTATTTCCTAGAGAAGTTCAGGAGCGCGTCCATGAGCAGCATCACAGAATCTTCATCGCCATCGCATTGACCGGCTATGACGCCGGAACAGACGAGGGTGTGGTGCGGGGATACTGTGATGCTATATACGTGGCTCTCGTCTGCAGCGATCTCCCGCTTCGACACAATCCTATCCAGGAAAGCATCGCCATGGAACCTGGTGCGGCCATATCCCCTTTTCTTGAGCCATTTCCCAAGCAACCGCTTCGCATGCGCCTGTTTCTCATCCAGGAAACCGATCTCCGAGATGAATTTCCGGGCCTCGTCCGCGAAGATGCGTATCTTGTATGAGTGGCATTCCTTTGGTTCGCCGTAGAATTCATATACCGGACCGCTGTTGATGGTCCGCTTTTCTTCACGTATGGAATGCTTCATACCGGAGAAGAGGAGGAGGTATGAGACGCCTTCTATGAGCTGTTTGTTGACCGATGTGACATTGACTTCCAGGGTGCTTTGCAGGGAGCAGGAACCGTCACCGGAAAAGTAGCCCCTGAGGAAAGCATGGCGCTTTTCCCTGGGCAATGAGTAGATGAATCCTGGCACTTGTTTCGAATAGGCATCAGAGCCGATCTCCAGGCTGGAGAAGAACTCGCGGACGATCCTCGAGCAGATGACGACCTGGTTCTCGCATACTGCGGGTTTTATCCCGAATATTTTCTCAATTGTGCTGGCGAGATATGCTTTTGCCCATTTCTTGGTGGCAGTGATCGCGACCGGGTTCGTCCTGTCCTGTTTTTTTCTCATATATCCTTCTGCGATGAAGAAGCCGAGCAGGGAGAGAAGGGATTCATCCACACGCACATCCGGATTCAACGAGATGCGGTCCCGTTTGCTGCCCAGCTTGTATTTTCCATCTAATATAGATGGCCTGAACCTGCGCACGAGTTCGATCGGATAAGAACCACGGTAGGCATAGTTGGTGAACGTCTTATAGCTCATGCCGAGGGAGCGGCTCGTGCCGGATAGAGTAGGCGTATCAGGGAATATCTCCTCCTCGGTCCGGACCATGGCATCCTGACCCGCGAGAGGGAGAAGAGGGATGGAATGCACATCGCTTTCCACGCTGTTTTCCATGTTCGCCCCTATATTCCATGGCGAGAGGAGTTCCGAGGCGTCGGAAGCCAGGACCTTCTCCCCGGAGAGCCCTGGAAACGGGTGGTCCGGGGTGGTACGGATACGCCTCCCGCTTTTCGTCCTGATTTCAACGAGCCTCGATGGCGCGACATGTCTGGAGACATGGGTTATATCCGCGAGCTCGAATTTTTTCGTCGTTTTGTTGAACGCGAATGTCCTGAGTCCGCTGACCTTCTTGTACCGCGTCCCGAAATCATCCTGCTCTGTTTTTCCCTTCAGATGGGACTGGACGAGATCCCGCATGGACATGAGACTGAAACGTTCGCCGTCATGCACCAGGAGCGTTTCGTCTCCGTGGAAGCAATTGCGCCTCTTTGCAGTGTGGAAATACGGGTGCCCGTATCCGACCGTCGCTTTCGTGAACCCGATTATGCGGCAGAGCGCGCCAGCGCTCGTGTGCGGGGAGAGTCCGACCGCGAGATGCCCCACGAGGTCCTCCCGCTTGCGGACATTGTAGAAGGGCTTGAGACCGTAGAGGTTCACGAGCATCTCGTCCACGAAAGCAGTCACTTTCATGAAATACAGGACACCAGCCTCAGCCAGTATTATATCCTGATGGCGGAGCGCGAGCGTCTGCTTCCCGTTCTCGAGCGGATTGCCCAGGTAATCCTTCTCGTATCCGAGCTCGCGCGCCTTCTCGACGCTTATGCCTATCTCGTCCGGGGTGAAATGCGTGAGCGGGACATCCGTGGCGTCGAAACGCGATGTCCCGTCCCGGAAAACGAACACGTCGTGCTTGGCGCGCAGGAACCCTTTCTCGAGGCGCTCTGGTATGCGTCCTGCGTTCGAGAGGCCCTTCACGCCCTTGACATCATCCGGCGCTGCCGCGAGCCTGTCCTTCACTGATTCGAACAAGGCGACGATATCCACAGGGCGGCGGTCGTAGGGCACGGTCTTCATGTCGCAATGCATCTCCGTCTCCACGCTCCTGCCGCATTTGTGGCAGAACTTCTCCTGGATGGTCCGCTCGCCACACACGTCGCATCGCGGGTAGAAGCCCAGGTACTTGCACTTGGGGCAACGCATGCGCACCAGCTCGAGGTTTATCGTCTTCTCCCCTTCCCTGCTCTTCTGGGTCCTGTACTGCTTCGAGACGCTGCGGTTCTTGAACGAGCCTGTCGGGAACAGCACGTGGGGAGAGCCTTCCATGGCGCGCTCCTTCGCCTTCTCAGGGCGCCCCATCCTCGCGCCGATGTATGTCGGCGCCTTCGCCTTTATCCGGATCTTCGAGAGCTCGTTCACGAGCGCGAGCGCTGCCTTGGACGCATCCCACGACCTGTCGAACTCCGATAGATCTATCTTCTCCCCGTGCAGAGCGCCCAGGGAGGAGAGCAGCGCGAACGCGATGTCGGATTCGAGCACGGCCATGCCATCGCTGACGCGATGCTCCACTAGCAATTCCTCGAGCACGCGCTTCGCCTCGCCCGGCGGTAGGCGCAGCTCGCGCACGCGATCCCCTTCCATCTCGAGGCGGCCTTCCTTAAGCCACTGCGCGAGCGACTTGATCTGCTCGATCGTGATGTCGTGCCAATGGAACGTGAAGTCAGGATGGAGCGGGATGTCATGCAGCCTGGAGAACCCGAAAAGCGAGCGCGCATCCTTGGCCTCCGGCGGGGTGACGCCCTTCTCCTCGATCTCGCGCTGCCACCACTCCTCGCAATATCCGGATGGCATGAGCGGATGGTTCGATTTGAGGAAATCGCCGTAGGTGCAGAGGATGTCGCCGAGGAAGAGTATCTCCTCCACATCCGGCCTGACCGTATATGATTCGGCGAGGGTACGGACCTTCATCACGCGGCCGTTCTTCAGCTTCACCACCGGAGGCTCGAGCTGGTCGTGCGCTGCGACCACGCATCCCTTGCCAGGGCGCTCGACCTTCATGTGCGTGCCGAAGGCGAGGAAATCGTCGAGCAGGACCATGGTGGCAGGATGGACGTTCCTTCCCATCAGGCCGTTCGTCTTGCTCCTTCCGTACCTGAGCCTGAACCCTCCCTTGGCTGACGCATGGCTGAACACCGGCCGTCCTGCGACAAGCCCGTCCAGATAGGTCGAATCGGGCTTGATCTCTATCTTGTCGGCTTTTTTCTTGATCTTGATTATCCTCTCCAGCCAGTCCCAGCCCAGCTTGAGCTTCTTCGTGTATTTGAGCAGCTTGGCGGCCTTGGCCGCGACGCCCTCGCACATGACGAGCGGGACTCCGCCCCGGACGCGGTCTGTCTCCACGCCCGGCACCCCGCGGTATGCGGACACTTCGATGTCTTCGGTCGGATCGCCGTCTATGCAGACCGGGCAGTTCCCGGCTATCACCTTCATGTCGTCCTCAGGAGGCATGTACTGGAGATGGGAGACGCGGTTCTCGTACACCATGACCTCTTCCACGTACCTCATGACCTGCGAGTCGGTCGCGCGGTAATCGCCGACCCCGCATATCCTGCGCGCGATATCCCCGAGGACGAGGCTGAGTGCAGCCGCGGTGCCGCCCGCGCTCCGTATCGGGCCTGCGAAATAGATCGATATGTAATCGCTGCCGTCGGGATTCTGCTTTATCCTGACCTTCGTTATGCCCTCGGTTGGAGCGACCAGCACGCCTTCGGTGATTATGCCCAGGCCTGTGCGGACCGCCTGCTCGATGAGAGCCTCCTTGCCGGCCTTCATGACTTCGCCTGCCGCTATCCTCCTCACCACCTCGAACGCTATGTCCTCGCGCGACATGCCGCCCTGCTCGAGCGAGCGGATGAGCTCCGCGATGCCGGACGGACCGACGATACCTTCCACGCGCGCCGCGACGTCTTTGGCTATCTTCACCTCGACCTCGTCGCTCGGGTCGAGGCCCTTGGCCCTGGCTTCGCTGGCGATGGCGTACGCCTTGTTCAATCCTTCCCGCAGCATCTCCGAATAATTAGACATTTCATGTGGATATCCAGCCAATAAAATAAAAAGCGGGAGGGCGGAAAGCTGACATCGGTAATTTTAAAATTATCCCGACAACGAACATTGTGTTATTCTTGATGCCGAGGTCTTGCCGGATGAATCCGTCAGACCCCGGCTGAGATAGCGAGTACGTTTTTATGCCGAGGTAGCTCAGCTGGTTTAAGAGTGCTCGACTCATAGGTGCGAATCCGATGAGTGATGAGGCCGCACGGCCGATGATAATTTGCACTCGAGAAATCGAGAGGTCGGGGATTCAAATTCCCCCCTCGGCAATTTTCTTATAGAAAATTGACGGACTCGGCGCGGAGCGCCGAGAAGACGGCAAATATTCACAAATATTTGCCGGACTTGGCACGAAATGCCAAGCAGACGGCATTTTTTCACTTGTTTATAGTTCCGGGTTTTGGGTTTTGTATACGGAAAAAATGCCGGACTTGCCGCGAAGCGGCAAGCTGACGGCAAATATTCATATGTTTATGGTTTTGGGTTCTGGGTTTTGTATACGGAATATTTGCCGGACTTGAAACCGAAGGTTTCAAGCAGACGGCAATTTTCCATTTGTTAATAATAGTGGGTTCTGAGTTTTGTGTTTAGGAAAATTGCCGGACTTGGTGCGAAGCACCAAGCAGACGGCAATTTTCCATTTGTTTATGTTTCTGATTCTGGGCCGCATCCTGATGCAAAAATATTTACATGTTGCCAAAGATATCGGTCCGGTGACCTTTTATGGAAATGAAGAAATGCGAGAGCTGCGGCATGCCTATGACGAAACCGACCGACTTCGGCGCTAAGAAAGAGACCAACAGGTACTGTGCCCACTGCACGTATCCAAGCGGAGAGCTCATGGCCCGTTATCTCATACGCGAGAACATGGTGAAATACTACATGAAGATGAAGAGGATGGAGCGCGCTGATGCTGAGAGATATGTTGACGAGTACATGGCGACCATGCCTGCCTGGGGTTGAAAAATCCGGCGCCTGGAATTTTTCCTGTGATAAAAAATATATTTTACGGCTAAAATTTTCAGGCGACAAAACAATGATTTAAAATAAGATTATGCGAGTGTGTGACGGGATGACCATGGAACGACCGAAACCAGACATTCAGGCTACTCCGACACCTGTTCTATCCATGTCAGAAGCGGAAAAAATAAAGAAAGGCATCTGCCCATCGTGCGAAGGCGACCTTGTTTTCCAGGAAGGATGCAAGGTCTGCTATGCGTGCGGCTGGGGCGGATGCGAGTAATCCTTTTTTAATCAGTCCGTCCATTCTTCTCCTCAGGCAACACCATCGTCACATATACGGGCTTGTAGCTCAGTTTTGTTTTGCTAAGTTTTCCCTTCGGGAAAAATGCAAAACACGGAGCAGTAGCAGAGCGCTCGCTTTGCATGCGAGATGCCGGGGGTGCGAGTCCCCCCAAGTCCACTTTTTCTTTCTAATCTCACAGGATAACCTCGGTTTCTGTTCGGAAAAAGTGGACTGCCGTGCCGCGAAGCGGCACGCAAAGTCCAAATTTCCATTTTTATTTCACCAGTCCTACGCCATCGGTTATGGCTGGAAATTTGGACTGAAGTGACCGAGCAGGGCGAGGTCACGCGAAGTCCATTTATTTTTGTTTTCAGTTTCGAGACGCCATACCGCGGTGATTTTTAATCTCTGTTGCGAATCCTCTTTGCGGTGATGATGAAAAGAGGTATTAATGAACTGTGATTGGATCGTTACGACTGAACCGCATAAAGGAGTCTGCATGGACAAGAAAATCGAGGGAATGCTGCACATAGGACTTGCGATCATCATCATCGCCAGCGTCTTATATTTCTCAAGCCATTTCGAATCGCTCAAACAATATGGCTATCTCGGCGTTTTCGTGATCAGCGCGCTCAGCTCAGCGACCATATTCCTGCCAGCCCCAGGCTGGGCAGTAGTCATCGCCATGGGAAGATACCTGAACCCGGTGCTTCTTGGGATTGTAGCCGGCGCAGGCTCGGCCCTGGGCGAGCTCACTGGCTACGCTCTCGGCGACGGGACCAGGGACATACTCAACAGCAAGGTGAAGGAAAGCAAAGGCATCCGCGCGTTCATCGAGCGCTACGGGGTGTCCGCTGTCTTCGTCCTCGCGTTCGTACCGAACCCGCTCTTCGATGTCGCTGGCATCGCAGCCGGCGCGCTCAGGATACCGTGGTGGCAGTTCCTCGCTGCATGCGCTGTCGGAAGGGTGCTGAGATACATCCTGCTCGCCATGCTCGGAGCGCTGACGCTGGAGTATATATAAAAAAATAGCGGGGAGTGGATTTGAACCACCGGTCTCTGGGTTATGAGCCCAGCGGGAACTCCAAGCTTCCCATAGGGCAAATTCTAATTAATAGAATTTGTTACCCCGCTGAAGTTAGAGTGCTTCAGACCCGCTACAAATACTCCTAGCTCATCTAGAGTTAGAACTTTTGTACTATCAGGTAACAACCTTTTAAAATAGTCTCGCATTGATTTTTTCGTTATAACAACAGGATGATAGCCTGGAAAAAGTGCCCTTGCTTGAATGAACTTTTTCTTCAATTGCAGACATTTATCATAAATCTTATCCCAATAAGTAACTTCCACCAGTAGCTTCTGGTCTGCGATTACGAAATCTATTGACATAAAGTTATTCATGTTATTGGCATGGAATTGATACTCATATTCGTATTTCAACCCCGCAGAGATGAATACTTTCGCAACGCTTGCTTCAAGATAATTATACATTTTTTCACCCAAAGGGCCACGAATTTTTCTGCGGGTATTTTTTAAGCCCGCCAAAGACCAGTTTTTTCTTTTCTCTTGCAAAATAGGATCGAAAATTCCCTTTTTTGTATTTTTTATCAAAACCCCGCCTTTGGAGCATTTCTTTAACCATTTTTCATAGAAGTGATTATTGATAAGAAGGCGCCGAATTTTGTCATTACCTTTTTTGGAAGCTTTTTTTGTTTTGGAAAGCCATTTTTTCCTGAAGGATGGGTCAGCCATCTTCTTTCTGAGAGCCGATGAAACAGATTTGCTCATTTTTCTTTTGTACTGCGATTTAAAGGATGGGTTTTGCATTTTCAAAGCGGTGGTTCTTCCTCCAATAATTCGGCATATTCGAATATAATTATCATGAGAGAGAGAATTTCTTAGGATGGTGCAGACATCATCACGATGGAGGCCATATGAAGCAGATATTTTGCTTATAGAATTAAATCCTATGAAGTCATTGATTAGTTGTTCTTCATCTACTGTCATAAAATATAAAATAAAAAGCAGAATATTTAACTAAGAAGGCAGTTCATTTCCGCGGAAATAAAATGGAAGAAAAGAATAGGAAAAAAATCATTTGCGCGCTTTCTTCCCAGGCTTGACCAGCGGCGGCGCCTCTTCCTCTTCTTCAGGAAGGACCTCCTCTGGCTCTTCGGGTTTGACCGGAGTGCCCATCTTATTCACGATCTTGTGCACCATGTCGCGCTCGAGCTGTTCGCTCTTCCTGTATTCGTCCTCGTGTCGTGCCCTGTGATAGTAGAAACCTGCCATGAACATGAGCATCGAGATCACGAGCAGCACGATCGGCATGCCGATCCACAGGAACGGCATTATCACCGTGAAGAGGTCAGCCTTCATCTTCATGAACTGCGGCGGCATGCTTATCCCGCATTTATCGAGTTTGGACAGGTCGTTCGACGAGGCGAAGTCTACTATGGCCTGCAACACGTCTGTCGCATAGGACAGCACCAGATAGACGGCTCCGCCCGCGATGATAAGCCCGAGCACGACCAGAAGGATGCTTGCGACCTTGTTTTTGTTCATAGATACCACGCATGACTATCGTATCAAGGTAAAATAAACCCTCCTGTTTTCCTTGCCCTTGTTCTCGAGCTTGAGGATCTCGATCCTGCCCACCTCGGAAAGGCTGCGCACATGGGTCCCTCCGTCGGCCTGGATATCGATGCCGGGTATCTCGACGATGCGCAGCTCGCTTATGGATGGAGGCAAGGCAGCCGCGAGCTTCACAACTCCTGGGATCCTCATCGCCTCCTCGCGGGGAAGCGAGTACGTCTTGAGCTCGACCGGAGTGGCGAGCGCATCGTTCGCCTTCGCCACCGCGTCATCGAACTTCGCACGGTCGAATTCCGCGAGGTTGAAATCAAAGCGCGTCTTGTCCGGTTCGAGTTGGTTCCCTGTGATCAGCGCTCCGAGCTCGCGGTGCATAATCGCTGAAAGCACGTGCGCAGCCGTGTGCATACGCATCAGGGCGTAGCGGCGTTCCCAGTCCAGTACGCACCGCACAGCCGAGCCTTTCTGAGGAACCTGTACTCCAGCTTCGAATTCGTGGATCACCACGCCTTCCTTCTTAATCACATTGACGACCCGCAGCTCGCGAGCGGCGTGAGATATCGTCCCGGTGTCGCTCGGCTGGCCTCCGCCGCGCGGATAGAATATGGTGCGGTCCAGGACCACTCCGCCAGCCAGCGCATCCACGACCATCGCTTCGCATTCCTTCAGGTAGCTGTCCTTGAGATAAAGGGCCTCTGTCATGCTATTTATAAAATCCATAAATACTATATTATGACATGAAAGGAGTGTAGTCAGGTGCTGATGATTATGGCAAACGAGGCGATGAAAAGACCTGAAGAGATGAGACCCGAGGAGATCCACCCACAGGCTGGAAGACAGGCCATAGAGGACATGATGGGCAGGCTCAGGGGAGCCAAGATCTCCAAAGTGACTTCGGACGAGCAACTGGGCGAGGCGGCGAGACGGGCGGGGATGGAAAGCCTCTTCAAAGGGTTTGTCAACTCCTGCTACAGCGCTGCCAAGGACCATGGAAACGGTGGGGTGTTAAGGGGTAGCGAAGCGAGCAGGTATTCTGCGATACCCGACGTTTTCAAGGATGCGGAGATACAGTATGCGTACAACCAGAGGCAGAAGATATACAGCGTCAAGGCCACGCTCGACAACCGGCCCCGCATAATCACGATGAGGATAGGCGACAATTTCACGGAGATGTCGATAGCGGACAAGAATGCCAATATCCTCGAGATCCTGAGGCAGGAGGAAGGGAAGGGCATAATGTTCACCAAGGCGAGATGACATGAGCCAGGCCAAGATAAACGCTGCCAAAGCGGCGCTCGGATACGTGAAAGACGGCATGTGCATAGGCCTCGGCAGCGGCACGACGGTAAGGGAGTTCATAAAACTGCTGGGCGAGAAGGCCCGCAAGGGCCTCAAGGTGGCATGCGTCACGACCTCGTTCGATTCCAGGATGCTCGCGATAGAGAACGGCATCTTCGTCACCGAGACGGACGCCATCGACGAGATAGACCTGGCTGTGGACGGCGCGGACACTGTCACAAAGACCGCGCTCCTCAAGGGCGGCGGCGGGGCGCTCACCAGGGAGAAGATAATCGGCTACAACGCCAAGAGGTTCATCATCATAGCGGACGAGAGCAAGGTGCAGCAGGGCACGCTCCATGGCGAGGTGAACCTCGAGGTGCTTCCGTTCGCGGCTCCGCTCGTCATGAAGCGGCTGAAACAGTACAACCCCAGGATAAGGATGGCCAAGGCGAAGCTCGGGCCTGTGATAAGCGACAACGGAAGTTTCATAATAGATTGCCAGATGACCCTCGAGAAACCGGCAGAGATGGAGAACTGGCTCAAGACCATCCCCGGAGTGGTGGAGAACGGGATATTCACGAAATTCGACCTTATCATAATCGGAAATGAGAAAGGGACGAGGATACTCTGATTTTGTTGAGATAACGACTATTTAACAAACATTAAATAGTTTACATATGATAAACCAGCCATGGCAAAGATAAGATGCGCTGTGGTAGGGGTGGGAAATTGCTTCGCAGGACTCGTCCAGGGGATAGAGTATTACAGGCTGCATCCTGAGCAGGAAGTGGTCGGGGTGATGAGCCCGGAGATGGGCGGCTATTCCATCCATGACATCGATTTCGTCGCAGCCTTCGACGTGGACTCGAAAAAGGTCGGAAGGCCGCTGAACGAGGCTGCCTATTCCGAGCCGAACAAGGTCAGATGGGTGGATTCCCTTCCATCCATGAAAGACGTGCGGGTTATGCAGTCCCCCCAGCTCGACGGGGTGGGGACCTACGTCCAGAAGGTCGTGACTCCTGTGAAGGAGAGACCGATGGATGAGCTCAGGAAAGAGATCATCCGCGAGCTGAAGGGCAAGAAGGTGGAGATCATCGTCTCCTACCTGCCTGTAGGCTCCGATCGCGCCACGAAGTTCTGGGCGCAGACATGCCTGGATGCAGGTGCGGGTTTCGTCAATTGCATGCCTTCATTCATAGCTTCCGAACCGGCATGGGCGAAAAAATTCGAGAAAGCAGGGTTGCCCATAGTCGGGGATGACATCAAGGGACAGGTCGGAGCCACCATAATCCACAGGACGCTGGCCAAACTGTGCGACAAGAGGGCGACGAAAATCGAGAAAACATACCAAATAAACGTTGGTGGCAACACGGACTTTTTATCCATGAAAGAACAGGAACGGCTACATTCCAAAAAGATATCCAAGACCGAATCGGTACAATCCCAGCTGAAGCAGAGGTTGCCCGACGACCAGATATATGTGGGGCCATCGGATTTCATACCATTCCTAGGTAACACGAAACTGATGTTCATGCGTATAGAAGGCAGGATGTGGGCCAATATCCCGTACAATATGGAGGTCAGACTCGAAGTGGACGACAAGGCGAATTCTGCTGGCATTGTCGTCGATGCCATAAGGTACTGCAAGATCGCCCTTGATCGCAAGGTCGGCGGGCCGCTTATCGGGCCGAGCGCATGGCTCATGAAGCATCCGCCGAAGCAGTTCAGCGACGATGAAGCGCAAAAGCTCGCCCGGGATTTCGTAAGCGGGTAGAACGGGGACCGGTCACAGGCCCTTCCTCATCCTATCCCCACCCTATTCCGCATCCGGTCTGGCGCTTGGTTTTTATTGTTTTGGCGAGAGATTCGGCCATGCTCCTTTTCTCCGATGTCGCCACGGTCTTCTCCGAGATCGAGAAGCGCAGCGGAAGGCTCGAGATGACAGACGTGCTCGCAGCCTTGTTCGCGAGGACCGGGAAGGACGAGATAGCCGAGCTCGTGTACATCATCCAGGGTATCATAGCCCCGCCTTACGAGGGGCTCGACCTCGGGGTGGGGGAGAAGTTCGCGCTCGAGGCCATCGCTTCTGCAGCCGGATACGGCAGGAGCGAGGTGGAGAGGCACTACAAGAAAAGCGGGGACCTGGGCGATACGGCTGAGGCGCTGCTGGGCAAGAAGAAGCAGACCGCGCTGTTCACGAGCGAGATGGACCTGCTCAGGGTGTACGAGGTGATGAGGCGGATCGCTGGGTCATCGGGCGTAGGGAGCCAGGAGCAGAAGATAAAGCGCCTTGCCGAGATGCTCAACAACGCATCGCCTCTGGAGGCGCGCTACATCGTGCGTTTCGTGCTGGGCCGCCTCAGGCTGGGTGTCGGGGATCCGACCATAATCGACGCGCTCTCGGTGTGCAAGAAAGGGGACAAATCGCTCCGCGAGCCTCTCGAGCGTGCGTACAACGTCTGCTCCGATCTCGGCTACGTCGCCAAAACCCTTTACTCGAAACCCGAAACGATTGTGAAGTTCCGCGTCCAGCCGTTCAAGCCCCTGATGCCAGCGCTCGCCGAGCGCCTCTCGAACCCAGAGGAGATAATCGAGCGGCTGGGCAGATGCGGGATCGAGATGAAATACGACGGCTTCAGGATGCAGGTGCACAAGAAGGGGGAGAGTGTAGAGATATACTCGCGCAAACTCGAGCGGATGACACCGATGTTCCCGGACATAGCCGAAGCCGCGCGGGGCCTGGGGGCGAAGGAGATCATATTCGAGGGCGAGGCGCTTGCCTATGATTCGCAGAAGGAGCGCTATTTCCCGTTCCAGCAGACCATGCACAGGCGCAGGAAGCACGGCATAGGCGAGGCGTCCAAGGAATTCCCGCTCAATGTGTTCGTGTTCGACATCCTCTACCTGGACGGAAGGGACATGACGAACGAGCCGTACAGGAAAAGGCGGGATACGATAGAGAAGCTCTTTGGCAAGGGCCAGAAGCTGATGCCGAGCAGGATGAGCATCGTGGAGAGCGCGAAGGATGTTTCGGACATCTTCGAGACCTCGCTGTCCAAGGGGCTCGAGGGCATAATAGCCAAAGACCTCGAAGCGCCGTATACCGCAGGCAAGAGGAAATTCGCGTGGATAAAGCTCAAGAAATCATACGGGAAATCAGTGGACACCATCGACGGGGTGGTGGTGGGGTATTATCTCGGGCGCGGCCAGCGGGCCGAGTTCGAGTTCGGCGGCGTGCTTGTCGCGGTGTTCAACCCTGATTCCGGGAAGCTCGAGACCCTCGCCAAGGTCGCCTCGGGGTTCAGCGAGGACGAGATGGTAGAGCTCAGGAAACTGCTTGAAGGGATACGGACCGCAGCCCCGCCCGCGAACCTCGAATACAAGATAGACGTGGACTATTGGGTGGAAGCGAGATACGTCGTGGAGGTCGCGTTCGACGACATCACCCAGTCCCCGAACCACACATGCGGCATGAGGCAGGGCAAGGGATACGCGCTCAGGTTCCCGAGGATAGTGAAGCTGAGGGAGGACAAGAGCGTGAAAGAGATAACCACCACTGAAGAGGTAGTGAAGATGTACGAGCTCCAGCGCACCAGGCACTAGGATTTTTAATCTCAAACCCGTAGTCCGTTCATGAAAGTCGATTTTACCCAGGATAAGATATCCGAGCTCAAGGGAGAGATCGTCTGCTTTTTGCATGTACAGGATGACGACCCTCCACCTGAGATCGCCCAGTTCCTCAAGGTGAAGAAGGAGAGGTACGAGGGAAAGCTGCTCCAGACAATCTCGAGCGATACAGGGGGGAAACTGGGTTTCAAGCACCTGCTGGTCATCGGCCTTGGCAAGAAGGAGGAGTTCAGGCTCGACAATCTCAGGAGAGCTGCCGGACTGGCTGTACGCTACGCAAGCGGAAGGAAGGAGAAGGAGGTCACTGTGGCCGTCCAGAAGCTTCCAGGCGACAATATCACACCGCAGAAGGCTGCGCAGGCGCTTGCTGAAGGCGCCATACTCGCTTCATACAGGTTCACGGAATTCAAGACCAAGAAGGACGAGATATTCGAGGTCGGAAAGGTTGTGATCGCGAGCGCTGCGGCAGGCAACATTGATATGAAGGACGCCCAGGAGGGCATACACATCGGAACCATCATGGCCGATGCCCAGAACTATGCGCGCAGCCTCGACGACCAGCCTGCGAACATCGCTCAGCCGCAGAAGATAGCCGGATGGGCGAAGGAACTCTCAAGGGAGTGCAAGCTTGACATCGAGATACTCGACAAATCCAGGATGAAGAAGATGGGCATGAACGCGCTGCTGGCTGTCGCGCAGGGAAGCGCACAGGAACCGCTGCTCGTGAAGCTCGAATACAACAAGGGCAAGAAGCTTCCGCTTTATTGCGTCGTGGGCAAGGGCGTCACATTCGACAGCGGCGGCATCAGCATCAAGCCGTCGCAGAACATGCACGAGATGAAATACGACAAAACAGGCGCGATGAACGTGCTCGGGGTCCTCAAGGCAGCATCCGAACTGAAGCTTCCGATAAGGCTCATCGGCATCATGCCGCTTGTGGAGAACATGCCTTCGGGAAGCGCGCAGCGACCCGGGGATATCGTGAAGGCGTACAACGGGAAGACCATAGAGGTCCTCAACACAGATGCAGAAGGAAGGCTGATACTCGCCGACGCGCTCGCATACGCAGCTGAGCAGAAGCCTGAGTGCATAATCGACATGGCGACCCTCACCGGCGCTATCGTAGTCTGCCTCGGCAAGCATGCCATAGGTTTGTTCTCCAACGATGACAAGCTTTCGGAAGCGCTCTCCGCAGCAGGCGAGGAGACGTATGAGCGGGTGTGGAGGCTTCCCATCTGGCCTGAATACAGCGAGATGATGAAGGCGGATTTCGCTGACATAAAGAACATTTCAGAGCAGGGCGAGGCTGGCTCGATAACCGGGGCGGTATTCCTCAAGGAATTCATCGGCGAGTGCAGATGGGCGCACCTGGACATAGCTGCTGTGGATTACGTGAAGACCCCGCACCCGTACCTCGAGAAAGGCGCGAGCGGAATCGGAGTGAGGCTGGTCGTACAGGCGCTCTCTGGGTTGGCTACGAAGAAATAAAAGGGATGGCATAGATAAAAATCCGAAGGTGAGCGGGTGACCAGATTCGTATTCAGCGAGACTGCGAGAAGATGGCTTGAGGAGAACAGGTTCAGCGAAGAGGACATAGCACAGCTACACGATGCCCTGAACGCGCTGGAGTACGGCAACAGGAAAGGGGAGCAGAGGCTGAAACTCCCGAAAGACGCCACGCCGAATGTCTCGACCCTGGTATCGCTGCTCGATTCGATAACCGATGTCGATGGCCGGCCGATATGCTTCGAGGACACTGGCCTGATAGAGATACCGAGCGAGGCCCGGGATTATTTCGAGGAGGACCTGGAGCTCGACGAGCTCGAGCGTGTGTCTGCGAAACTCAGGAAAGTGAAATTCGCCCGGAGATACTCTGCCCCGAGGAAGCGCGGCACCATGAAGGATGGCAAATTCCCGCTGGAATAGCTATCGCTTTATACTGAAATCAGCGAATCCGCCGGTATGGCCCAGCCATTGGCTTTTTACCTCTGAGACGCTGGCGCCAGGAGGGCCATGCTCGCACCATTCCAGCAGCTTCTGGAGCGCTTCGCGCCTGCCTTCTGCCATTACCTCGACCGAGCCGTCAGGAAGGTTCCTGACCCACCCAGTGAGGCCGAGCCTCCTCGCCTCGTCCTGCGCGCCTGAACGGAAGAATATGCCTTGTACGTCGCCGGAAACAAGGATGTGCAGCCTTTCCATAAGGTAATAATGGAGGATAAGATAAAAATTGCTAGCAGGTTGCTAGTAGGAGGTGCCTCGAACCTGGAGATCAGGCGTTTCCTTCAGGAATCTTTCAATGAGCGGATTGTCAAGCGCGGCGCTTGCCACTATCAGCTTGAAGCGTTTTATCTCTCCTGCATCCGGTTCGAATCTGGTAGATTCACCGGGCAAGAGCTTCACGAACTTCCCGCTTCTAGCAGGATGCTTCTCGTAGTATATCAGATAAGAGCCGAAATCACACTGGATGCTCGTGCTCATGGCCAGCGTCACGATCTCAACCTTCTTTTTCATAGGAGTTGGCCTGCCCTGAGTCGCGGGTGGTACGTCATCCTGCCCTTTCTTGGGATCGCAAGCAGCAGAATTTCCAGGCTGCCTGCGTTGGGCTAACGCATCAGCAGAAACAGTCCGTCCTACAGCCGTACATAATGCTTCGGGAAGCGGAAGGCTGCCACTGGATTTATTACGCCTGGCTGAATCGAGCACATCGCCACCACCTCCGACAAGATATTCGGGTGTTGGTCTTGGTCTGATGTTATTTCCAGAAGCCATGAGAAGTATTTGGGGCGACATGTTTATAAATCTTAATAAGACACGATTTAACACAACAAATAGGATGATGGTTGGAGAAAGAAAGAGGAGAGAGATAAAAAGAAGATAAAAAGAGGAAGTAAAATCAGTCCATGTCCTTGGACGGCGCACCGTCCAAGACTGTCGTGAACGTTGCGACGTTCACTCCATGTCCATTCCGCCGCCCATTCCGCCAGGGCCGCCCGGAGGCATTCCGCCCTTGCCGCCCTTGGATGAGATGATGTCGTCTATCCTCAGGATGAGCCTTGATGTCTCGGTCGCGGATGCCATGGCCTGCTTCTTGACTTTCGCCGGCTCGAATATGCCTAATGAGCGAAGGTCAGCGACCTTGCCTGCGATGACATCGACGCCGATGCTCTTGCCGTCCTTCTCCTTGTGCTTGTTGCGGAGCGCGACGATGGTGTCTATGACGTCCATGCCCGCGTTCTCGGCAAGCGCGCGGGGTATGGATTCCAGCGCCTCGGCGAATGCCTGGATGGCGAGCTGCTCGCGGCCGCCTATCTGGATCGCATAGGCCTGGAGCTCCCTCGCGATCTCCATCTCGACGCTGCCGCCGCCGACGACATACTTGCCGTCCTGCAGCGCGCTCGATACCGCGCCTCTCGCATCCACGACAGCCCTCTCGACCTCGCTGACCACGTGATCTGTGCCGCCTCGCACGAAGACAGTGACTGACTTGGGGTCCTTGCATTTCTCGACGAAGACCATCGCCTCGCCGCCCACCTTCTTCTCTTCCACCAGGCCTGCGTGCCCGAGATCGGATTCCTTGAGGTCCTCGAGCGTCGACGCTATCGATGCGCCTGTCGCGCGGGAGAGCTTCTCCATGTCGCTCTTCTTCACCCTGCGTACAGCGACGATGCCTTTCTTCGCGAGGAAGTGCTGCACCAGGTCGTCTATGCCCTTCTGGCTGAACACGACGTTGGCTTTGGTGGCCGCTATCTTGTCCACCATGTCCCTCATCATCTTCTCTTCCTGCTGGAGGAACGCCTCCATCTTGTCAGGCGATGTTATCTCGATCTTCGCGTCAACCTCGGTCTTCTCTATCTCCAAGGCCGCGTCGAGGAGGAGTATCTTGGCGTCCTTGACGCTCTTGGGCATGCCAGAGTGGACGATCTCCTTGTCCACGAGAACGCCCCGTATGAGTTCCGTGTCCATGACCTCGCCGCCTGCCTTCTTCTCCACTTTTATCAGATCCAGGTCGACCCTCTGCTTGCCGTTCTTGACCTCTGCGACCTGCATCACTGCTTCGGAGATGATGCCTGCTATCTTCTTCTTCTCCGCCTCGCTCCCTATGCCCTTGGAGCCCATGGCCACGAGGGCGATCTTGTTGAGTATGTCCTTGTCCGCCGGAGTGACCGGCTCGGCTATCTTGGACAGGATCTCCTCCGCCTTCTTGGACGCGAGATCGTAGCCTTTTATCACCACCGTCGGGTGTATGTTCTGGTTGAGCAGCTCGCCGGCCCGGTAGAGCAGGTTGCCTGCGATGACGACGCTGGTCGTGGTTCCGTCGCCGACCTCCTTGTCCTGGGTCTTGGCTATCTCCACCATGAGCTTCGCGGCAGGGTGGTCGACGTTCATCTCCTCGAGGATCGTCGCGCCGTCGTTCGTTATCACGATGTCCCCGAGATCCGAGACGAGCATCTTGTCCATGCCTTTCGGACCGAGAGTAGTCTTCACGATGTTGGCCACTGCGTAGCCGATGGCTATGTTCACCCGCATCGCGTCCCTTCCGATGACACGCTGCGATCCCTCAGGCATTACGTATACCTGATCCCCTGATACCTGTTTCGTCATAGTCTTTTCACCTCAAGTAGTTCCCTAGTTCTGATTTTGAGCGCTTAATTTGATATAATAAGCAAGCATATATTCGCTGAAAATGTTTAAAAAACTAACGAGACGGGCGTGGTACCACGAATAGGACAATAAATCGGGTTAAAATCTGATTGCCATGAAATGAAAACCATGAAGTTCACGATCGCCAAGCGGGAAGTCGTCGTAGAATGGGACCACATCTACCTCGTCCTGGCTGTGCTGATCGGATACGCCATCGCTCTCTGGGGGTTGACATTCCTGTTTTCGGGCTTGAATGTTGCCGAGACGGGAAAGAATCTGGGATTGGTGACTTCTGTAGATTGGTGACTTCTGTAATTAGCATACTCGCTATCCCGCTTTTCGCGCTGCTGCTTTTCTGGGCAGGTGGTTTCTTCAAGATGGAAAAAAACCCTGGATTCTGCAGGTCAGTAGTCGCGGCGAGATTTCTCGTCCTGATAGTCGCCTATTTTGTTGGGATTCTGCTGACGGCTTTTCTTGATCCGACATCATGCTTGGCCTCGCCAGCACCATCCCGAAAATCCCCTGGACTATCCTTTCGTACATTTCAAGCGGGCTCATCACTTATTTCTGGCTCCTTATTTTCCTCAAGCCAGATATGAAGCGACTCAATAAATCGATTGTAACTTCTCTTATCGTAACAGTCATCGTACTGCTCCTCATGCTCACGGTTGAGTTCGCCGGAGATTACCAGCTCGGCATATTGAAGGGAGGGATGTTGGGAATGCCGGAATTCCATTTCTTGGCAAGTTTGCTCCTGTTCGGCATACCTTTGGCCTACCATGTTCCAGCGAAACCGGACGATGCGACGCTTATCTTTGCCGGAACTTATATTGGAGCCGGACTTCTGGCTTTGGTTACAGACATTTACATTTACCAGACGGTTGATCTGCTTCCCTTCATTGACTTCGGCCTTGACATCGTCTTCCTGGCAGCCATCTACTTTTTAGCGAACAAAGACGACATCCTCTAAAACCCTTCCAGGCATTTTTCTTTTCGTTATCTATGGATCTGGGGAAGAAGCTGCGCGAGGCGCTCGCGAAACTCACCGGCAAGCCGTACGTGGATGCCGATGATGTGAAGGCGCTTGTGAAGGACCTCCAGCGCGTGCTGATATCGAACGACGTCAACGTCAAGCTAGTCCTATCGCTCTCCAAGAAGATAGAGGAGCGGGCGCTCAAATCCGAGAAGATGGAATCGCTCACCCTCAAGGAGCATGTCACCAAGGTCGTTTACGAGGAGCTCGTCTCGCTCATGGGACAGAGCTACACCCCGCGGCTCGACAAGCACAAAATTCTCGTCTGTGGATTATACGGCAGTGGGAAAACTACCACATGCGGGAAGATCGCCCATTTCTACAAGACGCGGGGCCTGAGCGTCGCGCTTGTCGCAGCGGATACTGACAGGCCTGCTGCCCAGGAGCAGCTGGAGCAGCTCGCGAAGCAGGTCGGAGCGGCATTCTACACTATCAAGGGCGAGAAAGACCCTTCCAAGATAGTGGCTGCTGCGCTCAGGAAAGCGAAGGAGGATGTCGTGATAGTGGATTCAGCAGGCAGGAACGCGTTCGACGGCTATCTTGTCGAGGAGCTCCGCGGCATAGCGGATGTCATGAAGCCTGATGAGAGATACCTGGTCGTCAGCGCTGACATAGGCCAGATAGCCGGGAAGCAGGCGAGCGAGTTCGACAGCGCGGTGAAGCTCAGCGGCGTCATCGTCACTAAGATGGACGGTTCAGGCAAAGGCGGCGGGGCGCTCAGCTCGGTCGCGGCGTCGGATGCCAGGATCGCTTTCATCGGCGTCGGGGAGAAGACAGCGGATTTCGAGCCCTACGATTCCGAGAAGTTCGTGGGGAGGTTGCTCGGGGTGCCGGACATCGGAGCGCTGATGGAGAGGATAAAGCAGGTCTCTGAGGAGACAGACCTCAAGAAGCTCGAGAGCGAGGAGCTCACCATCGAATCCTTCTACGAGCAGCTAAAGGCAGCCAAGAAGCTCGGCCCGCTCGGGAACGTGTTCTCCATGCTCGGAGCCTCGGACATACCCAAGGAGATGGTCCAGCAGAGCGAGGAGAAAATCAAGAGATTCGAGTCCATGATAAACTCCATGACCAAGGAGGAGAAGAAGGATGCCGGGCTGCTCAGAGACGGCTCGCGCATCGCCAGGATAGCACGCGGCTCGGGCACGAGCGAGAAGGACGTGAGGGACTTCCTCTCGCAGTTCGATAAGATGGACAAGATGATGAACATGTTCAAGAAGAACCGCGGCTTCAGGAAGAAGATGGAGAAGATGATGCAGGGGAAACAGGGCTTTCCCGGCATGAAGTGAGATATGAAGGGCGGGATGGGCGATTTGAAATTGATTTAGGTTTGATTAAGGGAATGCGCTCTTTATTATTGCATCTTTAAACAGCCAGAGGATTTGTAGGAAAAATCCGGCCATCAAAATCCACCACCAGTTATCGAGAAAGACTTTGATACCTGTGAGACCCCCCAGTATCCAACCAAGCAGCCCACCTAATATAAAAATTGATGGCGGATTTTTCGCGATAAAATTCATAACAACTTTCAATTCCATTCGCTCACCTTCTAGAAACCACGCGGTGGGAAGGGTTAAAACCCGTTGCATTAGGTTTTACGTCGAATTATCTAGGACAACATGTGGAAAGCGATTGTTTCGGATTTTACAAAATTGAAATCAAGCCGTACAGGATGTTTGATCAAACTTTGACATGAGTCGCACTGGCTTAAAGTTTGAGAGTAGTGCGGACAGGATGTTTGATGAAACTTTGACGTAAGTAGGGTTGACTTAAAGTTTCTGAGTGAGGAGCATAGTCTGCCTCCTGTAGTTAGGCGACATTGGACTTCCATCTTGCCGGTTACCCGGCAAAATAGCCCTGAAAACCTTGCGGATCCCAGGGAGCGGCGTGAAAACGCCTTGCTCCGTCATTGAGTTTAGAGACGATCGTTGCATCCTTTTTCGGTTACCCAAAAAAGGTTCCGTTTCTGTTCCGTCTCCCTCCCCTTAAAGGAAGAAACTCTCGCGGAGGGCAGAACTTCCTCATCCCCTTGCGGCCACAATGAACGGCGAACCGTTCATTGGGCCCCTTGTTCGAAGCGTCGAACAAGAGGGAACGTCGGTCACCTGCCCCTCACTCGATTAATTAGTGACACGCACACTTTTTATTGACTATCGAAACGGACGGGAGTTCCTCCTGAGCGGCTTCAACCCAGATAGGACGAGAAGCGAGCTCTCCACAGGCTCCATCTCCTTCGGGTCCAGGGCTGCGCACATGTCTGCCTCGACCAATACGGCGGGATAGGCGAAATTCTCGCTTATTGCCGAGAGCGAGCTGATGACCGATGCCGCCTTGCTTATGTCGCAGTCATACGCCTCTATCCGCAGCGGAAGGTCGTGCGCCGAAGGCTTCAGGTAGAAGACCGAGACCCTTTCACCCAATGCGAGCATCTCCTTTCCCTGCCCCCTCTTATCCTCGAAATAAGGCATTGCCTTCGTCCGCTCGCCTTCCCTGAGCAGGTAGCTACACAGCAGCGTGTCAGAGCATGAAAGCGATAGCCCGTCCGAAAGCTTCCTCGCCCGCGAGTCCTTTATCACCCCGCAGAGCATGCATCCCTTTTCTTTCGAGAGCGTAAAAAGGCGCGAATAGAGCGAGAGGACCTCTTGGTAAAGCGGGAATATCTCGCTTTTCTCCTCAGGCCGGTCGGATGGGAGCGGAAGGAGCGAGCCGTCCATGAGCAGGAGCGAAGGCGAGAGGCGCTCGAGGGACGATATAGCGCAGCCGAGCTCTGCCTTCAGGCGCACGAGCGAGCGGAAGACGTTCGCCTCGTGCTCGTCGAGCGAGTTCTTCATCTCTATCGCAGGCTCGGGCGATTTCGAGGGATTGTAGGAGAACGAGCTGAGAACGGAATCTGAATAGATGAAATGCGCTCCTACAGCGCGCGAGAGGACGATGTCGGCGCCGTGCATGCGCTGCGCCAGGAGTCCTCCGTCCACTGCGCAGACGGAAAGCGAGAGAGGAGAGCGCTGGACCTTTGAGACGAGCGAGGGATCAACATCGCGCGCCTGGATGGCCTTGCGCCTGATGCCTTCATACGCGCGCCTTATGTCGCTGGCAAGCGCTTCTATACGGTCCCGCATATAGGAGTGATGCTGGGGAAGAATTTAAGCAAGATTGGAAAGGAGATGGTAGAAAAAAGTAGATGGCGAAGAGCGCATCACTTTGGCTTGGCCGGAACGGGAATATCAGTCTCTTCGATTCTGACCTCATGCGGAGATTCGTTAGTCCTCCTTTGCACGGGCATCACTGAAGCAGTGTACAAGCCCCCCTCATGGGGGCATACTAATTGGAGCGTGCATGAGCGATCCACTTCTACAGTGGCTATGTCGAGCGGACCTTTCTGCACATAGTCCAGCACACCGTTGAACGTCACCTCTGATTGGAGGCATGCAGGATCGGCTTCTATCCTCATCTCTGTGGTGGTTATCAACGCATCAGGCGTATGTTTCGCTGGCTGGGATGCCTTTTTCCCTAAAGACACAGGAGAAACCTCGAGGGAAGGAAAGCCCATACTAAGATTTACGGTGCCTTTACCCGGGCAGGACATGGAAATCAGGCACTGCCTGTCCATAAGCGCAACTACAGGTATAGAATCAGTTACCCACTCTCCGCCCTTGGGATCGGTCAGGCGGATGTTTCCTTGCGTGACGCATATCTTGGTGGCAGAAACTTCCTGCTCGACTTGCTGCGAAGCCGCAGGTGCATGAGCGTCACCACGGATGGTTTCTTTGAGCGTCTCTCCGCACTGGCGGAAACCGACCACTGAAAGCGCCACCACGCCTAGACCAACAACCCCAGCACCCGTAAACCCCAAACCTTTTGCAACTGCACCCATATGCTCCCTCCATCAATAGTAATGATGTGATGGAGTAGATACGGATGAAACGCTTTATAATAGTTCCTAAAAGTGGAATAATGCGTTTATCAAAGCAATCAAGGGTTTATTTTTAGAGCATAGCCACGATATGGGTGCATGATCCTCTCAGACGCCGACATAAGGAAGATGGTCTCAGCAGGGAAGATAAGGATCGAGCCGCTCGAGGACAGCCAGATCGGGCCTGCCAGCGTGGACCTCACCCTCAGCGACGAATGGCGCTTCTTCAAGGACGGGTACTCGCGCAGGGTCATCGACCTGGACAAGACTGGTTTCCAGGATGCGTTTGACACCAAGAAAGCGCAGTCCATAACCCTCAAGCCCGGTGAAATGTGCCTGGGAAAGACGGTGGAGAAGATCACGCTTCCATCCGACATCATGGGAAAGCTCGAGGGAAGGAGCAGGTATGCGAGGATGGGAGTGATAATCCACCTGACGAGCGCGCTCGTGCAACCAGGAAGCGACAACAAGCAGATCCTCGAGATAGTGAATCTCGCGCCGTTCCAGATAAAGCTGCACGCAGGCATGCGGATATCCCAGGTCGTGTTCGAGCAGATGGCGACCCCGACATCGAAGCCGTACGCGAGATTCGGGCAGATCGCCAAAAGGCAGTAGTCGCGGCCGATTCGGCAATCGTGTCCGACGTTTCGGACACGACCATGTTCCGCGGAACATGGTGCGCCTTGTTCGATACATCGAACAAGTGCGCGGTGCGCAGGGAACCTCAGTTCCCTGCCGCCGCGTATTTCCAACTGACCCCTGTTGGAAATGAATTTATACCCGGACTGACAACATAGGCAGTGATGAGACAGCACACGATCGCCATCGCCACGATAGTGATAATCGTGGGGATGATTGTTGCCAGCTCCATTATCTTCAAGCCCGCATTCGACAACCCGGGCATCGTCATCAAGGAAGCTCCGCTCCAGAAGAACGCCGATCTCCAGCTCAAGCCAGGTGAAACGTACCAATACGCCGCCTTGATGAACCAGAGCAGCATGAACATCACCTACGAGACATGGCAGGGCGACGGCTGCCTGGTCGTACAGCTCATGGGGACGGAGAACTTCACCGGCGTCTGCCTGGACAGGTACGGCATGGACAGCGGGTACGACTCCACGGTGAGCGATCCTGCGATAATCATGTTCAGGCCGTGGATGCTCGCGCTCAAGGAAGGCTGGCACTGGAACTCATCGGTCTATATCAGGACGAACGGCGGGATTCGGCATGTCTCCGACACATACTACCGGGTGATAAGGAAGGAGAACTACAGCGGAAGGGAGGCGTTCATCGTGGAGCTCTCCTCGGATGACGGACCGCCCGAATACCAGTGGATAGACGCTGGGAAAAGGATACTGCTGAGGATGAGCGGGAACGGGTACGATATAAGATTGGAATAAAAATCAGATTTTTCGAAGATCCGATTAGCGTGGGGCATTCGGCTCATTCGAAAAATACTCACCAAGTCGCTCGGTGATTCACCCCGACTCGAAAAGCCAGGCACTGTAGCGACTTGATGATCAGTTCTCAGGCTCTTTCCTGACAACGACGAGAGGTATTATGCCTTTCTCAAGCTCCTCTTCAGCGATGCTGATGAACGACATGCGGTTGTCCTGGACCTTGATCAACGGCGGAGCGCCCATGGAAAGCTGGAGCGACCGCGCGCCTATTAGCCTGGCTACCTCGTATTTAGTGAAATCCATGCTCATCACCAAGAATGCGTGAATGGATAACTACTACAACACAATATAAACATTCCCTTTATTCCTCACCACGATCACGGTCTCGCTGGCCGCCTCGAACGACTTCGCATAGCCGCCGGAGACTTTCACCTTCATGCCTGCCCGCAGCGACACGCCGCGGCCGTCGTATATGTATAACACGCCCTCGTTGCCGGTTTCGTCGTTCACGATCACGCGGGTACCCGTGTCCTTGGCCTTCTTCGTCTTCTGGTACTCGACGTTCTCGGCGCTTTTCACCACGAGGACATCGGTGTTGATGTTCCTCATGCCGTTCTTTATCTTGGTTATGTTGGTGAGCTTGTTCTCCTTGAAGCGGTTCTTCGCGAGCCTGAATGCGAGGCCTATGTCGCGCTGGGAGTCGGCGATCATCCTGTCCATCTCCTTGTGCATGATGTCGTCATCGCCGTTGGAGAGCATCATGACCTCGTATGCTTTCTTGACGAACGTGTCCGGGAGCTGCCTTATGTCCTCATGCTCCTTGAGATCCTCGGTCTCCTGAAGCTCGAGTGCGGCCATCTCGGATGACGCCTTGTCCATCACCGTACCCTTGCCGACAACCTCCAATTCGACAGGCTGCGGCTCATCGGGCTTGCCACCCGGCTCTGGAGGCGGAAGTACATTGGAATGCGACGTGGATCCTCCGGCTATGCTGTCCAGATCAGACATGACCTCCAGATAGCTGGTGAGGAACTCTTGCATGACCTTTCGGCCGCTTTCGTCCTCCTGCTTCCTGGTGCCGTGGTGCTGGGACGTGGCCTTCAGGTAGATCTTCTCTATCGAGGGCATCATCTTGGTTTTGACCATCTCCGCCCTTTCCTTGCCCAGGCGCCTCTCGAATATCTGCGTGATGGGCCTGAGGACCTTCTCCTTGACATCGGATGGCTCCTCGGACTTCTCCTCTTTCTTGGGACCTGATGAGAATATGGTGGCGAAAGACATGAGTTCCGGCTCTGTCTGCTTCTTGTTTTCGAGATATTTCTGGGCCATCGCCCTGACGCCGGTGTCCTTGTCGAAAGACAGCTCCACCAGGGCGAACTTGGCGGCCGGCTCGTCTATCTCGCCGAGCTTCTTGGCCGCCTCCTTGCGTACCTCCGGGTTCTCATCGAACGTGAGGGAGACTAACTTATTTATATTCAATGAGACGGAATCCATCGTACATCAAACCCAGCCAACCTATTCCAGTCAATGTATTTAATGATTTCCCGGCCCAAGGCATTTAAATCCATTCCCAGCGCTCATAGATATGATGAAGATAGCGCTCGTATACAACGATTACGAAGGCATAAGCGGGGAGACGGTATTCTTCCGTAACATGGTCCGCGCCATGTCAGAGCAGGGCTTTGATATCGAATCGTTCCCGATCAGGCAGCCGCATCCCGGCACGCCTGCAGGCTGGATAAGCCATTATTCGCGGTTCCCGCTCCTTCTCGATGTCAATGCCGCCCTCAGGCGCTGCGAAGGCAGGCTCATACACTTCCTCAATGCCGCCCTCAGCCCTGCGGCCAGGGGGATGAAGGCCAGGAAGATAGCGACCAGCCATTTTTTCCTGGAATCCTATCTCGACTCGACGCCTGCGCAAAACCCGCTGCGCACTGCCGCAGAGAAAGCGTATGCCGCCTACAGCGCCTTCCTCGACCGCAGCGCATTCCGCTCGCTGGACAGGCTGGTCGCATCCAGCATGTTCGAGGGAGAGGCTATCGGGAAGAGATACGGGCTTGATGGGCGGAAGATCACAACCATATTCCCCGGCATCGATGTCGGCTATTTCAGGCGCATGAAGAGAAAGGACCTGCATTCCCAGTTCGGGTGCGAGGAGACGGTGCTATTCACAGGCCGGCTGCAGGAGCGCTCCAAGGGCCTCGCGGACCTCATCCGAGCCGTGGGCATCATGGGACGGCCGGGCCTGAAGCTCCTCATCGTGGGCGACGGGCCGGACATGGGCATGTACCAGAGGCTCGTGCGCGCGGAAGGGCTCGATGGCAAGGCCGTATTCCTCGGGAGGCTCGGGTTCGACGAGAAATCAGCCATGCAGGCATCCGCGGACGTGGCTGCGGTACCTTCGAGATACGAGGTCTACGGGACCGTGTTCGCCGAGGCTGTGGCATGCCGGACGCCTGTCGTGGCATACGATCTGCCTTTCTGGAAAGGATTGTACGAGGGCGCGGGGCTGTTCGTGCCGCCCCGGGGACCGGCTGCGCTCGCGCAAGGCATATCGCGCGTGCTCGACGACAAGAAGCTCAGGAAGACGCTCTCGGAAGGCGCGGAACGGATCGCTCCGGCGCATGATTTCAGGAACACCGTGGACTCGTACATAAAGCTCTACGACGAGGTATCAGGATGATCGATATCGCGGGGGTGGCATTGCACGTCGCAGCCATGAAGCGCAACCAATGGAAGAGCGCGGGGGAGCTGCGCCGGATCCGGGAGGAGAAGCTCCGCTCGCTCGTGCGCCATTGCAAGGCCAACGTCCCGTTCTACAAGAGACTCCATGACGGGTTGCCTGATATCCGGGATATGTCCGACCTCGAGAGCATAAAGCCGCTCATGAAGGAGGACATCCGGGGCAGGGAGAAGGAGCTCATCGCGCGGAACGCGGGCGGAAAGCTCACGGAGATGAGAAGCTCAGGCTCGACCGGCATCCCGCTCTCCACTTACCTGACTGGCAGGGAATCGGCATACATACTCGCGATCGAGGCGCATCAATACACAGAGGCCGGCCTGTCGCCTTTCCACAAGCAAGCGAGGATATGCGACTACAGGCTCGGTGACGGGGTTCTCCAGAGGCTGGGGTTATTCAGGAGGAGCTACATCGACGTGCAAGGCGATCTTGAAGGCATCTATGGCGATATCGCGGGGATCAGACCGGATGTGATCCACGGCTATCCTTCGGTGCTTACGCCGCTGGCCAGGATGAATGCGGGAAGGATGAAGGTGAAGATCGTGTTCTCAGCTTCAGAAACGCTCCCGGATAATGCGAGGCGGGCGATAACCTCGTCATTCGGCTGCGACCTGCGGAACATGTACGGTTCCATGGAAACGTCCTGGATCGCATGGGAATGCGAAGAGGGCAGCATGCACATAAACTCCGACTCGCTGATAGCCGAGGTCGTGGACAAGGACGGGATGCAGGCGGCGGAAGGCGCGAAAGGCGCCATCCTCATCACACCGCTGTGGAAGAAGGCCATGCCCCTCCTGCGCTACCGCGTCGGGGATCGCGGGGCCATCAGCCACGGATGCGGATGCGGGCGCGAAAGCCAGATCTTTTCATCGCTCGAAGGCCGCGAGGATGATTGGATAGTCCTGCCGAGCGGCAAGGTGCGTTCCGCGCGGTCAATCAACCTCATGGATGACATCCGTGGTTTCGGAGAGTATCAGATAGTGCAGGAACAACGAGATTGTTTCGTGTTCAGGTATTCTCCGCTCGGAGGGCCGCTGGATGAGCGGACGAGAGCGGAGATAACGCGGAGGATCAAGGCCGGGTGCCTTGGCGAACCGGTCCGTGTGGAGTTCGAAGAGGCCAAACCCAGAAGGGGCGCGGCTGGAAAGATCAGGACCGTGATATCGAAGGTCAGGATGGCGAGGGATACGACCGCATGGGCGTGAGGGTATTGTTGGCGAACTCGCACAGCACGAACACCGGCGATGCAGCGATAGTGGCAGCCATGCTCGATGATCTGGAAGGGCTCGGGATAGAGGCTATAACAGTGCACTGCTCGGATCCATCCTGGAGCCTGAGGCTTGTCGGAAACAGGAAAGCTGCATTCAGGAAATACCTCGTCGAACCCTTTGAAGCCAGCCCCGGCCCCATGCAATGCGCCAGGCTCGCCCCGCTGCTCTGCCTCAACATCTTCTCGGCGTTCATCTACCGCGTCAGCGGGAAAAAAATCTTCCTATGCCCGGACGATTACCGCAAATCACTCGCTGATCTATTCGATTCCGACATCATCATCAGCGTGGGAGGAGGATTCCTCCATCCTGAATACGGATTCTTCAGGCCGTATTACGATTTCCTGCTCGCGAGGATACTGGGCAAGAGGACGGTGATATACGCCCAGTCCATGGGACCGTTCTCAGGGTTCTGGGTCAGGACAATCTCGAAACTGCTGCTCGGATCCGTGGACCTCATCATGCTCAGGGACGCGAAATCCATGGAGCACCTGGAAGACCTCGGCGTCAGCAGCCATCTCACCGCCGATGCCGCATTCGGGCTAAGGATGCGCGAGGGAAAGGACAGTAGGATGGTGGTCATGTGCCCGAGGCGCTGGACGTATTCCGCGAGGGACAGCGGGCCGAAGTACCTCGGGATGCTAGCCATGCTCGGGCGAAGGCTCTCTGAAGAAGGGGCGAGGATCGTCGTTATCCCGACAACCCCGGAGGACATCGCGTTCCATGAAACGCTCAAGCCGCTCATGCCGCAGGCTGAATTCGTAGCAGAAGTGCAGTCGCCGGAACAGATGAGCGAGCGGCTGGCTTCCTCAGGCTTCGTCATCTCGTCCAGGATGCACCCCATAGTGCTCGGCAGCCTGTGCGGGACGCCGTTCTTCGCATTGGGATGGGAGTATAAGGCCAAGGAGCTGGCGGACACGCTGTGCGGCCCGGGTTTTTCAGAGAGCGCCGAGCTGGCGGATGGAAAGACGATAGACACGATAATCAAGGCGTGGAGGCAGCGGAAGGCGCTGCGCAAGAGGGTGGGGGAAAGGACAGCGCTCGTGCAGAAGAAAGCAGGGGAGAATGCCAGGCTCCTTGCCGAGCACCTGGAGAAGTGGGATGCCGGAACTCAATAAATGCCTCGCATGCTACTATAGCGAAGTGGGGCTATTGAAAATCCATGAACGCCTTGGATTGCAGCAATTTCAGAAGCACGGCGTCCTAGGTTCAGACATGCCGGGCTGGTCTCATCCAAGACATTAACCTTAGTATCAGGAGAAAACCAGGATTGGTAAGTCGCCTCGTTAATGAGCAAAGAGAGAATAGGTACTTTGGAGCTTTTTACATTCGTATCATACGGATCGTCACCGTGGTCAAGATACATCTCTTCAGTTAAAAAGTAAGGGAGCGCATGGCCGCACACCCATACCGGTTGCACAGGTATATTCGCCACACGTAAAACTTCATGTAAAAAACCCACACTGCCCTGGCAACCGGCAGTCCAGTGCCGTACTCCTAAGCCTGGACTTTTTTTATCTATGGTTCCATAGACGATTTTTGAAAGCGGAGAATATCCCCGATACTGCCAAACGGCTTCATAGTTCTGATAGGTGATATCCCCGTTAAAATGAACCATGTTCTGTCGCATCCATTCCAAAGTATTGCCGATAGTCTCGATCCTGCTTGGTCCGATAAGATTTGATTCCTTCAAAAATGAATACACCCACATAGGCGGAGCGAATGGCGTCTCTGGCAGGTTATCAGAGCGGTTGGCAGGAACACGGGCATAGTACGTGCCCATGCTATAAAAATTTCCAACGCTATCAAAGATATCCCACCCCATAGCCGTGCTATCGAATAGGTAGCGAAGGCTTTCTTCTGAATAATCAGCAATGCTCCAAGGAACCTGCCGTGTGATTTCCGCTGCTAAAGAAAATCCAACATGGCTTACATAAAGTTTCCACATATACGAAGGGGTTACTGATGTTATCGGAGTGCAATAATCACATGCCACATTCGGATTCACATTCACAGGCTGACCAGTAAGGCCTTGCGAGTCTGCGGGTGGACCCCCCAACGCGCCCTGCGCAAACCAGGCATAAGCTTCGGTGTAAGCCTGGTCCAGGTCATTTTTTTGGCCTTCAGTCCAGTTTTGCCAAGCAACCTTATTGCCTTCAGAAGGCGGAGTATATACATTGGCATTGTCTGCTGGCGTATTTTGCCATTTGATAGCGTTTGCCACATTCGGGTGAAGTGAAAGCCATTGAGATACGTAAGACGTAATGGGTGTTTCGGAAACAGGCTCTTTTTCTTGTGGGACAGCACCAAGCGATTCTACCGTGCATCCAGCTCCAAGCACGGCGAGACTGGAGATAAGCACGGTTGCCCTTACAAATGGGTTTTTTGCTGCGATTCGTGTATTTTCGCGTCTTGACCCTATGGTTTTTTGGTTTTGAACAATCCCCATCATTTTCGCCTTATCATCTTATGTATCAAATATTTTATAAACGCTACATTTCCATCAAAAACCACTTTTGACTTTACCCAAAACCCGAAACTGGAAACCCGTGTTTCCCACGAGCGCCGAAGGCGCGAGTGCGGGAAACAAAATCAGATTTTTCGAAGAGCCACCCTCACGTTTTTTCGCTCCAAGCGAAAAAAGGCTGATGCAAATTGCTGTTGCAATTTGCACATCGCTGATGCTCGGGACCGCGCGCAACCCTATTTTCGCTTCGG
>Ga0315282_10002591_pt1 | contig 33025 bp, 26 predicted proteins | sample YL17G07_20_MG_FD_203693 | JGI IMG/M metagenome (GOLD analysis project Ga0315282, IMG submission 203693) | Sediment microbial communities from Yellowstone Lake, YNP, Wyoming, USA - YL17G07_20 | ecosystem: Environmental > Aquatic > Freshwater > Lake > Sediment | place: USA: Wyoming | collected...
TACGTTTTTTGGGTGGGTTTTTGTGGCAACCCTTGTTGCCCAAAAAGGGTTCCCTCAACTTGGACGACCGATTTCGAGACGAAGCCCGACCATGGGTTCGACCGGAGGCCGCAGTTTTACCAGGGTCTCAGAGCGTCAGCCGGTCCAGGTCCTCGGCCAACGTGACCGGACCGTGGTACTCGGCGGCGATGGGGCCGAGCAAGTCATGGCCGTCGCACTCGGGGTTGAAATGAACCAGGGCCAGGGCCTTGACCCCGGCCTCCCGGGCGGCCCGGCCGGCCAGGCTGGGCGTGAGATGGCCCTCTTTTTTCATGCCCTCGGGAAAGGAACACTCGGTGACGAGCAGGTCCGCGCCCGCGGCCAGGCGGATGAGTTCCGGGCCGTAGTCGGTGTCTCCGGTCACGGCCACGGTGGGGCCGCCGGAGGCCGTGATGCGGTAGCCGAGGCTGTCCGGGGTATGCGGGACCGGTCCGCTTTCGATCCGGAAGGAACTCAGGACCACGGTTTGGCCCGGGGCCAGTTCCGAGAAAACGATCGTGCCAGGCCGCGGTTCCACGTAATGACCGTAGGCGGCGCGGAGATGGGTATAGTGCGCTTGCAGCCCGGCCGGGCCGAAAATCGGGACCGGCGCTTTTGGATTGAAGTCCGAAGCGTAGCGGGCGGCAAAAAGAAAAGCCGGCAGGTCGGCCGTGTGGTCCGGGTGAAAGTGGGTGTAGAAGAGGCCGTCCAGCCGGGTGAAGGAGAGCCCGGCCCGGCTGAGCTGCCGAAGGGTGCCGGGCCCGCTGTCGAAGAGGAGGATGGTTCCGTGGTAGAGCAGCACCAGGCCCGGGGACCCGCGGCGGGCCGAAGGCACGCCCGTGCCGCTGCCCAGAAAGAGAACGTCCATGGCGGTTTTTAGGGGCTTTCAGCCTGAGGCAAAAACGCGGCCGGCCTCGTGCGCCTCGGCCAGGGCCGTAGGATGCTGCCGGATGGCGCCCTTGCCCTCGACCCGGCGAAAGGTCAGGGGCTTGACCTGCCGAGGCAGGCCGATGGCGTCCAGGAAATAGGTCACGGTCAGCAGGGTCCCCTCAAACAGGTTTTTCCCCCGCGTCGCGCCCACGCCCAGAAAAAAGCCGGCCCCGTTCGGCCGCCTGAATTCCGGGTGAAGGCGCATCAGGTTCCACAAGGCCTGGCAGCGGTCGATGACCGCCTTGCCCACGGCCGGAATCCCATAAAAAAAGATGGGAGAAGCCACCACCACCCGCCGGGCCGCGGCCAGAAGCGGATAGAGGGCCTCCATATCGTCCACGAGGATGCACTCTCCAGTCTCGTCGCAGGCCCCGCACTCGGTGCAGTCGCGCACGTCCAGGTCGCGCGCGTTGACTCGATGCGAGCAAGCCCCGGCTTCCTCGGCCCCGCTCAAAAAGGACTCGAGCAGGAGGTCCGAGTTGCCTTTCACCCGCGGGCTCATGGCCAGGGCCAAAATATCGAACGGCGCGGTCACGACGGTTTCTCCGCCTCCTTCATACACAGCGTCATAAACCGATGCGCAACCAGAGCGTCAAACAAAACAGACCAAGGCGCGACGAAGACGAGAAATGAGGCGTACTTTGTCGGTACGCCTGAGTGACGAGCCGAGGAGCAACACAGGGTTGCAAAGTTATGGCGCTCTGTTTAGCCTGCGGCGCAGGGCTTCCAATAGCTCGGCCGGCACGGCCAGGTTCTCCTGAAAACCGCTGCCCAGCGCCACCTCCGGCTTGTTGTCGCCGTGAAAATCCGAGCCGCCGGTCACGGCCAGGCCGTGCCTCGCGGCCAGCTCCAGGCAGGCCCGGGTCTGGTCCGGATCATGCTCCGGGTAGTACACCTCGAGTCCGTCCAGCCCGCAGGCGGCCAGATCGGCCACGAAGGTCTCCAGGACCTGCTCGCCGAGACCCAGGGTAAAGGGATGGGCCAGCACGGCCAGGCCCCCAGCCTGGTGGATGAGCTCGACCGAATCGGCGGGCGAGAGCCGGAACTTGTCCACGTAGGCCGGCCCGCCCTTGGTCAGGTATCGGTCAAAGGCCTCGCCCATGGAGGAGACGTAGCCCTTGTCCAGCAGCACCCGGGCGAAGTTGGGCCGGCCGACTTGCTCGCCGCCGGCCGCAGCCCTCACCTCGTCCATGGTGACGGCCAGGCCCAGGGCGTTCAGCTTTTCCGCGATGATCGGGTTGCGGTCGCGGCGGGCCTCCTGCAGGACCCGCAGCTTTTCGGCGAAGACGGGACGGTCGGGCTGGATGAAATAGCCCAGCATATGCATGGTGCCGGGCTGGAACTCGGCGCTGATCTCGATGCCCGGCACGACCTCGAGCCCCAAGGCCCGGCCGGCCTCGAGGGCCTCGCCCAGCCCGTCCACGGTGTCGTGGTCTGTAACGGCCACGGCCGCGAGCCCCAGGCGCCATGCCATACGGACAAGCTCGGTCGGGCTCGAAGTGCCGTCCGAGGCGGTGGTGTGGGTGTGCAGATCGATGCGCTTCAAGAACCCCCCACTAGAGGCCGTCCCATCCGAAGACGGCCGGCCGAGCCGCGCTAGGCCGCCTTGGCGACCTTCTTTTTCCGCCGCGCCCGCGCGGGCCGACTGAAGGCCAGCTCCAAGGCCTCGTCCACCCGCTTGACCGGGTGGAAGACCAGGTCCTTCTTGATGGTAGCCGGCACGTCGTCCAGGTCCGGCTCGTTGCGGGCCGGCAGCACCACGTGCTTGATGCCTGCCCGGGCCGCGGCCAGGACCTTTTCCTTGATGCCGCCCACGGGCATGACCAGCCCGCGCAGGGTGATTTCGCCGGTCATGGCCAGGTCCGGACGGACCGGGCGGCCGGTGACCAGGGAGGCCAGGGCCGTGGCGATGGTCACGCCCGCGGACGGGCCGTCCTTGGGCGTCGCCCCGGCCGGGATGTGCACGTGGATGTCGTGCTTGTTGAAGTAATCCTCGGCCACCTCCAGGTCGGCCGCATGGGCCCGCACGTAGCTGACCGCGGCCATGGCGCTCTCCTTCATCACGTCGCCCAGTTGCCCGGTCAGGGTCAGCCCTTTGGCGCCCGGCATGGCCGTGGCCTCGATGAAAAGAATGTCTCCCCCGGCCTGCGTCACCGCCAACCCGACGGCCACCCCGGCCGGCGACGTCCGCGCCCGCACCTCGCTCTCGAAGTGCGGCGAGCCCAGCACCTTCTTCAAGTCCCCGGGCTTGATCGTCATCTTCTTGCCCTTGCCCCGCACCTTCTCCGTGGCCGCAAACCGGCAGACGGTGGCGATCTCCCGCTCCAGGTTCCTAAGCCCGGCCTCCCGAGTGTACGACGAGATCAGCCGCTTGATGGCCGCGTCGGTGAAAACGATATCCTTGGCCAGCAGGCCGTGCTCCTCCCGCTGCCGCGGCACCAGGTAGCGCTTGGCAATTCCCAGCTTCTCCGCGTCCGTGTAGCCGGCCAGCATCAGGACCTCCATGCGGTCCAGCAGCGGCGGCGGGATGGTCTCCCAGACGTTGGCCGTGGTGATGAACATGACGTGGGACAGGTCGAACTCGACCTCGAGGTAATGGTCGGAAAAGCTGAAGTTCTGCTCCGGGTCGAGCACCTCGAGCAGGGCCGAAGAGGGGTCGCCGCGGAAGTCATAGCCCAACTTGTCGATCTCGTCCAGCATGAAGATCGGGTTGCGGGAGCCGGCCTTTTTCAGACCTTGGATAATGCGGCCGGGCAGGGCCCCCACATAGGTCCGGCGATGGCCGCGGATTTCGGCCTCGTCCCGTACCCCGCCCAGGGAGATGCGCACGAACCGCCGGTCCAGGGCCCGGGCGATGGACCGGCCCAGCGAGGTCTTGCCCGTGCCCGGGGGGCCGACCAGGCAGAGGATCGGACCCTTCATGTCCGGCTTGAGCCGCCGCACGGCCAGGTACTCGACGATGCGCTTTTTGACCTTCTCGAGGTCGTAGTGGTCATCGTCCAGAATCTTCTGGGCCTGGTCCAGGTCCAGGTTGTCCTTGGTCTCGTCGGACCAGGGCAGGTCCAGGAACCAGTCCAAATAGGTGCGGGAGACCGTGTACTCGGCCGAGGCCGGGTTCATCTTCTTGAGCCGGTCGAGCTCCTGCCCGGCCGCCTTGGCCGCCTCCTCGGGCAGCCGCTTGGCGGCCAGGTTTTTTTCCAGTTCCTCGAGCTCGACCGAGACCTCGTCGGACTCGCCCAGCTCCGCCTTGATGGCCTTCATCTGCTCGCGGAGATAGAACTCGCGCTGGCCCTTGTCGATCTTGCCCTTGATCTCGGAGTGGATTTTAGAGCCGAGCTCGAGGATGTCCAGCTCCCGCTGAAGGGCGGCCGAGACCTTTTTGAGGCGGTCCTTGACGTTGAGGTTGGCCAGGAAATCCTGTTTTTCTGGTTTTTTAAGGTTGAGGGCCGAGACGATCATGTCGGCCAGCATGGAGGGGCTTTCGATATTTTGGTTCATGATGCCCAGTTCCCTGGGCAGGGCCGGGGAGAGCTCGAGGAGGTGGGCGAAGAGCTGGCGGAGATTGCTCACCAGCGCCTCGACCTCGCGGTCCATGGTCAGCTCTTCCTTGAGGACCTCGACGCGGCCTTTGATGTAGGGCTCGAGCGTGGTGACCTGTTTCAGACGCACGCGGGCCAGGCCCTGGAGCAGCACCTGGAGAAAACCCTGCTCGGAGCGGGACATCTTGAGCACATAGGCCGCGGTGCCGACGTCGTACAGGTCCTGGGGGGACAGCTTCTCCTTCGGCCCGGCCTCTTCACGAATGCCGAAGAGGCCGACCATGCGGTCCGAGGCCACGCGTTCCTGGACGGCGGTGATGAAGCGGGGGTCCACGATGATGATCGGGAAGATCATGCCTGGGAAGAGGTTGACCTCGTTCACCGGCAGGACGGCCAGGACCTCGGGGATTTCGGGCATGGCGGGTCTGTTCTGGTCCCCTCGCGGGGGTTCGGATTCGGACGGCGGTGCCGAGGATTGCGGGTCGCGTTGGTCCATGTCGCCCTCTCTTCCTCCTCCTAATGTGGTTTCGGCCGCGGCGCGCGAGCGGCCATGGGCTGGGAGGTCCTGGGAACTAGCTGGTCAGGATGCCGATGGTTTTTTCCGTCTGCTGTTCCTTGGGCAGGACAATGCGCAATATGCCCAGCTCGCAGGAAGCCTTGGCCTCTTCCGGGTTGATCGGGCTGGGCAGGCGGAAGGCGCGCTCGAACTGCCCATAATCCATTTCCATCTGGTGGATCCTGAGGGCGGGTCCCAGGGCCGGCTGCTGCCGGCAGCCCGAAATTTTCAGATGGTTCCGATCCACCACGAGGTCGATCTCCTCGGGTTTAATGCCGGGCATTTCGACCACGATGAGGTAGGCGTCGGGGGTCTCGTAGATATCCATCTGGGGCGACCAGGTTTGGCCGTGCAGGCAGACCCTGGCGTCCAGCCCGAGAAAGATGCGGTCCATCAGGCGCTGCAGCTCCTGATTCATCCGGCCCATGTCGTTAACGACACGCAGGTTGATCATCGCAAACCCCCTGATGAGAAAGGTGTCGCTTGAGATAAGTGACTGTGCGCTCGGCCTCAACCCGGGTCTCGACCAGGATCGGTTCGGCCATGGTGCGGGGGGCGTCCCGCAGGGCCCCTTCCCCGCCGAGCAGAAACTGGCCGCCCAGGGTCAGCAAGGCGTCTTCTTCCGGCTGCTGCCCGGTCATGGCCGACCAGGCCAGGGTCCAGGCCCGGCCCGTGCCGTCCATCTCGTACCCGCCGCAGCCGAAGGAGAGCAGGCGCGGAGCCCCGGCGGAGATGATGCGCACCGCCTCGGTCAGACCGTTGTTGGTCAGCATCAGGTGGCTGTTGGGGTCGGAAAAGAGCATGTCCGCGCCGAAGACACCCACCACCACGTCCGGCCGGAACCACGCCGCCAGAGGCGGGTAGATTTCCCGGAAGGTCCAGAGAAAAACATCGTCCCCGGTCCCGGCCATCAGAGGAACGTTCACGTTGTAGCCCAACCCCCGGCCCCGACCCAACTGCGTCGCAAACCCGTCCGTGAACGGAAAAAGGGTCCGCGGATGCTCGTGAAACGAGATGAACAGCACCCGGTCGTCCTCATAATAGGCGGCCTGGACTTGGTCGCCGTGATGGGCGTCGATGTCCACGTATAGGATCCGCAGGCCCTTTTTCTTCAACCGCTCCATGGCCAGCACCGGGTCGTTCAGATAGCAGAAACCGGCCGCGAAGTCCGGACCGGCGTGGTGCATTCCGCCGCTGGGCGAAAAGATCACGTCGGCCCGGCCATCCAGGATGAGATCGGCCCCGAGTAGGCTGGCCCCGCACATGAGGGCATTGTAATGATAGACCCCCTTGAAGACCGGGCAATCGGTCGAACCCAGCCCCGAGGCCAGCATCGACTCTTCGAAGATCCCCTGGTCGGCCTTGAGCATGAGGTCCAGGTAGTCCGGGGTGTGAAAGACCAGCAGCTCCTCCCGGCTGGCTTCGAGCGGCTCGTACACGGCCGTCCGGGGCGCGTCCAGAAGTCCGTACCGCCGGCACATCTCGAAGCAGACGTCGGAACGCGTCGTGACCCAGGGATGGCCCTCTCTAATGACGAATTGCCCAAAGGCCGGGCTGTAAATGAAACCGGCCTTCATCTATGTCTCGCAGCGATCCAGCATCAGGATCATCTCCCGTTCCTCCTCCATCGGCGGCTTGAAGGTGAAGCCCGCCTTGCGGTAAACCGAGATGGCCCGGAGATTCGACTGCTGAACCACCAGCCATACCAGCCGGCACTGATTCTGCAGGGCCAGCCCGACCGCCAGGCGGGTCAGGGCCGTGCCGATGCCCTGGTTTTGATAGGAAGGCCTCACGAACACGAGATATTCGCTGTCTCCTCGGGGCTTCACGTGGTCCAGGGCTGAGTGCCCCACCAGCCGTTCCTGGTGAAAGGCCCCGATGTTGATCCACTGGGTCAGCAGGGTGTCGATCCATACGGCCCGCACCTCTTCGTTCCGCGGAGGCAGACCCTGAAAGGCGCCCAGCGGTTCAAAGTTGCAGTAAAACTCGGCCATGGCGGAACGAGCGCCGATGTCGAGTTGTTCGTAGCGGATCATGTGCCCCGCCTTGTCGCTCAGGACCAAGGGTTCTTGCTCAGACAGGCTCATGATCGATCTCTCCCTCGTTCATATACATCTTGTCATTATAGGCAAATGGGAATTTAATGTAAAGAGTTCACCCGGAAAAGCTCGGCGGGCAAGGCCTGGCCGAACGCGGCCGGCCCGGCGGATTTTTTGCTTGACATTTTAGGCCAAGACCACTATTTGGACCCATAAGCACGAGGAGACACGGTCATCGGCGGTATTTTATCAACAAATCAAAATAATAGGCAATTACCGGAAAGACCCCGCTCCCCCCTTAGGCGGTTCGTGCTTTCGCCCCTAGCCCGGGGTCGGCAGCCGGCCTGGAGGTTCTGGCCGGCCGCGGCGCGGACCCGGAAGACACTTGTCGGGGGGATCATTGTCTTTCCGGCTCAAGCAGCAATGCGCCCTTTAATCATAGAGGGTTAGACAAGAAAGGAGAGAGGCATATGGCAGAAATTGGACACGGCGGTAAACCGATCGTCGAGAGAATTCTCGCACCGTCCGAGGCGGCGCAAAAGATCAAAGGTTTGAAGACGATCGAAATCCGAAACCAGATTGCGAACGAGGTCATCGACCTGGCTTACGGCTTCTTCACCCCCCTTCAGGGCTTCATGGGCAAGGCCGAAGTGGACTCGGTCTGCCAGAAGATGCACCTGACCAACGGCACGGTCTGGAGCGTGCCCATCCTCTTCGACCTGTCGCCGGAAGACGTGAAGAATTACGGCGTGATCCCGGGCGTCTCCTTGCTCCTGACCTACGGCGGCAACCCCATGGCCATCTTCGAGGTGGAAGAGGTCTTCGACTACGACAAGAAGGCCATGTGCAAGGCCATCTACGGCACCGACGAGGCCAAACACCCCGGCTGCGCCCTGACCTACCGCTACAAAGACAAGTTCGTCGGCGGCAAGATCACCCTGGTCCAAAAACCGATCATCAATCCGCCTTACACCCCCTACTTCATCCCGCCCCTCGAGATGAGAAAACGCTTCAAGGAAAAGGGCTGGAAGCGCATCGTCGCCCACCAGACCCGCAATGTGCCCCACACCGGACACGAGTGGCTGATGAAGGGCGCCTTTTTCCAGGCCTATGCCGAGCTGCCCATCGACAAGCCATACGTCGGCGTCCTGGTGAACGCCATCATCGGCGAGAAACGCAAGGGCGACTACATCGACGAAGCCATCATCCTGACCCAGGATGAGCTCCGGAAGTCGGGCTACTTCTCGGATGCCACGCACATGACCTCCCTGACCATGTGGGACATGCGCTACGCCGGGCCCAAGGAAGCGGTCTTCCACGCCGCGCTCCGGACCAACCTCGGCCTGACCCACCACATGTACGGTCGGGACCACGCCGGCGTCGGCACCTATTACGGCGCCTACGACGCGCACAACCTCCTGGCCACGATCCAGGACGAGCTGACCATCACGCCGGTCTATTCCGAGAACTGGCTCTTCTGCCCGCACTGCGGCGAAATCACCTCCGAAGGCTTGTGCGGTCATAAAAAAGAATGGCAGATGTTCAGCGGGACCCTGATCCGGTCCATCGTCGAGGACGGCGTCAAGCCGCCGCGGCTCATCTTTAGGCCCGAGGTCTTTGACCTGACCTTGCAATGCGGGGACAAATACGGCTTCGGCTCCCCGTTCGTCACCGACACGTATCTCGAGAAGAGAGTCCCGGTCTTCTCGATGCCCCCCATGAAATAAGGGCAGGAGGTTCAACCATGGCAGACGAAAAATACCCCATCAATATCTGGATCAACGAGGAACGCTTCGACAAGCTCGAGAAGGCCGGCCTGGCCAAATTGTGCCAGGAGATGCTGGCCGGCCTCAAGGTGCTGCGCGTTTACGCCAACGACGCTCAGAGGGACAAGATCCTGAAAACCTTCCCCACGGCCAAGTTCGACAGCGCCACCACCAAGAGCATCGAACTTTTGCCGCGCAAGGTGAAGGACCTGATCTTCGACAAGATCGTGGAAAAGTCCAGCGTGGACATCATCGACGACTTCCTCAAGGCTTACTAACCGGGAACCGGCAACGGATTCCTTCTCTGTCGAGGGGGGCCCGAGCGGCCCCCCTCGTCTTTTTTGCGGCCGGCCTCGACATCGACCTTGCCCCGTCCCCAGGCCCTGGGGTAAGATACAGCCGAAACCTAAAGGTGACTTCGAGACGGAAGAAAGGAATGGCCTCTATGCTGCAACGGACCCTGTCCATCATCAAACCCGACGCCGCAGCCAAGGGTGTGGCCGGCCGCATCGTCTCCCGCATCGAGGCGGAGGGCCTGAAGATTCTGGCCATGAAACGCCTGCGCCTGACCAAGGCCCAGGCCGAGGGGTTCTACGCGGTGCACCGGGGCAAGCCGTTTTTCGGTTCGGTGACCGATTTCATGAGCTCCGGGCCGGTGGTGGCCATGGTCCTCGAGGGCGAGGAGGCCATCCGGCGCTGGCGGGACCTGATGGGCGTGACCGACCCGGCCAAGGCCGCGCCGGGCACCCTCCGGGCCGAGTTCGGCGCGGATATCGAGAAAAACGCGGTCCATGGCTCGGACGCGCCCGAGACGGCCGCCTTCGAAACCGCCTACTTCTTCAGCGGCCTGGAAATGGCCGGATAGAGACCGTTGCAAAACACAGGATTCCGAGCCGAAATCGAGGAGGGCGAGGATCGAAGCCGCAGGAATAGGAATCCTATTTCGAGGACTTCGAGCCGAAGCCCGACAATGAGTTCGGCCGGCAGCCGAAGTTTTGCAATGGTCTCGGATAGGAATCGCCCATGATCGACTCTGCATGGCGGCTTTGTTTGTGCATGGCCCTCCTGCTGGCCCTCCTCGTCCCAGGCCCGGCCTGGATGGCCCAGGCCGAAACTCCCCAGACCGGCCAGTTCATCACCGATCCCCCCCTGCCCCAAACCTTGACCCTGTGCGGCGAAAAAGTGCCCCTCGATGACCGCCAAGTCTGGGAAATGCTCGACCGCGAACTGACCATCGCCGTCTGGGACCGCGCCCAGGTCCTCATGTGGCTGAAAAGGGCCGGCCGCTATTTTCCTTACATCGAGGAGCGCCTGGCCCAGGCGGGCCTGCCTTCTGACCTGAAATACCTGGCCGTGGCCGAGAGCTCGCTCCTCCCCGGAATCCGCTCCAACCGCTCCGCCCTAGGCCTATGGCAGTTCATGGCCGAAACGGCCGAGCGCCAGGGCATGAAGGCCAACGCCGAAGTGGACGAACGATTGAATGTCAGGTACGCCACCGAGGCCGCTTTGAAATACCTGACCCAACTCCATGACCTGTTCGGCTCCTGGGCCCTGGCCCTGGCTGCTTACAACTGCGGTGAGGGCTATGTGAAAAGGGAGATCGAGGAACAGCAGGTTCAGAACTACTACCAGCTCGATCTCCCCAACGAGACTGAACGCTTTGTCTTCCGCATCGCCGCGGTCAAGATCATCCTGGAAAATCCGGAACGATACGGCTACCGCCTGCCGCCCGAGCGGGTTTACCGACCCATTCCGGCCGACGTCCTCGCGGTCGATCCGGCCGCACCGGTCCACCTGACGCACCTGGCCCAGGCCCTGGGCACGACCTACAAGACCCTCAAGGAGCTCAACCCCGAACTCCAGGGCCGGTACCTGCCGGCCGGCAACCGCCGGCTGACCGTGCCCGCCGGTCTGGGCCCCGCGGCTCAGGCCTTTCTCGAGCAATGGAACAAGACGTGCCAAAAGAAAGCGGAACGCGCCCAGGCGCAGGTCTATGTCGTTAAGCGGGGGGACACGTTGAGCCGCATCAGCCGGGAGAGCGGCGTGCCTGTGGCCACGATCAGAGAGATCAACCGCCTGGCCGGTACCAAGGTCATGCTCGGCCAGAAGCTGAAGTTGAGCCGCTGAGCCTTGGAGTGGGCCGGCGGCGATGAGCCAGGGGATGGCGGGGGCGTGCGTCTTTCCCGACTTGGAATTAGGCTCGCGATTGGAATTTAAAGATTTCATTTATAAAAACAGTAAGTTAATACGGCATCCAGCCGCCAATCGTCTTGGGAAGGGCCATTCTTTGAAAATACGTTAAAATATTAAATAGTTATAATAAGAATATCTTTTCAATCTCCCTTGAAAAAAATTTTTTCGGGGGGATGAAATTTAGTCTTGACATTTGGTTGGATCGGGGGTATCTCTGCTCCAAATTAGAGCCAAGGATCGAACCGGGCATTCTATCCTCACGCCTCCTCCCCTAGTGCCGCATAAGCGAACACGCCGCCCGGGCGTCGATCCCGAGAAAAAGAGCATGAAGCTTTTTGCCACTCACCGCCAGCCAGAGCCCGCAGCGCGTGTTTTTGTGCCGGGGCAGAGGTAAGGCAGTATCCGGGGCTCTAGGGGGGAGTCTGCATGGCCGCTTATCGTTTCGTAGAACCACAACCTGAAGCACAAGAGCCGCCGCCGATCTGTTCCCAGGAGTGCATCTGGTACGAACAGCGGTCGAACAGTCTGGCGTGCGCCAACCGCCATGAGAACATCTGCCGGCACCATCGGAGGGAGATTTTCAGGTTTCAGGAAACCGGGCCGAGCTTTTCCTAGAGGCCGGGGTCCGGCCGCCGCTGTCGGGCCGGGGGTGATAGTTCTTAGAAAAGATCCCGCTTCCAGCAGAAGCGGGAGGAGGATGTTCGATCGAACGCGAAAGAGGCTGTCATGCCTCTTTTTTTTGGCTTTTGATACAGAGCGCCATAACTTCGCAACCCTGTGTTGCTCCTCGGCTCGTTATTGCGGCGTACTGAAAAGTACGCCTCATTCCTCGCCTTTGTCGCGCCTTGGTCTGCTTTGTTCTGACGCTCTGTATGCACATCGTTTTATGACGTTGCATATAATTCGCTCGAGGCGGGGCCGCCCGGCCAGCGGCTCCCAGGACGGGCGGAAAGGTCCTCCATGTCTGAACCCACGCCGCTGGAAGCCGGGTCGGCCCCGCTGACCGCAGAGTCCATCCGCCGGTTCTTGAGCACGGCGGTGTTGGGGCGGGCCGAGATCGAGATTCACCCGGAGATCGGGTCCACCAACGCGCGGGCCCGGGACTTGGCCCAGACCGGCGCCCCGGAGGGCACCCTGGTTCTGGCCGAAAGCCAGACCTCCGGGCGCGGACGCCTGGGCCGATCCTGGCATTCCCCGGCCGGCCGGAACCTGTACTTCACTCTCATTCTCAAACCTCCCTGCGGTCCGGCCGAGGCCGCCCTGATCCCCCTGACGGCCGGCCTGGCCGGGGCCGAGGCCATCGGCCGGCTAACCGGGACCCAGCCCGAGGTCAAGTGGCCGAACGATCTTATGCTCGGCGGCCGTAAGATCGCCGGCATTCTGTCCGAGATGGAATGTCGGGGGGTAGTGGTGCGCTTCGTGGTGCTCGGAGTGGGCCTGAACGTGAATATGACCGCCACGGACCTTCCCCCGGAACTGGCCGCGCAGGCAGGGTCTCTGCGCCTGGCTCTCGGCCGCCCCTTTGACCGGGCCCAGGTCCTGGCCGCCTTCCTAAACCGCCTCGAAACCCGCTACCGCACACTCCTTTCCGGCGGCCAGGCCGAACTCCTCGTGGACTACCGGCAGGTCTGTCAAACCCTGGGCAGCCGCGTGCAATACGCCCTGGAAAACGAACTCGTGACCGGCACGGCCGAAGAGATCGACGGCGAAGGCAACCTGCTGGTCCGTCGAGAGGCGGACGGCCGCATGATCCGTATCACGGCCGGCGACGTCTCCCTGCTGGCCGCTAGGAGGCCCTGAACGGGCCGGAGGACGAAACCAAATAAAAACCGGCTCCCTAACGGCAGCCGGTTTTTACCCCTTTAGACCGGGACCTCGCCTTAAACAAGGCCAGGGAGGAACCCCGCTTGACTGATTTTTTAACCCATGGAGGGGGGGCCCGCTACTCTTTGGGGGTCCCTTCCTGGGAGGCCTTCAAAGCCTCGAGCTCGGCCTTCAGCTTCTCGGCCTCGGCCTTGTATTTCTCCATCTCGGACCGCGCGTCCTCGCCCGGGGCCTCCGGGATGTCCAGGTTCTCGCCGCGGCCCGCCGTATCCCGCCATTCCTCGATCCCCAGGTAGGTGGCCAGGGCCCCGCCCAGAATCAAGCCCAACGGGATGATGGCCAGAAGAAATTCGATGAAGTAGTTCCACCACCAGATCAACCCGATCAAGCCAATGATCAAGGCGATGATCCCGCCCACCAGTGCACCCATTCCTCATCCTCCTTTGTTCCGTTTTGTCCTGATGCCGCGTCTTTCGCCAGAGGTTCAGCCTGCCCTGCTGCTTTGTTTTGAATTTATAGCACACAAACAGGGACGAATCAAGTCGCGATTCCCGGTTGTGTTAGCAACATGAAAATGTTCCCACGGGAAGGGTAAGGTCGAGACGGATTAGAAGAAGCGGACGAGGGATTCCCCGTGGCAGTGGGCGCGTTCGCCGCCCGCGCCAAGGGATACAGGGACGAGACCTAGACAGCCTCCCGGTCCCGAGGCCGCGGTCCGCGCAGGTAGCCATGGGCCTGCATGGCCTGCTCAAGGCCGAGTCGCCCGGCCAGGCGGGCATTGCCTTCCCAATACCGATGCATGATGCCTGCCCGCATGGACTCGTCCATGAGCGACGCAGCCTGGCTGAAGGCCGCGTCCTTCCAAATGTCCCGCACGCGGAAGAGGGCCTCCCGCAGGGCCAGGTATTCCGACCGCTCCGGCCGGTCCGGGTCGGTCTCGGACCCGCGGTTGATCCGCCGGAGAGCAAAGGCGGTCAGGTTGTCCACCCCGTAATTCTTCTTCACCCCCTGGGTATAGGCCGGCGGGATGTCCACGCCCAGGACCTCGCCCAGGCGCCGGAAATACCCGGCCCGATCCTGGGCTAGGTCTTCGAACAAAAAGACATGCACCCGCTCCGGGCCGAAGCGCCTGGAAAAAAGCCGATGGACCCGGTCGTAGTCGCCGGCCTCCAAAAAGACCCGGCCCATGCCCGAGGCCAGAAAAGCCTCGAAATCCGTATCCAGGGCCCGGTTGACCACGGCGTGCTTGTACACGGAGAGGAACCACGAGTCCTGGCGCCGGATGTTCATGAGGATGTGCGCCTCGGGCGCGGCGGCCCGCATCCGGTCCGCCATCTCCTCGATGTCGAAGGACAGGTAGTGCTCCGAAGCCTTGAAGTTCAGGACCGAGGCCGATAGTTTCCAGAGGTCGCCGTCCACGAAGGTACCCAGGGAATAGGCCTCGTCGCTGTCCACCACGACCCGGCCGTCCTGGGGAAGGGTTTGGGGCAGAATGCGCCGGCGGTAATAATCCGGTCCCAACCCGTACAGGCGGTCGTCGGTGAAGAAGCCGGGCTGCAGCACGGCCTTGACCTGGGACAGCCGGCCGAAGACGTTCTGGAGAAAGGTGGAACCGGCCCGGTAGTAGCCCAGGTGGATAAACAGCCGCGGGCCGGCGGTCGTGGCTGTTGCCTTTGGGCCGGCCGCCGCCATTGCCGGCAGGCCATAGCCGAACCAGGGGTCCAGCCCGCCGGACACGGCCTGCTCGGCATAGGCGGCATCCGCCGCGGTGAGCAACCCTGCCCCGCCCGCGGGCGGGGCCTCTTCCTGGGGCCAGGCCTCGGCCGCGGCCCGTTCAAGCAGGTCTCGAGACAGGCCCGAAAGCCCCAGGAACGCGGTCAAACGGCCCAGCTCGCCCACCGGGTTCTCCACCAGGTCCTCGTGACGCACCAACAGAATGCGGAAAGGCACGAAACGGTTCTCGGCCCAGACGTTCAGGTAGGCCATCACCTTGTCCAGGCCGTGGACCTCGTGCCTGAGGGCCTGGCCCAAGTCAACGTGCCGGTTCGAGGCGGCGCCGGAGCTCGGGTAAACGTTTTCCAGGACGATGTCCCGGGGATGCCGGCTCAGGAACACGACCCGCCGGCCGCGAAAGCGCCTTTTATAGCCTTCCAACTCGGCCCGGGTCTTGAGCTGCGGCTGGTCGTCCGGCGAGATTTTTATCACCGGCCGGTCCGCTTCGGAAGAGGAGAGGCCGGCCAGGAGCCGGTCGAGGAGCTTTTCGAGCCGTTCGATTCCGGAGCCGGGGTAGGCGATGGCCAGAGCCGGGCCGGCCTCGGCCCGGCCGAGGTCCGGCGGTTCGAGAACATGGCCGTGGGCGGTCAGCCTCATGATCTTCCCGTCATTGGGTCAGCACCTTCAGGATGCGCTCCAATTCGCCGTGCGGGATTTGCCAGACCCGGCCCTGGCGAATTCCCTGGATGCGTCCGTCCCTAAGCCACTGCCGGACCCGCAGCTCCGGCACGTCCAGGATGGCCGCCAGCTCCCGGGGACTGTAATGGGGCTTTTCGTCGATCTTCTTCATCTCAGCCGGCGCTCTTTAAAAACGGGGAAAGGCCCAGGTAGAGCCCGAAGAGGACCATGATGGCGCCGCAGGCCACCAGCAGGCCGTGGTAAAATTGGGGGTTCAGCCGTCTCAGCCCGAAAAAAGCCAACACGGACACGAGCAGATACCAGGCCAGATCGCCAGCCTCGTGCCCCAGGAAAAAAGCCACCAGCCGCGGCCAGCGGCTGAAGGAAACCTGAAACTGGATCATGAAGGCCAGCCCGATGGTCGCCCACCACACCCACCAGTATGGATTGGACATGGAGACCACGATGCCGCCCACCACCGGGTGGTTCATCCCGCGGCCGCCGGCCTCGGCCGAGCCTGTGGAGGCGCTACGCGCTTCCGCCGCAAAGGAGGCCGAAATCCTGCCCTGGCGTACGTCCCGGATGAGCGAGGCCCCGAAATAGATTAAAAAAAGCCCGCCGGCCGCGCCGATGGCCCGCACGAAGAACGGGTTTTGGACCACGAAGGAGAAACCCAGGAGCAGGACCACCACCAGCCCCGCTTCCAGCAGGGCGTGGCCGGCCACGATCCAGACCCCCATCAGATAGCCGCGGCGGCCGGGCTTGGCCGACTGGATAAGGGTGTAAGTCAAAAGCGGGCCGGGCGCCATGGCCCCGGTCAGGGCCACCAGAAAGGAAAAAGATAAGACGACCCAGAAGGCGGACAGGGAGGTGAAGAGATGGTCCAGCATGAGACCCTTGCAGAACTTCGGCTTCCGGCCGAACTCATTGTCGGTCGTCGGCTCGAAGTCCTCGAAATATTTTAATATTCCTGCGGCCCCTCGGCTTCGGTCGGGGTCGTGAGCTTGTCGAACGACCCTTCGACTCCGCTCAGGGCCATGAGCCTGTCGAATGGCTTCGATCCTCGCCCTCCTCGATTTCTTCTCGGAATCCTGTGTCTTGCAAGGGTCTCAGCACGGTCCTCGGGCCTTCGGCGGCCGGCCTAACGTTTCAAGATCTTCTTGAGCTTGTCAGCCCCTGCCGAAAGCGGCCGCGCGATACGTCATCTTAGCTTTGCCAGGCCGGCCGGGCAAGAATTTTCAGGAATGCGCTCGGCGTAGAGAGTGCGAAGTCGTGGTGCGCAGTGCGATGCGTAGGGGCGAGGCATGCCTCGCCCTGAACCGCAACGGTTTGGCGCGGGCGACGCCGCCCACGAAGGGACGACAGTCCGTTGGAAGCAACACCATGGTTACGAGGACCTGAGACGTAGGGGCGGGGTTGATAAAGCCCACCCGGTATGACGCGTCGGCGACAGACGCGTTCCTGCTTCATGGCCGCGAGCGGCCATGTCACCCGCCCTCCGCCCGAATGAAGATCTTCGACTCCCCGCACCTCGCACCACGCACTTCGCACTTTCTAGCGGTCCGCCGGCTTCTGGACGGCCTCGGGCTTAAGGACCAGCAAGTACAAGCGGCCCGGCTCCTTCATGTGCCCGGCCTCGGTCTCGGCCGCGGGGCCGTGGCCGAAAAAGAGGTCCAGCCTGCCGGGCCCGCGGATGGCCCCGCCCGTGTCCTGGACAAACACGAACCGCGTCAACGGTTCCCAGGAGACCACAATATCGCCCTCGGCCCTGGGCCGCCGGGTGTCGAGCCAAGCCAGGGCGCCCTTGGGAAAGAGGAGATGGTCCAAGGCCACGGACCGGCCCGGGGTCAGGGGGACGTTGATATTGCCCAGCGGGCCTTCTTTCAGGAACCGGAAAAAGACGTAGCTTTGGTTATAATCCAACAGGTCCGCGGCCTGGTCCGCGTGTCCGATCAGCCAGGCCCGGATGGTCTGAAGCGAGACCTCTTCCGGGGCGAGAAGTCCAAGCTCCACCATCCTGGCCCCCAGGCTGCGATACGGCCGGCCGTTGGCCCCGTCGTAACCCACCAAGACCGTCTCCCCGCCGGGCAGGCGCACGCGGCCCGAACCCTGAACATGCAGAAAAAAAAGGGCGATCGGGTCATCCACCCAGGCCAGTTCCAGGTTCCGGCCGGTCAGGGCCCCGCGGCGGTCGATCTCCTGCCGCGTATAGTAGGGCTTGAGCCACGACCCGTCCACCCGGCCCCGCAGCCGCTCGTCGGGCAGGCCGGACGAAAAATCCTTAAGCCGGACCTCGATCAGGTCCGGGGGGCGGCGATAGAGGGGCCAGCGGTATGCGCCTCCCGGAACGAGCGCGCCCTCAAGCAGGGGTTCGTAGTACCCGGTGCAGAGCATCCGCCCCTCGCCGTCCAGGCCCGTGGCCCGGTAGAGGACAAAATCACGGGCCAGGAGCCGGGTCAGTTCCGGGCCCGGACCAAGGGTTTTGAAGGCCTGTTCAAAGGCGTTCAGCGAGGCCAGCACATGCGCCGCGGTATAGGTGTCCGGCCCATAGCGGAAGACGGAATCCGGCGCCAGGCGCTCCAGAAAGGTCCGCGACCGGCTGAGGGCCAGGCCGAGCGAGGCCGCGTCCAGGTCGTCGCCGAACTGCTCCGGCCAGCCGCCCCGCCCGAGCCGCTCCACTGCCCCGGGCGGCCGCGGCGCCGGAGGGCGGATCGTTTCACAACCGAGCACGCCCATGAGCCCCAAAAAGACGCCCACCGCCACCAACCACCGGCCCATCAGGTCCTCCCGCTTTGTGCTGATTGCATGCGCCGTAAGCGGCCCTCCCCGCCCGGGCCGCGTCCTTATAACCATGCCCCGATGATAGTAAAATCGGCCCGGCCTGGAAAGCCTTTTTTCCTTTGACAGCCGGCCCGATTTCACGCATGGTCTTTCAAAACCCGGACACCCCAGAACCGGCCACAGGATTTGCTCCGTGACCCTCACCACCCCCAGCCACCGCATCGTGAGGCCGACCCCGGAAAGGAGAGACGCACATGGATCGAGACCGGGAGGTCCAGGAAAGGCTGAAGCCGCTCAAGGCCCGGGTGAGGCAAGAGGCCGAAGCCTTGCTGCCCCGCCTCAAAACCTTGGCCGAGGAAATCCACGGCTTTACCGAGCTCAAGTTTGAGGAGCGGAAAAGCGCGGCCCTGCTTGTCAAAACCCTGGCCGGGCTGGGCTTCGAGGTCGCCCCGGGCACGGGCGGCCTGGAGACGGCCTTTTTCGCCCAGGCCGGCGGCCGGGCCCGGCCGGCCGTGGCCTTTCTGGCCGAATACGACGCCCTGCCCGGGGTGGGGCACGGTTGCGGGCACAATCTCATTGCCGCGGCCTCGGTTGGGGCCGGGGCGGCCCTGCTTCCGCTTGTGGCCGAAGGGCGGCTCATGGGGAGTGCGGTTGTGATCGGCACGCCGGGCGAGGAAGGGGGCGGGGGAAAGGTTTTTCTGGTTCGGGAGGGGGTGTTCGCGGGGCTGGACGCGGCCCTGATGATCCACCCGGCCGCGGTCACCATACCGGACGCGGGTTCCCTGGCCCGGGTCAACTTCAGCGTCGAGTTCTTCGGCCGGGCGGCCCACGCCGCCTCGGCGCCACACCGCGGGGTGAACGCGCTGGACGCGCTCATCCAGACCTTTGTAGGCATAAGCGCCCTGAGACAGCAGCTCCCCGAGGACGTGCGGCTGCACGGCATCATCACCCATGGCGGGGAGGCGGTGAACATTATCCCGGAATACAGCCGGGGCGTCTTTGGCGCGCGCGCCACGAGCATGACCAAGGTCATGCGCGTTTACGGCCGGGTGAAGGATTGTGTCCAGGGCGCGGCCCTGGCCGCGGGCTGCACTTATAAGATCGCCGAGGACGTGCCTTACAAGGAGATGCGGCCCAACCCGGTGCTCAACGACCTCTTGATCGCGAATTTCCGCGCGCTGGGACGGACCATCGACCCCTTGCCGGTGCGGGGCGGCCTGGGCTCCACAGACCTGGGCGACGTCAGCCACGTGCTGCCCTCCGTCTCCCCATATCTCCGGCTGGACGGGCCCGACCCGTCCGTGCCGCTCGTCTGGCACACCCGGGCCGTGCATGAGGCCGCGGTCGGCCCCTCGGCCGTGAAATGGATCGAGGACGGGGCCAAGGCCCTGGCCATGACCGCCGTGGACCTCTTGGGCGACCCGGCCTGCCTCGAAGCCGCGCGGAAGTCCTTCCACGCCGAGGCGTCCGACTAGACCGAAAGGAGACCTCCATGGACCTGACCCAGGAACAGATCACCGCCTTCATCGAAAAAAGCATCGCCTTTGTCCAGCGCATGGGTTTGAAGGCCCTGGAAATCGGGCCCCGCCGCGTGAAACTCACCGCGCCCCTGGCCGGCAACGTCAACCATATCGGCACCGTTTACGCCGGCGCCCTTTTCACCCTGGCCGAAATGCCCGGCGGCGCCCTCTTTCTCACCAGCTTCGACGCCGCCCGCTACTACCCCATCATCAAAGAAATGACCATCCGCTTCCTGAGGCCGGCCAGGACCGACGTCACGGTGGAGCTGACCATGGGCGAGGAGGAGGTCCGCCGCATCACCAACGAGGCCGACGAGAAGGGGAAGGCGGATTACGTTTTGGAGGGGGAGATCAAGGACGCGGCCGGCGAGGTGGTGGCCGTCAGCCGAGGGTTGTACCAGGTTCGGGTCCGGGGGAAATAGGGCTTCCCCTGGGCTGGCAAATCGCCGGACCTCGGATATACTGGAACTTCAAATCGGAAGGGAAGCGGGCGGACCAGCCGCCGCAACCGTAACGCATGGATCGACGACAGTTTATCAAGAGCCAGTTAAGTGGGGCGGCCGTCTTGTCTCTGGGCGCGGCCGGGCTGCTGAAGCCGTCCGCGGTCTTTGGCGCCGAGTTCCCGGACATCGTCGCCGTGGAGGGGACGCCGGCCGCGGCCACGCGGGCCGCGGTCAAGGTTCTGGGGGGCATGGGCCGGTTCGTCAAGGCCGGGCAGAGCGTTCTTATCAAGGCGAACATGAGTTTTCCGCAGGGACCGGACAGCGCCACCACCACCCATCCCGAGGTGGTCAAGGAACTGGCGGTGATGTGCCGGGAATCGGGCGCGGCCAAAGTCCTGGTCCTGGACAACCCCCTCGCCCCGTCCGGACAGTGTCTCGAACGCGCCGGCATCCGCGACATCTGCCTGGCCCTGGACAAGGACATGGTGCGCATGGTCGAGAAGAGCCAGTATTTCGCCAAGGTGGACATCCCCAAGGGCAAGGCCATGCGGCAGACCGAGGTCATGAAGGACGCCCTGGCCGCGGACGTGCTCATCTCCGCGCCCGTGGCCAAGTCCCATTCCTCGGGCGGCGTCAGCCTCTCGCTCAAAGGCATGATGGGACTGATTTACAACCGCGGGGTCATGCACTGGCGGTACGATCTGAACACGGCCATCGCGGACCTGAACACCATCCTCAGGCCGGCCCTGGTGGTCATCGACGCCACCCGGGTGCTGTCCAGCGGCGGCCCGGGCGGACCCGGGACCATCATCAAGGCAAGGACGGTCATCGCCTCGACCGACGCGGTGGCGGCCGACGCCTACACGGTGGCCTCCTTCGAGTGGTACGGCCAGCGCTACCAGCCCGGACAGGTCCCGCATATCCTCGAGGCCAACCAGCGCGGGCTCGGCCGGCTGGACGTGGAAAACATGAACGTGAGGCGCGTCACCCTCTGATGTCCTTCCGCCGCGTCGTCCAGATCGCTCTCCTGACGCTCTTCGTGCTGCTGCTGCTCCTGGCCGCGGGCGCCTCCCCGCCCTGGGGACTCAACCTCTTCCTGCGCCTGGACCCGGTCCTGGCCGCGATCGCCGTGATCAGCGGACGCCACCTGTCCTGGTCCCTGCTGCCGGCCGCGGTGGTGGTGGCGGTCTGCCTCCTGGCCGGCCGCCTCTTTTGCGGCTACGTCTGCCCCATGGGCACCACCCTGGACGGGACTGACGCGCTGCTAGGCGCCCGTCCGGGACCCGGCCCGGCGGACCGCTTGACCGGGATCAAGTACCTGGTGCTGGCCTTCCTGCTCGGGGCCGGCCTCCTAGGCGTCTCGTACGCCTTTCTGGCCGCGCCCCTGTCCCTGATCACGCGGCTATACGGCCTGGTGGCGCAGCCGGTTCTGGCCCTTTTGGCCGATCGCGGCCTGGCCTTGGCCCAGCCCCTGGCTGCCCGGCTGGGATCCGCTCCTTTGGCCGGGCTCGAAATCGACACGCCCCGCTTCGCCACCCAGCTCTTCGTGGTCTCTTTCTTCCTGGCCGTCTTCGCTTTGTCCAGCCTGGCGCCCCGCTTCTGGTGCCGCGTTCTCTGCCCGGCCGGGGCCTTGCTGGCCCTTTTTTCCTTTCGGCCGCTTTTCAGACGGCGGGTGTCCGAGGACTGCACCGGCTGCGGGCTGTGCGCGCGGTCCTGCCCCGTGCAGGCCATCGACCGGGCCGAGCCGGAGCGGACGCGGCACAACGGGTGCATCGTCTGCCGCACCTGCGCCAAGGTCTGTCCGGTCAAGGCCGTCGGTTTCGGGCCGGCCTTTCCGGAGGCTAAGCCGGCCGATATCTTCCTGCCGGGCCGGAGACAGTTCCTGGCCGCCGGCCTGGCCGGCGCGGGCCTGGCCGCGGTGAACCTGACCGGCCTGCCCATCCTGTCCGGCCAGCCCGGACCGGGACAGGTAAAACCGGACCTGATCCGTCCGCCGGCCGCCCTGCCGGAAGAAGATTTCCTGGCCCGGTGCGTGCGCTGCGGCGAATGCATGATTGCCTGCCCCACCAACACGCTTCAGCCCACCGGGCTCGCGGCCGGGCTGGCGGCCCTGTTCAGCCCGGAGGTCACGCCGCGCCGCGCCTACTGCGACCCGGCCTGCCACCGCTGCGCCGAGGTCTGTCCGACCGAGGCCATCCGGCTTTTACCCAAGAGCGAACGGGTCTGGGCGCGCCTGGGAATCGCCGTCATCCAGCCCAGCCGCTGCCTGGCCTGGGAACAGGACAAGAGCTGCCTGGTCTGCGACGAGGTCTGTCCCTTCGACGCCATCGACCTGGTGCAACAGGAGGGGCATCCCGTGGCCGTGCCCCGGGTCAGCGAGGACAAATGCGCCGGCTGCGGCTACTGCGAGCACGCCTGCCCGGTCGAGAGCCGGGCGGCCATCACCGTCTCCCCCATGGGCGCCCTGCGCCTGGCCGAGGGGTCCTACGAGGTCCAGGCCAGAAGACAGGGCCTTTCCCTGATCCTGGCCGCCAAGAGAAGCAAGACCCCGCCCCCGAGCGAACCCGGACGGACCGCCCCAGGCTTCACCCCGGCCAAACCCGCCGCCCCCGCCCCGGCCAAACCCACCACCCCGGCCCCCGGCTTCACCCGCTGAAACTCAACAAAAAGAGACCCTGGCAAACTTCGCCCGCCGCCCGAGCTTACCCGCGGGCTTCGGCTCGAAATCCTGTGTTCTGCAACGGTTTAGAAATGGCTTAAACGAAAAGGTCCTCGGAAACCGACCGCACGGCCCGGCTCGCCGTGAACATCGGCCGCCTGGGAATCATTTGGGAGGAATGAAGTAGAACCGGCCGCCGAGGGAATTGCTCTCCCACGGGACCTGTGCGCCGCCCGACAATTTATTCACGTCGTTGCGAACGCTGATGAAGACGTCCTCGAGACGCAGGCCGGGCGCCTGTATATGGACCAGCAGCCGGGAGGTGTAGAGGCCGTTCCGGCCCGCGCCTTCCGAGGCGGAGGCGCCGGGGGCCGTGGCATAGGCCAGGAAGGAGCCATGGGGTGCATCCATCTTGGCCAGGCCCCGTTCGCCGGTGCGCTCGCCGGCCGGAAAAGGATTGTTGCGGCAGGCGTCCAGGATAATGATGTTGAGGCTGTTGCCGGCCGTTTCCATCTTGGCCAGCACGTCCTGAGCCTTCACGCACTCGCCATCGACCTCGTCCACCTGTTCCACGTCCGCGCCGACGGGCACGAGGTAGTTTTCGCCCTTTACCTGGATGCCGTGACCGGAATAGTAGAACAGACCGACCGCATCGCCTCGCTTGATGTTCTCCCCGAACTCCCGGATGGCCGAGCGCATCGTGGCCCGGTTGGCGTTGAGCTTCTTGATGACGTTGAAGCCCAGCCGCTGTTGGAGCAGGTCAGCCATGTCGTTGGCGTCATTGATGGTGTTCTTAAGGGGTGCCCGAGCGTAGCTCCCGTTGCCGATGACCAGGGCGTACCGGCGGGGGGGATTGAGTATCGGAGGCCCGCCGACCGTGGTCACCTCGGTGGCGGCGGCAGGGGCTTGGGAGGCGACCGTAGCCTGGGTGGTAGCCGGGGCTGCTGGGGCGGTAGGGGTCGACGCGGCCTGGGTGGAGGCGGCAGCGGGGGGTTGGGAGGCGACCGCGGTCTGGGTGGCAGCCGAGGCCGCGGGCGCGGCCGAGGCCGGGGCGGCGCCCGGGGCCTTGATGGTCGGCAAGGTCACGAAAACGTCCCGGTCCAGACCGGCCTGAGCCAGGAGCTGCCTTGTATCCACCTCCTGAATCATGACCAGTCTGCCGTCCTGCCACTGGCCCTGCTCGATCCGGCCGTCCGCGTGGTACTTGATCCCCAACCCGGTTTGACTGCCTCGGTCGAATTGCCCCTCGTAGCGATCTCCGCTCGACAAGCCATAAATGCCGAAACCGTGGGGCCGGTCCTGCTTGAACTGGCCTTCGTACCGGTCTCCGTTGGCAAAAAACTTCCTGCCCATGCCGTCATACTGGCCGCTTTGAAACTCGCCTTCGTACCGCTCGCCACCCTTCATAAGAAAGGTTCCCCGCCCATTGAACTTGCCGCCAAACCATCCCCCCTCGTACCGGTTGCCGATGTCGTCCTGGGCCACGCCATAGCCGTTGATGCAGTCACCACTGACGCGCTTCCCCCAGGCGGGGACGAGCGTAGGCGAGGGTGGAGGCGACGGAGCGGCTTCGGCCGTGCTGCGGGCGACCGGGGCGGCTGGAGCGGCGGGTGAAGCCGCGGCGATCTGAATCGGGCGGGAGGTTTCGGACGGGGCCTGGGCTGGAGTTGGGGCTGGCGCCGGGGCCGAGGCCGCGGTTGGAGCCGGAGCGGCGGGGGCCGAGGCCTGGGCAGGGGCTGGCGCCGGGGTTGGGGCCGGGATTGAAGCCGCGGTTGGAGCCGGAGCGGCGGGGGCTGAGGCCTGGGCAGGGACTGGCGCCGGGGCCGAGGCCGCGGTTGGGGCCGGAGCGGCGGGGGCTGAAGCCTGGGCAGGGGCTGGCGCCGGGGCCGAGGCCGCGGTAGAGGCCGGGGTGGCGGTAGAGGCCACGGGAGCGGGGATCAGGTTCTGGCTAAAGCCTCCCTGGGCCAGGAGCTGCGTGACATCGACCTGGGTGAGCGTGACGAGCTTATCGTCTTTCCAGACGCCCTGCTCGATCGAGCCAAAGGCGTAATACTTGGCCCCCAGCCCGCTGCGGTTGCCGTTTTCAAAATATCCTATGTAGCGGTCGCCGTTCTTCGAGGTGTAGACACCCAAGCCATGGTATTTGTCCTTGCTGAACTGGCCTTCGTACTGGTCTCCATTAATATACCTCTGGCCCCGGCCCTCGAACAGGCCGTTCTTGAATTCACCCTCGTACCAGCCGCCGCTGTGCCAAAAGTATTTTCCCTGCCCGTCGAAATCGCCGTTTTTGAAATCGCCCTCGTACCGGTCGCCGCTGGCGAAATACTTCGTGCCCCGGCCCTCGGCACGGCCGTTCTTATATTCGCCCTCGTACCGATCGCCGCTGGACTCAAAGTATTTTCCCTGGCCGTGGTACCGATCGTTCCGCCAGTCCCCCTCGTACAGGTCGCCGTTGGCGAAATGCTTCGTGCCATAGCCCTCGGCCCGGCCGTTCTTGAAGTCGCCCTCGTACCGGTTGCCGTTCTGCTCAATGAGTTTTCCCTGGCCTTGGTACCGATCGTTCCGCCACCCCCCCTCGTACCGGTCGCCGCCCACGGAATATTTCGTGCCCGTCCCGTCGAACAGGCCTTCCTTGAAATGGCCGACGTATCGGCTCCCGTCCTTCCAGGTGTATGTCCCCTGACCGTCGAACTTGCCGTCCCGCCACTCGCCTTCGTAGCGGCTGCCGTCCGATAAAGATTGCGCACCCGACCCCTCGGGCAAACCTGCCTTGTAATGGCCAATATATCGATCCCCGTCCTTCGAGGTGTACGTCCCCTGACCGTCGAACTTGCCGTCTCGCCACTCGCCTTCGTAGCGGCTGCCGTCCGGCCAGGTGTATGTCCCCTGGCCGTCGCTGCAGTTACCTCCTTTGAGGCAGTCCCCCCAAGCGGCGGCCGGCAAAAAGCAGACCGCCGCTATCAGGATGACCCCGAAGCGGCGAAGAAGGCGCTGACCCGGAAGCATGGCCAACATCACTTTGCACAGGGCTCAACCGGTCGAACGTCCGGACTTATCCGGCCCGTTGCTGTTTGAGCGCAAACAGATATTCGCATAAAACCATCGAGATGACAAGCTTTTTTTTCGTTTGACCGGCCTGGGGCCGGCCGGGATGAAGAAACGAGGAATTGACAAATTCCAACGCTCTTCCCAGGCGGTTCCACCCGCCAAATCTGAAAAAACCATCAGGAACCTGGCCTGGCCTCGAGATCGCAGCGGTTGACCACCAGGTCTCCCTCGAGAAAGACCGCGGCCGGGACGGGCAGAAAATGGAACCGGCCGGGTCCTGACGCCCCTCCGGCCCGTGGTGGTGAAGGTACGTTGGATGGTCCCTTGGTATCACATCGGGCCGGCCTCGAGCAGAATTTCCCCGCCTTTGGCCGGCCCGGCCGCGCACCTTGACGGGAGCATGGGCAACTGGTAATTTATCCTTCAGTTATGTACCGTTACGGTCAGGCGGTCGAGATCGCTCCAGACCGGCCCAAGACCGTTTCCCACCGGCAATAAATATGCACCAAATCTCTAATTGGGGAGGTACGGCATCGTGAGAACCAAGGAACAATACATCCAGGCGCTCGGCAAGATGCGGCGCAACGTCTACATGAACGGCCAGAAGATCGACCGGACGGACGAGGCCCAGGCGCCGACCATCGACACCGTGGGCGTGACCTACGAGGAAGCGGCCAAGCCCGAGAACGCCGGGCTGCTCCTGGCCACGTCCCACCTGACCGGCGAAAAGATCAGCCGCTTCACCCACGTCCACCACAGCGTGGAGGACCTGCACAACAAACAGGACATGACGCGCTTCCTCTGCCGAAAGGTGGGCGGCTGCATCCTGCGCTGCATGGGCATCGACGCGGTCAACGCCATTCACGCCGTCTCATTTGAGGCCGACAAGGCCAACAAGGGGGCCACCCAGTATTACCAGAATTTCCTGACGTGGCTCAGGCGGTTTCAGCGGGAAGACCTGATGGGGTGCTGCGCCCAGACCGACGTCAAGGGCGACCGCATGAAACGGCCGGGCCAGCAGGAGGACCCGGACATGTACGTGCGGGTGGTCGAGCGCAAAAAGGACGGCATTGTGGTCCGGGGCTGCAAGCTGCACATCACCGTGGCCTCGGCGGCCGACGAAATCCTGGTCGTGCCCACGCGCTACCTCAGGCCCGAGGAGGCGGACTGGGCCGTGGCCTTTGCCGTGCCCGGCGACTGGGAGGGGGTCAAGCAGGTGGTCACGGTGCACAACTACCGGCCGCGGCTGCACTTCAAGCGCGGCTTCAACCAAGGCTCGACCGACTCCTACGTCATCTTCGACGACTGCTTCGTGCCCTGGGACCGCGTCTTCCTCTGCGGCGAGAACGCTCACGGCGGTGTGCTGGCCCTGCTCTTCGCCCTGTTCCACCGTCACAGTTACTCCGGCTGCAAGCCGGCCATCGGCGACCTGCTCCTGGGCACGGTGGCCCTGGCCGCCGAGTACAACGGCATCGCCTCGGCCCCCCACGTCCGGGACAAGCTGGCCGAGGTCATCAAGGTCACGGAACTGGGCTATGCCGCGGGCTACACCGCCTCGGCCCTGGGCAAACCCGAGGTGTACATGCCCGGCCTCGGCTTTACCCCATACGGCCCGGGCAGCTACATCCCCAACTCCATCTACTGCAACGTGGGGCGGTGCCTGACCGGCGAGGCCGTCTTCCACGAGGCCGAGATTCTGACCGACGTCTCCGGCGGCGCGCCGGCCACCTTCCCCTACGAAGGCGATTTTATCCATCCCGAAGTCAAGGACCTGCTGAACAAGTACGTCAAACGCAACGCGAGCATCCCGGCCGAGAAGGTGGCCCAACTCTGGCGCTACGTGGGCGACATGCTCTGCTCGGCCACGGGCGGCATCATGAACGTGGCCAACTACCACGGCGGCGGCTCGCCCATCATGGAGAGCATCGCCATCACCACGCAGTACAACATCGAGGAGAAGAAGGCCATGGTCAAGCGCATCGCCGGCATCAAGGACTAGTTGGGATTTGGTGCTGAAGCCTGCAGGGGCGCGGCATGCCGTGCCCCTGCAATTAGGCCGATAAGATGTCAGGATTGACATACTATGTCGAACTTGATATAGAACTCCCGAGCCTTATTCCATTGGCAGAAAGGATCCGTCATGTCTCCTCGAATCCGCGCGAGCCTCTTGGCCGCCCTTTTCTTCGTCATGCTTTTCGCCTTTAAGACCCCGTCCCAGGCCGCGGAAAAGGTGCTCAAGATGGCCACCACCACCAGCACCAACGACACAGGGCTGCTGGACTACCTGGCCCCCCTGTTCAAAAAGGACACGGGCATCGAGCTCCAGTGGGTCTCGGTGGGCACGGGCCAGGCCCTGACCCTCGGCCGCAACTGCGACGTCTCGGTGCTCCTGGTCCACGACCCGGACGCGGAAAAAACCTTTATGGACGGCGGGTTCGGGGTTCAGCGCAAGGCCGTCATGTACAACGATTTCGTGATCGTCGGTCCCGAGTCCGACCCGGCGGGCATCAAGGGCCGAACCGCGGCCGAGGCCATGAAGGCCATCGTCGGCAAGCAGGCCCGCTTTTTCAGCCGAGGGGACAAATCGGGCACGCACATGAAGGAACTGAGCCTGTGGAAGACGGCCGGTCTGCCCCAGCCGGACAAGGAATCCTGGTACGCCTCGACCGGGCAGGGCATGATGGCCGTGGTGCGCATGGCGGCCGAGCAGAAAGGATACACCCTGGTGGACCGGGGCACATACATCGCGTACGCCTCGACGTTCAAGGACAAGCCGCCCGTGGTGCCGCTGGTCGAGGGGGACGCCGCGCTCTTCAATCCTTACTCGGTCATCGCCGTGAACCCGGCCAAGTGCTCCGGCGCGACCTATGATTCGGCCATGGCCTTCATCGACTGGATCACCACAGCCAAAGGGCAGCAGGCCATCCGCGACTTCCGCATGATGGGCAAGCCGCTGTTTATTCCCGACGCCAAATAACAGGCCTGACCGGGCTTTGGCTTAAGGCCTGGGCCGGCATGGCGTATAACCACCCATCATGAACTTTCTGCTCGAAGGGTTTATTCAGGCGTTTCACCTGCTCCTGTCCGGCCACGGGGAGACCTATTCGGCTGTCTGGACCACGCTTCGAGTTTCGACCGGGTCCATCCTCGCCTGCCTGATCCTCGGACTTCCGGCCGGGTTTATTCTGGGCTTCGTGGAATTTCCCGGCCGGAAGTTTCTTAGGACCGTCTCCGATACGCTGCTGGCCCTGCCCACGGTGGTGGTGGGCCTGACCGTGTACGCCTTCATCACGCAGCGGGGGCCCCTGGGCGGGTTCGGGCTGCTTTTCACCCAGCCGGCCATCGTCGTCGGCCAGACCCTCCTGGCCCTGCCCATCGTGGTCTCCCTGACCGCCTCGGCCCTGGAAAGTCTGGACGCCCGACTCGGCCTGACGCTGAGGACCCTGGGGGCCGACCGCCGCCAGGTGGCCTTGACCAGCCTTCGGGAGGCGGGGTACGCCCTGCTGGCCGCTGCGGCCACGGCTTACGGCCGCATCATCTCGGAAGTGGGCGTGGCCATGATGCTCGGCGGCAACATCAAGTACCACACCCGGACCATCACCACGGCCATGGCCCTCGAAACGAACAAGGGCGAGTTCGCCATGGGCCTGGCCCTGGGCCTGGTCCTCCTGCTCATCGCCTTCAGCGTGAACGCCCTCCTGGCGCTGCTCAAAAGGAGGGCCTGATGCCGGGTCCGCCGCTCTACGAACTTCGCCGCATCGTCCGCCGCTACGGGAGCCATTTGGCCCTGACCGTCGAGCGGCTGTCCATCGAGGAGGGGTCCATCGTGGGCGTGGCCGGGCCGAACGGCAGCGGCAAGAGCACGCTGCTTAAAATCCTGGCCTTCCTCGAGGCGGCCACCGAGGGGGAATTTTTTTATCGCGGCCGGTCGGTCGAAATGGGCGACCCCGCGCTCAGGCGGCAGGCCACCCTGCTTTTGCAGGACCCCTATTTGCTCCGGCGGTCGGTGTTCGAGAACGTGGCTTACGGCTTGCGGGTCCGGGGGGAAACCGCGGGTCTCCGGGACCGGGTCCATGAGGCGCTGCAGCGGGTCGGCCTCGCGCCCAAGGCCTTTGCCCACCGCGGGTGGAACGCCCTTTCCGGCGGCGAGGCCCAGCGGGTGGCCCTGGCCTCCCGGCTGGCGCTTCGGCCCAAGGTGCTGCTGTTGGACGAACCCCTGGCCTCGGTGGACGCGGCCAGCGCGGCGCTGATCACCGAGGCCGCTTTGCACGTCCGGCAAGAATGGGGCGCGACCCTGGTGCTGGTCAGCCACGACCTGGCCTGGCTGAACGCCGTGTCGGACACGGTCTGGACCCTGTTTCGGGGCCGGATGGCCGGCCAGGGGGCCAAGAACGTGCTGGCCGGGCCGTGGCCCTCCGGCGAGGGGCCGGGGGAACGGTTCAAGCGGCTCGACGACGGACAGATGGTTTTCGCGACCCAGGCGCCGGCCGGAATCGACCCGAGCGCGGCGGCCGTCTTCGATCCCTCGGAGGCGGCCGTGGATGCCGAACCCGCCGGCGCCGGCCCGGCCGTGAGCGAGTCGAACGGCAGTCCGGACATAAACCGCCTGAGCGGGATTCTCACCCAGATGATCTATGAAAAAAACCGGCGGACCGTGCTGCTTTACGTGCAGGTGGGCGGCCTGTCCCTGGCCTGCCGCATGAGCGAAGGCGATCTCAGGATGCGGGTCCTGCTCCCGGGACAGGCGGTCCGCCTGACCTTCCCCACCGACCGTTTCGAATGGATGTAACTCCGCCCCCGGCCTTGACAGTTTCACCCGGCCCTGTTACAGATAAAACGTTAAATCAGGAAGAAAAAGACCCCGCGCCGGTTCGACCGACAAAGGGCTGGGGGAGAGAATGATGTTAGCCTTGACCCCAAAACATCTGGGGTAACCTCATGTCAGACCTCGATAAATTAAAATCATTGGATACGACGGACAAGGAACATCTCGAGACGGCCATCGCCAGACTCAATGCTCTTCTCCAAGCCCTAACCCAGACCGAAACGGAGCATCGCACCCTGACCGGGCTTTTCCGCACCATGATGGAAAACTCGGTCGGCCTCCTGACGCTCAGCACCGACGGCCGATGTCGGGTCATCAATCGGGACGGGCTCAATCTGCTGGGGGTCGAAAGCAAAGACATGGTTCGGGGCCTGCCCCTGGCCGACTTCGTCCACCCTGAGGACCGTCCCGACTTCGAAAAGATGATTGAGATTGCCACCGCGCACCGGAAAGCCACGCCGATGTTTGAAGCCAGGATTCTGCGGCCGGACGGCGCGACCTGCCTGGCCGAGTTGTGGTCCATGCCGGTGACTCTCGGGCGAGAGCCGGCCGTGCTGACCATGGGGCGGGACGTTACCGCGCAGAAACGCGCGGAGGCGCAACGACGGGAAACGCGGCTGCTCCTGGAAAGCATCTTCGACAACGTCCACCTGATGATCGCCTACCTGGACCTGGACCTCAACTTCGTGCGGGTCAACCGGGCCTATGCCCAGGCCGACGGCCGCGAGCCTTCCTTCTATCCGGGCAAAAACCACTTTGCCCTCTTCCCCAACGAGGAAAACGAGGCCATCTTCCGCCGCGTCGCTGAGACCGGCGAGCCTTACACGGTAACGGCCAAGCCCTTCGAGTACGCGGAACATCCGGAACGCGGCGTGACGCACTGGGACTGGAGCCTCGTGCCCGTCCGGGATGAATCAGGCCGCGTGCAGGGCCTTATCCTGGCCCTGGTCGACGTCACCGAGCGCGTGCGGGCGGATGAGGAGCTGCAGGAGAGCAAGGAGCGGTTGGCCGCCGACCTCGAGGCCATGACCAGGCTGCAAAGGATCGGAGCGCTTTTCGTGGGTGAGGGCGGTATGCAGGGGCTGCTCGAGGAGATCGTCGAAGCGGCGATGGCCATCACCGGCGCCGACATGGGCAACATCGAGCTTTTGGACCCGCAATCGGGCCATCTCAAAATCATGGCGCACCGAAACTATGAGCCGTCTTGGCTGGACTTTTGGAGCGAGAGCAATGAGGCCCAAGGCGCCTCCGGCGTCGCGCTCGAGCGCGGGGAACGCGTCATTGTCGAGGACGTCACCCAAAGCCCCATCTTTGTGGGCACGCCCGCGCTGGACGTCCACCTGGCGCAGGGCGTGCGAGCCGTTCAAGCCACGCCGCTCGTGGGCCGCGCCGGCAAGATAATGGGGGTGCTTTCCACGCATTTCAGAGCCCCGCGCCGACCGGACGAGGAAACTCTGCGCCTGCTGGACCTGCTGGCCCGCCAGACCACGGACATCATCGAACACGTGCGAGGCGAGGAGAGCCTGAGGCAGCGGACCGAGGAGCTGACCAAGCGCATTCAGGAGCTGAACTGTCTGTACCAGATGTCTCGGCTGGTCCGCGAGACGCAGGTTCCGCTAAAGGACATCCTTCAAGAGCTGGTGGAAGTCATCCCTTCGGGCTGGAAATACCCGGACGCGGCCTGCGCCAGGATCATCATCCGGGACGAGGTTTTCACCTCCCGAAATTTCAAGGAATCCCGGTGGCGGCAGAAGGCCGTCGTTCGGGGAATGAGCCAGCCGGTGGGCAGCATCGAAGTTGGATATCTCGAGGCCAGACCCGAGGCGGACGAAGGACCGTTCCTGGACGAGGAGCGCAACCTGCTCGGCGTCATCGCCCGGCAGGTGGGCATGGCCATTGAGGAGCGGGAAGCCGTCGAGGCCCTCAGGGAGAGCGAAGAGCAATTTCGGATCACCTTCGAACAGGCGGCGGAAAGCATCGTCATCCTGAACCCCAAGGACGGCGGCGTCGCCTATGCCAATCCAGCCACGGAGCGCATGACCGGGTACTCCCGCGAGGAACTCGCTCAACTGTCCCTCCTACAACTCATCCATGAAGAAAGTAACCCGAATCTATTCAAAGAAATCCGAAGCAGCCTGCTCGAGCAGGGGGTCTGGTCCGGCCGCCTGATCGGCCACCGCAAGGACGGCGCGCTCTCCCAGGTTGAAGCCACTGCGTCGCCTCTTCGCAACGAACAAGGCGAGGTGATCCACTACGTGGTGGTGGGTCGAGACATCACCCAAGAGGCGGTGCTCGAAGAACAGCTCCGCCAGTCCCAAAAGATGGAGGCCATCGGCACGCTCGCCGGTGGGATCGCGCACGATTTCAACAACCTGCTCTGGGCCATCAACGGCTATGCCGAACTGATCCAGGACGAACTCGACCCGGCCTCTCATGCCTACGACAACCTCGGGGCCCTGCTCAAGGCCTGCGGCCGGGCCAAGGACCTGGTGG
>Ga0315282_10002592_pt1 | contig 33023 bp, 42 predicted proteins | sample YL17G07_20_MG_FD_203693 | JGI IMG/M metagenome (GOLD analysis project Ga0315282, IMG submission 203693) | Sediment microbial communities from Yellowstone Lake, YNP, Wyoming, USA - YL17G07_20 | ecosystem: Environmental > Aquatic > Freshwater > Lake > Sediment | place: USA: Wyoming | collected...
TCAACAGTTCTTTTCTTAATATCTCCTGATCCGCGGACAACTGCTTTGGGTTGGATATGCTGGTCTCAATGGTAACAGACAAGACGTTGGCGATGTCCTCCATGTGAGTCATGCTCGACCTTATCCTAACCAGCGAGGATTCAAGCTTTGAGGGGTCCAGGCCGAGCTGATTCTGTATCTTGGCTAGATCTCCACCCGCATCGATTACGCTGGACATAATCCCGCCCATTTCAACGAGATCGATCATCTCCATTGCCATTTCCCTTAAATCATTGATAGAACCGGCCGTACTTTTTGATAAGGAATATCTTCGCGAGGCAACCCTGAAACCGCTCTCGTCACCTCTCGCTAGGCATTCTTTAGCTTCTTGCCGGCCCTGCTCCATTCTCTCTGAAAGTTTCGCCTGAACCTGGTCCAGCTTAATACGCTGCATGTTAAGGGTTTGTTGCATTTCGGCGGAGCTAAGTTTTCTTCCCAATACATTTCTCATTTTAACAACACCTTGTTTTATTCAAGTCAATAGCGCTTAAAAGTTTTACCCATTTGAACAACCATCGTACTGTCGTAATGGGTCAAGAGTAGAAAGTTCAATCCTATCTTGTCACGGAAGTAGACAAAGCCCTTGAAAACTAATTTTATCGGGCCAGTTCTAAAAAACTCATCACGTCTGTATCGGTTGCAACTCTTTGCTTGCCTTATCCTTCAACTTTTCTGCCGGTGTTTCCTGAGCCTGCATTTCCGTCAATATTTCTTTTCTCAATATCTCCTGATCCGCGGACAACTGCTTCGGGTTGGATATGCTGGCCTCGATAGTCGCGGATAAAGCGTCGGCGATTCCATCCATGTGAGTCATGCTTGCCCTAATCTTCCCAAGCGAAGATTCAAGCTTTGAGGGATCTAAGCCGAGCTTACCCTGTAACTTGGCTAGATCAACCCCAGCCTCGACTACGCCATGCAATATTTCCCCTATTTCTACAAGATCAAGCATCTCCATCGCCATTTCCTTTAAATCGTTTATCGAGCTAGCTGCATTCTTGGCTAATATACACCCATGGGAGGCAATTCTGAAACCGCTCTCGTCACCCCTTGCTATGCATTCTTTTGCTTCCTGCATGCTCTGTTGAACCCGCTCACCAATTTTAAAATGGAGCTGCTCCAGTTTGAATCTCTGAACGTTGAGTTTTTGTTGGATCTCTGCAGAACAAGGTCTTCTCCCAAACAGATTCTTCATCCTCATCTCCCAACATTTAGTAAGACAATTATCTATTAAACTTTACAGTAGGATTTGCGACCAATGCAGAACAATGGTCCTTTGGAGTGATTAGAGGTCTTGTTCCTCCATGTAGGTTGGTGCACTCACTTCCCATCCGCCCTTGGAGCGAAGATAGTCCTCTAAACTCAAGATCTGTTTTTCTTCGCCATGGGTCAGGAAAACATGCCTTGGCGGCGATTTGAAGTTGTTGAGCCAGCGGTGCAGGTCATCCATGCCGGCGTGCGCGGAAAAGCCATTGATATCCTCTATTTTCATCCGCACAGGATATAATTGTCCGAGGATTCTCACAGGAGAGACGCCATCCAAGATTTGTCGCCCTAGTGTCCCAACCGCCTGGTACCCTACAAAAAGAAGTGTGGATTCTGGACGAGTTATCTCTCTTACTAGGTGATGTTTAATTCGTCCTCCGGTAATCATCCCCGAACCGGCCATGATGATGGTTGGCCCTTTGACCAGATCTATCGCCTTGGACTCTTCAACAAATTCTACGAGTTTCAACCCCGGGAAGTTGAAAGGGGTTTGATCATCCTTAAAGAGCTCAAGCGTCTCTTTGTCAAAATATTTTTTGCATCTTTCAAAGACTTTCGTGATTTCGACGGCCATGGGGCTATCGAGAAATGTAGCAACAAAAGGGATCTTTTTGGCTCGCACCAGACGGTTGAAATAATACAACAGTTCCTGGGCACGCTCGATCGCAAAGGTGGGGATTAGAAGATTCCCGCCAGCATTTACCGTGTCATTGACGATCTTGCATAATTTATCATCGATTGTTTGAGGATCGTCGTGGTTGTTATCCCCGTAGGTGGACTCCATGACTACGTACTCCGCTCGGTCAAAGACGGAGGGATTGTTGGTAAGAGGCTTGTCCCACTGGCCGATATCCCCCGAGAATATGATGTTCCGCGACTCGTTGCCATCTTGAAAGATGATCTCGATCATTGCCGAGCCAAGGATGTGGCCAGCATCGTGGAAGCAGACTTTGACTTGTTCATTCAGAGGGAGAAATTCTTCATAGGGTACCTCCTTTAATAGAGGAAAGCACTTCTCGGCGTCCTGGACTGTGTACAGAGGGATTTCTGGGTGTGGTCCCTTTCGCCCTTCCTCCTCATGGCGTTTTTTCTTGAAGGCGGCATCTTCTTCCTGCATTCGAGCAGAATCCAGAATCACGATCGGAAATAACTCTTTAGATGCAGGCGTCAGCAGAATGTCTCCGGCAAACCCTTCCTTGACAAGCTTGGGAATAAGCCCGGAGTGGTCCAGGTGAACGTGGGTAAGTAGAAGATAATTGATCTGGTTCGGAGGAACGGGGAAGGTCTCCCAGTTTCTATTGGAATAGTCCCTTTCCTGAAACAGTCCGCAATCGACAAGTATCTTCAATCCTGCGCCCTCCAGAAGGTAGCTTGATCCAGTCACTTGACGCGTTGCGCCCAGGAATTTTATTTTCATGGACAATTCCCTTTCATTAGCATCTCTTATTTCTACCATATCAGCTCTTACTTGGTGGTTAAAACGTTATTTTGAAGCTAGCCATCCTACAATTTAAAAATCATAAAATGGCCAAGAATTGAACTTACTCTTCTTAGCAACATTTTATTTGCGTGCTGGCGGAACTACACTTGTGCCCCGGTGGTGTAGACCGGTCAATCATGCCGGCCTTTCGAGTTCCCAACGAGGAAAGCCGGCGACACGGGTTCAAATCCCGTCCGGGGCACTAATTTTAGCAAAAGATGAGCAGGATTTTAGCTAATTTTGAACAAGCGGCTGTGCAACTGGGGTCCGACCTACTTGGGCGGCGCGCAAAGGGGCTTTAAAGCGCATTTTTGAGGTTCAGATACAGGGCAACTGGGAGCAAAGGAAAATGGGGGTGCGTTTGAGACAATTTAATAAGTTAGAACAAAAGAAGAGATTGTGAAGGTAAAAACATGGCATTCTTAAAGAAACTTAAAAGGAAAACCGTAGAAACATCGAAGAAAGGGTTAGAAGTCGGAGGAAAAGCTGCTAGGAAAGGCGTCGAAGTAGGAAAGAAAGCTGGGAAGAAAGGTGTAGAACTCGGAAAGAAGGGCGTCAAAAAAATTAAGAAACTCTGAAATAATCAACTTAAATCCTGTTCTCCTTTTTTAAGCTGATGTGATCAAACTCGGAAACATGTTCATCGGGCCTTTTGAGCGCGCATTTCCCCGAACAATGGATTACCGATTGCCTCTGACTAGAAATGGCTAAAAAATCCATTTTTGCTACATTGGCAACACAATAATCTTGCTCTAAATTAGCTCTAAAACTGCTCGACTCAAGCTCGTATTTAACTTGCTAGTTCAAACACAAGTGTGAAGCTACCCGGGGAACCAGGCGATTGTATGAATTGGGAATCAGAGGAAACGATTGAGAAAAGGCTGCAGAAGAAGCGCAAGAAGTACCGCTCGGTCTACCGCAAGGCTCACAAGAAGGGGCGTTAGTTTTATTGTCTTCCCCGGAAAAGTTTTTTTAGCGGGGGTGCCTGAGCCTGGTCTAAAGGGCGGGACTTAAGAGACCAAGCTGAGAGATCCCGTGATCGCAGGGTCTTCGCCGGTTCGAATCCGGTCCCCCGCACCAATTTCTCCGTTTTTCTAGCTCTATACCGAAAAAGAAACAAGTTGACAATTGAGGGCGCAACGCACTGTATCAACTAATGTTTAAAGTGCCTTATGCCTGTGACCACCATCGCGATGCCGTGCTCGTCGGCAGCCTTGATAACCTCGCCATCGCGGATTGAACCGCCCGGTTGAATGATCGCGGTAACGCCCGCCTCGGCTGCTCGGTGGATGGAATCCGGAAATGGGAAAAAGCCGTCGGAGGCGAGGACTGACCCATTCGCCCTTTCCCCAGCCTTTCTGACCGCGAAATCAAGCGAGTCGATTCGGCTCATCTGCCCGGCCCCGATCCCGACCGTTTGTTTTCCCTTGGCAAGCGATATGGCGTTGGACTTAACATGTTTAGCAACCTTCCAAGCGAAGATGAGGTCCTCCAGCTCTTCCTCGGAGGGCTTTTTGCGCGTGACGACCTTCATCTCCTCCCTGCGGATGAGGATGGCATCTTTTTCCTGGACGAGCATCCCGCCCGAGATCTGCATTAGCTGCCAGGTGGTGCCTTGGCCGCCCTCCTCGCCAGCTGGGAATTCCAAGATCCGCAGATTTTTCTTCCCTTTAAGAGTCTCCAGCGCTCCAGCCTCATAGCCAGTAGCGATGATAACCTCGAAAAAAACAGGGGCGATTTCTTTTGCTGTGGTTTCATCCAACGGGCGATTGACAACGATGACCCCCCCGTAGGCGGAGGTGGGGTCACAGGTGTAGGCCTTTCTGTATGTTTCCGGCAAGCCCTTCCCGCACGCAACCCCACAGGGATTTTGATGCTTGATTATCGCGACGGTCGGTTCCTCAAACTCTCGCAACAAATCCCATCCGGCGTCCAAATCGGCGAGGTTATTAAAGGAAATCTCCTTGCCATGGAGCTGCCTTGCGAACGCGACGCCGGGAACCCTTTTCACCCCAATCTCGTCGTAAAGGGCACCCCTTTGGTGAGGGTTTTCTCCGTATATCAAGTCCTTGGATTTACGATAGGTTGGCTGCAGGATGAGAGGGAAGGGCGAAGCGCCTTCGGATTTGTCCCGATGAACCTCTTCTAGGTATTCATGGATCGCCAAGTCGTAGGCTGACGCGTGGGCAAATGCCTCCAGCGCCAGCTCCTCCCTCGTCCGCTCTCTCAGACAGCCTGTCGCCCTAAGCTCGGAAAGTACATTTTCATATCTATCCGGATTTACGACGACCCCGACTGCGCGGAAATTTTTCGCAGCTGCTCTCAAAAGGGTTTGGCCGCCGATATCGATGTTTTCAAGGGCTTCCTCTAAAGTGACACCAGGCTTCGCCACAGCTTCCCGGAAGGGATAGAGGTTTACCACGACTAAATCGATGGTGGATATTCGATGCTCAGCCAAGGTTTCCATGTCCGCTGCGTTATCTCTTCGCGCGAGTATTCCCGCGTGGATTGCTGGGTGGAGGGTTTTCACCCTTCCTCCCAAAATCTCGGGGAATTGTGTTACTTCGTTGATCTCTTCGGCAGGAATTCCCTTCTCTCTTAAAAATTTTGCCGTTCCCCCTGTGGAGATGATCTTTATTCCCAGCTCCGAGAGCCCTCTAGCGAACTCCTCCAGTCCGATCTTGTCGTACACGCTGATCAGAGCTTGCTTGACTTCCTGCATTCGTTCGCCATCTCCTCATATCATCTAAAAATTAATAAACTTTCACTGTTTCTTCATTCTAAAAAGTTGAAAATTGAATTTTGAGAGGGAAGATGCCACATTGAAATATCTGGTTATATTTGAGGAACACCAAATCTTGCACGTGACTTTATGGTCATAATAATGGATGGTAAATCCCTCGCGGAGGAAATCAAGAGGGAAATCACGGCGCGGTCAAATTCAATGAAAGAAGAGATAGGAACCACGCCGACTTTGGCCACGATATTGGTGGGAGATGACTCAGCCTCAAGCACATATGTTAATGGCAAATGCAGGGACTGCGAAGAGGTTGGGATCGATTTCATACTTCATGAGCTCACGGCCTCGATAGCTGAGCGAGAACTCTTGGAGCTCATCGACGATTTAAACGGCAACCTCAAAGTTCATGGGATAGTGGTGCAATACCCCCTGCCCCGCCACATCGATAGAAATAAAATTATGACGAGCATAAAACCCCAAAAAGATGTCGATGGACTGCACCCTTACAACGTGGGGAAACTTTGGCTGGGCAAATACGATTTGGACGGCGCCTTGCTTCCCTGCACGCCCAAGGGCATATTGAAGCTGCTGGATCGCTATGAACTTAAACTCGAGGGCAAGCTCGCTGTGGTAATAAATAGGAGCGACCTGGTAGGCAAACCCCTGTCAAAGCTGTTTTTGGACAGAAACGCCACGGTCATCATCTGCCACTCTAAAACCCCAAAGCTGGAAAGGCTTGCACGATCAGCCGATGTGCTGGTGAGCGCCGTGGGTAGGCGTCCGGACTTTGTGGTCAGCGAGGACATGGTGAAAAAAGGCGCGGTCGTCGTGGATGTCGGCATGAACTACATCGGGGGCAAATTGCAGGGCGATGTTGACTTTGACCGCGTGAAGGAGAAGGCGTCCTACATTACACAGGTGCCCGGAGGAATAGGTCCAATGACTCGGGCGATGATGCTGCAAAATGTCCTGATAGCCGCGGAGATCCAAGGTGGCCAATTTGAATAAAAAGGAAGTTAGAGAGAAGTTCAAGCTGTTGAGGGCGCGACAACCAAGGAAGGAAGCTCTGGCTAAAAGCTCGCGAATCCAGGAGCTCCTATTTGAGCTGCCGGAGTTCAGGGTAGCGAAAACTGCATCATTTTACGTCACTAAGCCCGGCAGCGGCGAGGTGGATACAGAGCAAATGATCAAGGCCAGCCTGGGAACGGGTAAGAGGGTGTTGGTGCCGATCGTGGACAAAATGGCGAAAAAGCTTGTGTTGTCCGAATTGAAGGATTTCGATGCGGAACTCACGCCTGGTGCGTTCAATGTGCCTGAACCAAAGTCCAGCTATCGGCGACCCATACCCGCTCGCGAGTGCGACTTAATCATCGTACCTGGGATAGTGTTCGATCTGCACGGCTACAGGCTGGGCTTTGGAGGGGGGTACTATGATCGACTTCTTCGTGAAATAGCCTCACTCAGGTTGGGCATACAGTTCGTGGGTTTAGCATACGAGTTGCAAGTCGTGGATAAGCTGCCCCATACTTGGCATGATGTAGCGGTTCACATCCTCGTGACTGAAGAAAGGGTGCTGAGATTTAGGGCATCGATGCAGCATCAATGATACAATAGCGTATGTTCGCTACCGGATGGCAATAACATAAATCTCGTGGATTTTGGATTTGGGTTTAAAATTTAAGTCCAACAATCAAGAATGGAGAGCGACTCTCATGAAAGATCCAGAAAAATTATTCAAATTAGACATTTTAAAAGATCCAGAAAAACATGCTGAAAACATCAGTATAGAAAAAATAGTAGCGGATTCAAAAGTATATTCTGAGGGTGTAAAAAGATACGAAAATAAAATAAGACACGGAGAAGATATAGGTACGATAATAGTCATAAAACATCCAAAAAAAGAGCTTTATGCTGTGCTTGATGGGCACCACAGATATTGGGCACAAAAAGAGATGGGGATCAAGAAAATAAAATGTGCGGTTATTCGAGATCATCTTGGTTTGCTATTTTCCGCAACAGAAGATGGTTTACTACAACCAACAAAAGAATTCACAAAATACGTACGTGTTCCTTTTAAAAAAATTGAAAACCATCTATACGAATTTCTGTATAGCGCTTAAGGTTGATCTCTATGGGTTCAAAGCTATTGCCCACTTTTTTACCATGATCGTTTAATAGTCGATAGTATGAAAAAAGTCGAATTATTGCTCCCTGCAGGGGACGAATCGAGCCTTAGGGCCGCGGTGAGTAATGGAGCGGATGCGGTATATCTCGGGTTTAACAAGTTCAACGCAAGACTGTCAGCGGGTAATTTTGATGAGAAAACTATATTCGGCGCCATCGATCACTGCCATAAAAGAAATGTCAGGGTTTACGTTGCGTTGAACACATTGGTCAAGAACGATGAAATGACGGAGTATTTCAGGTTGATCAATGTTGCGTGTTCAGCAAACGCAGATGCCATTCTCATACAGGACCCGTGTTTTATTCCGTTGATTAAACAAAATTTCCCCGACTTGGCAATACACCTCTCAACGCAGGCGACCACGGTAAACAGTTACTCAATACCTGAAAACGCCGACCGCGTTGTGCTAGCAAGGGAGCTTTCTTTCGAAGAAATAGTGTCGATCTCTAAAGAGTACAACACGGAAGTATTTGTCCAGGGCGCGCTCTGCTTCAGCTACAGCGGGCAATGTTTGTTCTCGTCGCTCGCGGGCGGGAGAAGCGGGAACAGGGGACTGTGCGCCCAACCGTGCAGGCTGATGTATAACAACAAATACCCGTTGAGCACCATGGATCTTTGTCTGCTCCCTAAGATTCCCGAGTTGATTAAAGCGGGCGTTGTCGCATTCAAGGTTGAGGGCCGAATGCGGAGCCCGTTGTATGTCGCTACCGTCGCGCGCATATACCGAAAATATATTGACGCATACTACGCCGGGACATTTTCCATCGATGATAAAGATATTTGCGATCTCATGCTGGCCTTTAACCGAGAATTCACAACAGGATTTGGTTTCAATGACAATGTTGTCGATTCTAGAAAACCGATGAATCGAGGAATATTTCTTGGAACTTTTAAGGAAGGAAAATTGAAGCTGAGAACTGGCCTCAAGCGGGGGGACGGTGTGGGCATTTGGATTGGCGATAGAGTAACGGGTTACACTGTAAACAAAATCCTAAAGGGCGGCACTAAAGTCGAAGAAGCTTTTGCTGGAGATAACGTCGAGATTGATCCCAGAGATGCGCGGGACGGAGACCCGGTCTACAAAACATCTTCAGTAGAAGTGAAGTTTGAGTTGGGTGACGAAATTCAACCGATCAAAGCTGATGTTAGAAAATCAAAAATTATACTTCCGCAGTTTAACCCTATCGAGAATAAGTCCAGCATCAAGATCTTTGCAAAAGCTTACAATAAAAAGTCGGCCCAAGCTGCAGACCGGGCAAAGACAGATGTCGTCTATTACGATGTATTAAAAGAGGATTGCGAGGAAATCAAAGAGTTGCTGAATCACTCCAGATTTTTTGTTTACACTCCAAGAATACTTTCTGATAAAACGCTCTTTGAGGTTGCGGACAAAGTAAAAAAGATAGATCCCGACGGCGTTTTGGTAGGAAACCGTGGGATGTTAAAATTTTTGGACGGTCGCGATATTCATTTGGATTATTCGTTTAACTGCTTTAACGATGTCGACCTGAATTGCTATCATGGCACAACAATTATATCTCCTGAATTGAATTTTGCTGAAACAGCTGCGTTAAAAGATAAGCGGTTCAGTGTTCTCGTTCACGGTGATATCGTTTTGATGAACAGCAAACAAAAATTAAAGGCTCCAGAGTTGGTCGATAGCGAAGGACGGCATTTCAGGGTGCGCATCAATAACGGGATGACCGAGGTACTAAATTCAAAACAGCTGGGATTGTTCAACAAGGCCCGAGATTACGTCAGGGCGGGCATAAAATATTTTTATATAGATGTCGAGAAGGATGTCGATAAATTCGTCCGCATTTACCGCAAGATTCTGAATTTTGAACCATTCGATGATACTAGAATAAAAAAAGGATATACAACCGGGCATTTTGTAAGAGGGGTGCGTTAGTCGAGATGAGATTCCGCTTCGCCATTGAAAGCTAAGCTCCCATCCTACGCTGGCTCCGGTCATACTGTTCCAAACATTTATCAAAATCTTCCCTGGTGAAATCTGGCCAGTATTTATCCACGAACGCGATCTCTGCGTATGCTGATTGATAAAGTAAGAAGTTTGAAAGCCTGTGATCGCTGCCGGTCCTTATCACGAGGTCTACAGGGCGTGAAACCCATAGATATTTCTCGAGTAGTTTTCGTGTGATTTTACCAACCCTGCTCTCGCACGCGCCGCGAATGCACCTCAGGAGCTCATCATGGCCCCCATAAGCGACGAGGATGTTCAGAAAATGTTTAGTATTATTATGCGTGGCCTTTGCGACGTCGTGTGCAGCACTTAGTACGAATTTCGGCAACCTATACGTGTGCCCCAGTACTCTCACTCGCACCTCGTATTTGTGCACAAATTCATCCCGCGAGAGCTTCTTGAAGTATTCAGCAAAAATATTATAGATTTTTCCCAACTCTTCATTCGGGCGCTTCGCCAGGTTCTCGCTCGATAAAGCGTAAACGCTGACCTCCTCTATGCCTTCCTCCACGCACCACTTCAAACATTCCTCCATGACTCTTGCTCCCCGTATATGCCCTTCCCAGGGGTCTAGCCCATGCTCGTGCGCCCATCTTCGGTTGCCGTCGGGGATTAAACCTAGGTGAATCGGCTTCATATTTGCGCCCGTGAGGATTATCCTCAAGATGTTATAAACTATGTGTTTTGATTAAACCCTGAGTTTTCCCAAAGGTTTTAAGACCTTTTGGGGCGAAGACACGAAGGGGGTTAGTGTGAAGGTGACCTGGTGTAAGGATCTCGCAGACTTGGTCAACATATCAAGGGGACAGGGTTGGATGTTTTACTATAACTTTAGAAGAAAGCATTTCTACTACGTTTACGCCGGTACAGAGGCCGAACTCACTTGCATCTCGGTAGAGGTCAAGGAGCCTCTGAAGGCAAAATACGTCGGAATAGATGAGGATGGTAAGCTATCCATCTCGGACAAGCCGATAATGCCCGCGTGTGCTAGAATTACTGAGGTACTTCGGGACTCCTCATTTGAAGATTTAATCAAATAGCGCCTGCCCACCATGCCTTCCTAACGATGCCGATTGCGGTATTCGGCCCCAGGACCTCTGCGACCACCGTCACGTCAGGGTCATCGAGGTCGACGATTGGTTTCTTCTCATATTTTCCCTCGAGGGTCCTCCATATCGCCCCACCTATCTCTCGCTCGAGCTCTGGCGTATCCAGATCCAGCTGGTGTGCGCCACGCTTGTGAATCCTGAAACAGAACTTCTCATCCCTACCAATATGCTCAACCCCAACCTTTACCGCACCTTCTTTTATCGCATCTAGTGTGCTCTGAACTTCGGCTAGCACAGGAATTGCCCGACCAATTCTCGAAGAACATTCTTGGATCACCTTCTTGGCTAGCTCCAGCGCGTCGCCTCCGACCTCAATGATGAAAATTGCTCTAAAGCCCGCGCTTCTAGTGCGTGCACCCGGCAAAGTTGCCTTTATTGAAGCGATAGTTTCTCGCCTGGCAAATATTTCTCGGCTTGTAACCATAAGTTTTGCAATTTTTTGGTTGGGGCCGCCCGCCATTTCAAATCCCAAAATATCACCGCTGCAGACATAGCAAGGCGATGCGCTCGAGCACGAGTTTTTGGATGTCGCTTATCTCCAGCTCACCCTTTGGTATCGAGAAAATCCTAAGTAACGTGGGAATCTTTTCTGGAGTGAGTTCGACCACATCGTCATCGCGCTCAACGAGTAGCTCGCGCACAAAATCATCAATCGATTTTTTCACCGCCAAGCTCGTTTTACCTAAGGTTAGAATGACGATCTCACCGGTACCTTTGAGCACCCCAACTTTCCCAAAAGCTCGAACTATCTGCCGTTCAGCCGCGGCCCAGCAGGCGAGCTCTATATTTAAAGAACTGGCGAATTTCTTGCCGGTTGCTTCTGCTATCAACGAAAGCCGAGCAGCGTGTAAAAGATGGTCCTTTCCAGCTATGCGCGATGCATCGAATATCTGGCTCACCGTACCATACCTGCGGTCGATGCGTGCGAGTCCATCAAGCGTTTTATCAATCCCTTCATTGGCTAACTTGCCACCGACTATGCCCACCACGCGCTTTCCAAATGTGCCTCTTAGTTCGTACATGACGGTCGCCATGCTTTACCTCAATTTTCCTACAATAAAACTCGAAGTCGTTGGTTAATTATTTTTGGACTTCGATTTGAAAAAGATTTAAGGTCTCGGCCCAAATATTTCTTTGGATTGAATGAGATCTGTCGCCTTGAAGGTCAAGATTGAGGACCTGGTAAATGGTAAATACGTGCGCCAAAGCGACGCCGAACCCAGTCACCTGCTCAGCCCTTGGGGCCAGCACATTCTGAGGGCGCGCGCGATCGCCACCGTGATTGAGAAGTTCATCAGCCAGGACCAGAATTACGGTGTCTTGCGCGTGGACGATGGAAGCGAAACCATCCGTTTGAAGGCATGGGGGCAGGACGTTAAAACCTTGGCGGATTTCAAGGTTGGGGACCTGATAGATGTTATCGGCAGGGTCCGGGAGTACGAAGGTGAGGTATACTTGTTGCCGGAGGTTATTGCGAGGATTGAGGACCCCAACTGGGAGCTGGTTAGGGAGATGGAGGTCCTGCGAGCAAGGAAACTATTGCTGGTGGAGGGAAAGCGGCCTCGCCCCAAACCTAAGCCTGAGGTCAGGAGGCTGGAAGTAGAGTTGCCCGCGCCCGGAGCATCTCCCACCGTCGAAACGATCGAGGACGGCGAGGAGCCACTTCCCGAGGTGCCTGAGGAGGTCAAGAAGAAGGTAATGCTTGCCTTCGACAAGCTTGACAAAGGAGAAGGTATAACGCCACTCGACATCGCGGCTGAGCTAGACATCCCCCAGGCAGAGGTGGATGATTCATTTAGAGTTCTTATCGCTGATGGAGAGATATTTGAGCCGAGGGTCGGTAAGTTCAGACGCCTGAGGTAAAAAAATGGCAAAAAATGACTACGAGAAATTGCTGGATCGAGCGCTGGATCAGGTCCCCAAGGCTGTATTCGAGAAATCCCGGTTTCAGATCCCCGAAGCGGATGTTGTAGTGGTCGGGAATCGTACTACATTAAGGAATTTCAGAGCCATCGCTGGCGCCCTAAACAGAGAGCCCGAGCACCTCATGAAATATCTGCATAGGGAGCTCGGTGCTGCAGGCAACTTGGAGGGCAATCAAGCCGTCTTCCAGGGCAAGTTCGTGAAGTCTGCGGTGGATAATCGGATCAATAGGTACGTCGAGGAGTTCGTTCTGTGTCGAGAGTGCGGGAAGCCAGATACCAAGCTCATCAAGCATGAGCGAATTCTGATACTAAAGTGCGAGGCATGCGGCGCCCGCGCTTCGGTCAGGAGCGTATAGGTTGCCCCAACTCAGGATAGTGCAAACGAGTGGCGAAGTGCTCGTGATCATCTGTGATTCAAAGTTAATTGGGAAGGAGTACAAGCAGGGGGAGTTCAGGCTCAAGGTCGATCGATCATTTTACAGTGGGCAGGAAGCTAGCGTCGATAAGTGTTTGGCAGCCCTTCGGTGTGCGACCATAGCTAACATGGTGGGGTCGATCGTGGAACAAGCAATCGAGGAAGGCATCGTCGACCGAGAAAATGTCATTAAAATTCGTGGAGTTCCTCATGCACAGATGGTTAGAATGTAGGGGACATCGACGAATATTGTTAAAACATTGGAAAAATTGTATGTATTTAGCTCGTGTGCTGGCCATGTCACAGGTGTGACGTGTGCCTGGGTCGCGTGGGCACAAGTTCCAATTTTGCTTCCTCTGTCACAGCTGTGACAAGTGGATGACGCGTTTCTTCAGCACCAACGCCTTCCCGCCGGCCATGCCGATTGAATCGGCTAGGCTCTTCAGCTCAGCCAGCTGCCGGATTCCCAGACTGATTGTTGAAGTTTCACCGCCCGCAGCTTTCGGAGGTGTCGGCTCACCCTTTGTCTCGTTCCACGATCGAGTTCCTTGATACCGTACACGATCAAATACTGAGGCATGTCCCGCCGAGGCTTTGAGCGGAGGCGGTTTATAAGCGGATGAATTATGGCATACGATGTCACAGGTGTGACATTCGCGGTGCCGATCCTAACGTCACAGCTGTGACGCTGAACGGTGTTTCCCAGCAGGAAGCCGCACGCGCACACCTAGACAACTTTCACGCTTTAAGACAACTAAATACGTACGAAAAATTTTTTGAATAATATCCAAGCCCCAATTTGCAGCTCAACGTTCTCCAAATTATCGAGAAACTCATCGCACTTATTTAAATCCATAAGTTCGAAAACACAACTCAACATTAAAGCCGAAGAAAAGTGATTTTAAACTTGTCGAACACATCTTTATGGTTGTATGAGGCGTTTTTGTTACAGATGCGGCGCGTCAGAAACTGAGAATGGCCCACTTATCCAGGGCCTGTGCCAGACCTGCTTCATGAAAGAGAATCCATTAATCATGACTCCAACCGAGATCCAAGTGAACATCTGCAGCAGGTGCAAGGCTTATTTTATTGATAAAATGTGGCACGAGCCCAACGATAAGGAGTCGGCCCTTGAAGAAGCTGCTAGAGCCGCCGTACTCTCCGAGCTTAGATTTGCTCAACTAACTCCAGCTGGAATGAAGTCCTTGAGCATGCATGAGGTAAAGGGACTGGAGCTGAGCGTGGAGCCGAAACCGATAGCTGGTGAGGTGATGGTGGATGTTCATGCTCGGGGGAAGGTTCACGAGCTACAGGTCAGCCCACAGGTCGAGCACGTAACAATTACAGTAAAGCCCAGATGGATCACGTGCGACGTGTGCGGATTGTTGAGTGCAGGTCATCACGAGGCTATCCTTCAAGTAAGGGGGAAGGAAATGTCGTCCGAAAAGCGGATGGAAATAAAACTCATGCTTGAACAGTCCGCTGAAGAGGCACGCAAAAAGGACCGCTCAGCTTTCATATCTAAAATAGAGGAAAAGGGAGGGGGTTTAGATCTCTACGTCAACCCCACCGGCCTCGCTAGGCGGATGGCGTCACTGCTTAGGGCCAAGTTCGGCGCGGAGATTAGCGAAACCGCGAAGCTTATAGGAATGGATCGGGATCGAGGTGGCATGCGCAAGTTCAAGATATCGGTGCTTGCTCGTCTGCCGGATCAGGGGAACTCTGGAGATTTTAAATAATAGGGTGAGATAAACCGTTAGGCAGTCGGTGATTTGATGGTAAAGATGACAGGTGCCAAGGCACTCCTAGAAGCCCTGAAGGCAGAGGATGTAAAACACATCTTCGGTATACCTGGGGGTATGATAATTCCAGTTTATGACGTTCTCTACGATGAGCTAGATGTCCGCCACATCCTCGTGAGGCATGAGCAGGGAGCGGCGCACGCGGCGGACGGCTACGCTCGGGCCACAGGTAAACCAGGAGTTTGCATGACCACTTCCGGACCTGGGGCAACCAACCTTACGACGGGCATCCTGAACGCCTACATGGATAGCTCACCTGTCGTTGCGATCAGTGGGCAGGTGCCGAGCCAGTTGTTGGGGGCGGATGCTTTTCAGGAGGCCGATATGCTCAGCGTCATGCTGCCGATAACCAAGTACAACTTTATTGTCCATCGAGCTGAGGACATACCTCTGACAGTGCGGAAGGCGTTTAAGATCGCGATGACTGGTAGGCCAGGTCCAGTCCATATCGATCTGCCAAAGGATGCGCAGGCCGGGATGGTCGATGTCAAAATTCCGGCGGATTTGGAGTACGTCAAGCCCGTTAAGATGGAGCCAGATATCGGGGAAATCAACATGGCCGTCAACCTCCTGACCCAAGCCGAACGACCGCTGATCTTCGCCGGCGGTGGAGTAATGTGGTCTGGTGCGTCACCCGAGGTTGTTGAGCTTGCGGAGATGTTGGGTGCCCCAGTGGTGACATCCTTGCTCGGCAAGGGGGCAATTCCAGAGGATCATCCGCTGGCACTGGGCATGCTTGGGATGCATGGGCGGATGGTGGCCAACTTAGCGGTCAGCGAGTGCGATGTTTTGTTGGGGGTGGGGGTACGCTTCGATGACCGCGCGACTGGCGACGTGCGGCACTTCGCCCCGAAGGCTAAAATCATACACATAGATATTGACCCAGTTGAAGTAGGTAAAATCGTGCATGTCGAAGTGCCGATATTTGGAGATGCGAAGCGCTCGCTAGCCGCGATCATTAAGGTGCTAAAGGCTAGGGCGAGGCGAGGAAAGCCCAGCGAATGGCTGAGGCACGTCGAAAAACTGCAAAAGGACTTATCGCCTCGAATGGATTACGATGAGGTGCCGATCAAGCCACAGCGGGTCATAAAGGAGGTGATGGACGTGCTCAGCGAGGATGCGATAGTGGTGACCGAGGTGGGACAGTGTGAGATGTGGGCCGCTCACTTCTTCAAAGTCCGAAAACCCAGGCACTTCATCTCATCAGGCGGGCTCGGCACGATGGGCTTTGGATTTCCGGCGTCAATAGGTGTCAAAGTCGCCCGCCCTGAGTGCGATGTGGTGGACATAGCAGGTGATGGAAGCTTCCTCATGAACTCCCAGGAGCTAGCGACCGCTGTCGATAATAAGATAAATGTCGTGGTCTGCATCCTGAACAACCGCCACCTCGGCATGGTCAAGCAGTGGCAGGACCTATTCTTTGAAAAGCGCCGCTCGGCAGTCTATTTGGGTGAAACACCAGATTTCGTCAAGCTGGCCGACGCCTATGGAGCCTGGGGCGATCGGGCTACTAGACCGAGTGAAATTGCTCCCAAGCTCCGGGAAGCGCTGAAGTGCGGTAAGCCGGCAGTTTTGGATATTACTATAGATCAAGACGAACAATGTCTGCCAATGGTGCCGGCTGGAGGGCGGCTGGATCAGATGCTCACGTGAGGTGGTTGGATGAAGACTAGGATATTCTCCATACTCAGCGAAAACGTCCCAGGTGTGATGATGCGAATTTCGAGGGACTTCACGCGGAGGCAGATAAACCTCGATTCTATTTCAGTTGGCATCGAGCCAAGCGGCCTGGCGAGGATAATCCTAATTTTTAATGCAGATGACCACCTGGCTGAATTCATGCGCAGGCTTTTGGTCAGGATGACACCCGTGATTGAAGTCGAGGTGTTAGACCCTGAGCGGAGCATCGTGCGAGAGGTGGCTTTGCTGAAAACACATAAGCTCAAAGATGAGGAGAGCCTTCAAGTGCTCAAAGAAATAGACAGAATCGGAGGACGGGTGCTTGAATTCAAGAACAACGCGCTTGTGGTAGAGGTTTACGGCGATCCCGAGAGGATTGAGCAGGTTGTGAAGGCATTGGGGCCGGGCATCTTGAAGTCAGTCGCGCGCTCTGGCGCCGTGTTGATATCGAGGGAGATGTAATTTGGAGGTGTGTTAGAATGGCTAAGATATATTACGATAAGGATGCGGACCTGAGGGAGCTGGAAGGGAAGACGATAGCGATAATCGGGTACGGCAACCAGGGGAACCCGCAGGCCAACAACCTCAGGGATTCTGGGTGTAAGGTCATAATTGGCAACATGAGGGGCGACCGATATTGGCAGCAGGCCGTAGCCGATGGCTTCGAGGTGATGGAAATTCCCGAGGCCGCGAAAAGAGGGGATATCGTCCACATGCTCGTACCGGACGAGTTTCAGGCGCAGGTCTACAGGGAGCAGATCTCGCCGCACATGAAGGCCGGGAAGGTTCTCTGCTTCAGCCACGGGTTCAACATCCACTTCAAACAGATAGTGCCGCCCAAAGATGTCGATGTCATAATGATTGCACCAAAGGCTCCAGGGGCACTTCTCAGGAGGATGTACCAGCAGGGCTCTGGAACTCCCGGACTGCTTGCGGTTGCTCAGGACCACAGCAAGAAGGCAAAGAAGATAGCCCTGGCGCTGGCTAAGGGCGTGGGGCTCACCAGAATAGGCGTGGTCGAGACGACGTTCAAGGAGGAGGTTGAGACTGACCTCTTTGGCGAGCAGGCCGTGTTGTGCGGCGGTGCATCAGAATTGATAAAAGCCGGGTTCGAGACGCTCGTCAAAGCGGGATACCAGCCAGAGATAGCGTACTTTGAGTGTTTGAACGAACTGAAGCTGATCGTGGACCTGATTTACGAGGGTGGGTTGGAGGGGATGTGGACGGCGGTCAGCAACACGGCTGAGTACGGCGGACGGACGCGGGGCCCAATTATCGTGGACGAGAATGTTAGGGAAAAGATGAAAACGATTTTGAAGGACGTGCAGAACGGTAGTTTCGCGAAGGAATGGGTCGACGAAAACAAGAAGAGTATTCCCAACTTGAAGCGTATGCGTGAAGAAGCCAAGAAGCACCTTATAGAAAAGATTGGCAAGGAGCTTCGAAAGTGGGCTGGCATAGAAAAGTAAGTTTGACGCATATACGTCGCGTTTTTCCTCGTTGACGTAGAACCTTTGCAAAAAGCCTCGGCGGGAAAGTCGGAATGGAACATTCTGTAGCGGCGAACGTTCGCCACGATGAGATTCACTACTTTAGGGCAAACCCTGAGAGAGCTAATCTAAGCAACTTAAATCGATTGTAAGATACAACATAAAATAAAAATTAATACAGAATCCATATTAGTTTTGGAGGAGGACATTGCCCGCTTTAAAATTACTTGCAGGCGTTATCTTCGCCACAATATTTTGCGGCATATTCGTCGTCCTATACACCACCTATCACACACAGAGTGCCGAGGCTAAGTTTGAGCGAGATGCGGACCAACTCGCCGGGCTCATAAGGACTCTAAAGGACAGGGATCCCGGCTCGACGATGCTGTTCATCATCGAAGTTCCCGAGGACTGTAGGTTGAGGTTCGAGAACACCTTCGTCGTCATCTCGATAGGCGGAGAAAATAAGAGTTTTAACACATTTGTGAGTTTAAGCGGACCATCCTTCAGCAATGAGCGGGTGGACCTTACCCTCAGGCGCACTTCCGAGGAGGTGGAGTTAAGTGGCTGACGCGGAAGATCTGCCGTTCTATATCCTCGCGAGCGTCATACTTGCGGTCCTGCTGGCAGGGGTGCTCGCCCTGCACTTCCGAGCTCAGAGCGAGGCCAGGGTGGACGAGCAGGCTCAAGCACTCGCAGACGATGTCTCAAGGACTTGCTTTGAAGCCCTCGCCCGCACGCAGCCGACATTTTCTTTGCCGAGCGATGTAGGAGGCAGCAAATACGAGCTAAGGGTTGGAGAGAACACGATTATAATAAAAGTGGTAGAAGGGGCCAGGTCGGGCAGGAGCTACTACTCGAGCGTCAACGCCGAGCTCGTGGTGCAGGATAACGGCTTCAGGCCGGGTGGCGTGGTGTACGTGCAGAGGATGAACGATCAGGTGATAATCTCTGCCTCGCCGATAACCCTGCCTCCTTGGGAGATCGAGCAGCCAGAGACTCCAAACCCGCCACAGTTCTACACTTGGGCGAACGAGGGCGTCGAGGGCAGGCAGAAGGAGGCGGTGGCGACAGTCGCGGCGTACTTCTTTTCCCTGGCTCATAATCCAGCCACTAAGGACAACAAGGTGCTTGACGTGCTGGCGTACAGTAGGGATCGTGATGATGTCTATGTTAAGATTGGATATCGCGGCGCTGATAACAATGAATTTCTCCAAAGTGTCCGAACGACCGGAAAACAAGATGCTTCACGAGTTGGGGAGGTGACTGGCGCTTGGGTGGTCAGAAAAGTTGAAAGTTTTTCGAGGGATATTACCGACGCCATAGATTGCCCATCGGTCGAGAACGCCGTTGCAAGTGGCTGGCTCTACTCCCCCTCGCAGGTACTCGCTCACCTCCGCGGGCGCACGTGGAAGCTCGAGGACAACACCCTCGTGGTGGTGCCTGAAGACGCGAGCTGGATGGCTGCCGCAGCTGAAGTGGGCGGGCGAACTTTCTGCACATACAGATTTTCATTCACGCACGAGAACATCTCCGTCGTTCTCTTCTATCGAATGCTAGCTACCGCGCCCGATGAACCTCTGCCCGGGTTCACCTTTACGTCTGAGCCGTTGCTGGAACCTATAACTTGAAGGATGAAGTGGCCGCTGTACACGGATGTATATATACCTAAATGTATAATACACAAAGGTTTTAAATTATCATACATAAAAGTATAGTGATAAAATGAAGAACCCATTCAAATATGGGGTCGTGGTCACTGGTGACGATTTCGTCGATCGCGAGCTAGAGCTTGAGGAATTGAAGCGCGACCTTCTATCAGGCAAGAGCGTGATCCTATATTCCCAGAGGCAGATGGGGAAGAGCTCGTTGATAGCAGAGGTCTTCAGGCGTTTGGACAAGGATGCAATGTGTTTCAAGATAGACATGTACGGGATAGGGTCGAGGGAAGCCTTGGCCGAGGAGCTGATCAGGGGCACCGTTACCTCAGCATACACCACGCTGGAGAAGATGAGGAGGGCGGTGGCCGATTTCCTTCGCACTTTGAGGGTGAACATCGTGCTCGCTCCGGATGGCAGCATAAAGTTCGAGATAGCCAAGGGGGTTGCGCTCACGGAGCTCTCGGAGGCGTTCGACTTTCCGGAGAAGGTAGCGAGGGATAAGAAGAAGCCCATGGTGGTCTCTTTCGATGAGTTCCAGGAGATAGGCCTGCTCGACGGCATCGAGCTCGAGAAGCTGATGAGGTCGAAGTTCCAGTACCACAGGAACGTCGCGTACGTGTTCGCGGGGAGCAAACGCCACATGCTCCAGGAGATATTCAGCGAGGAGGCAAGGGCGTTCTACAAGTTCGGCAAGCCCATGAGCTTGGGGGTTATCGCCAGGGAGGAGTTCGCCCAGTTCATTTCCAGGAAATTCAAGCGGGGCGGGGGGAGCATAAGCGAGGATGCGGTTGGGAGAATACTCGACGTAACAGGCGGCCACCCGTACTTCACCCAGCAGCTCTGCTACGAGCTCTGGTTCATCTCGAGTGATGTCAAGGGCGCTTCGCTAGTTGATGAGACGGTGGAGAGGATTTTGGCCCATCAACAGGTCAGCTACCTGAACATCTGGGATTCCCTACCCCAGCTCCAGCGCAACTTGCTCGTTGGCTTGGCGAGGGAGGAGAGCCCCCGCATCTACTCGGCGGAGTTCGTCGAGAGGTATCAGCTGAAGACACAATCTCACGTCAAGCGGGCGTTTGAGCTGCTCGAGCGCAAGGGGATAATCGATGAGGGCAAGATCGTCGACATATTCTTCAGGGAGTGGCTGAAGAAGCGGTCTCCTTGATTTTCTTTTCAAGGACTTTCCTAAGTTTTGCTCCATCCCTCTCGTAACTTAAGCCCAGAAGTTTGAACTCGGTCCTTCCTTCCCTCAGAGTTTTTCTGACTATATTTATCAGGGAGTTATCCGCGTCATACTTCTCACGCAGCTTTTCGAGCACATCGAACTTTGGGTCCGCGAATGCAAGCAAGGAGATGATGTCTGCTCTATCCTTCACGCCCTTCTCGGAGTGCCACCTCTCCTTAGCCGCCTGAGCCTTCAAAAGGAGCAGGGCTTCTGGGGTAGCAACCCCAAATCCTTCGATTATGGAGACCAATTTTTCCCTGAAGACATCTTCGCAGGGAATGGCGAGGTTGCACATGAACGGCGTGTAGATGTCGATTTCAACCCCATCGATCAGCGCCTCGAATTTTTTCAGCCTGGGGTTTCGTTTGATGAGGAAACCAGCCTTGAGCGCTTCGGCCTGCAGCCTATAGAAATTGTCCTGGTCGATGTAGATGTCGATGTCCCTGCTCTTGAGCTTCTTGGTCCAAAAATAGACCCCCCAGCCCCCGATGACCACGAAGTCCACGAGCTTGCGAAGCTCCCCGAGCACTCGCCAGGAGCGCTCGATCGCATCCCCTCTCCACAGCTCTACCATAGGCTCAGCTCCGGGTAAGTTTGAACGATGTCACTCAAATAAGGGGCGGCCTCTGGACCACCTATCGAATAGATGTCGACGTAAATTTGGGGGATGGGGGCGATGCCGTTTTTAGATGTCAAAAACAGATGGAGGTCTTCAACATGGAGCGCAAATGTGTTTGGGTTTGTCTTTCTGATCTTTGCCCTTCTGAAGCCCATCCATCTCTCGAATTCCTCCTTTCCCTCAACATAAAAGTACACGCGGGAGTACTCGGCAGGATGCCTTCCCGTCAGCGATGACCAGGCTGAGAACGCCGTCAAAATCGCGCCTCGGGGGAGCTCGTGCTCGAACTCCTCGAGTGGGTCAAGGCGAAAGGCCTGCCATACGTCGCGTGCGAGCTTGCGCTCGGTTGCCCAGAGGTTGAGGATGCGGGCGGGAGAAAGGATCCTGACTCCCAACCTCGTCGCCTCAGCCGCTCTGGCCGCCTCAATCTTTTTTATAACTTTGTTCACCAGCCCTATGGAGACCTGGCAGCGCCTCGCCAGCTCCTCCTGCTTAACGGTCGAGACCTTTGAAAGGCTGTTGAGCAGAAGTTCACGGTATATCCTCTCGGTTTTCATCGCTCTCACAGTTTCACTTTTACTGTTTGTCGATATTTAAGTATTTCACTAATTGGCAAAAATAACAATAAACACCCCACCGACTGTGACCAATGCTTGAACAGCTTCATCGTTAAATCCCGATGTAAGCTTTCTCCCTTGGCGCCACCTTTTCCACCAATACCTCGTGCTTTTCCTCATCTACCCAAAAGATGGCCCGGTATTCCCCAACCCGCAGCCTGTAAAGCTTCGGATCTGAGGTTCCTGTTAAGTGCTTTACATCCACCCCGCTCCTCGCCTTGGTCGGGTTCTCTCTCAAGCGTCCGAGGCCCTCCTTAACGCGCTCGGCCGTCCTTGGTGGGAGTTTCTTGAGCTCGTCGACGGCATTTGGGTTCAGGAAGACATTATATGTCTTCAAGCTTGACGTACTCCTTTCTTGGCGTCCGCTCGATCCGCTCGTAGACCTCATCTATCAGCTCGAGCTCTTTCTCGCTGATGGAGAGGAGTCTGCGGATGATATCGTCGTAGCTCTCCCCTTTTCGGCCAAGGCGTTCCAGTTTGACCTTGGTCTCGGGGCTTACAGCTAGGGTAGTTTTCTTCATATCATCGCATTATTATAAAAATTATAACAGATATAAAATTTATGCAGCAGATTTTTGTTATTTTTAATAACAAATGTTATGTAAATCATCCAGATCGTCGAAAAGCTAGGTAGAGCTAGGGGACCACCTCAAGATCCCGGGGATCGAATCAAAATCCTCATCGGTTGAGGCGATATTCTTACAGCCGATCGTCATCATCGAGGAAAGATGTAGGGCATCCCTTGGCAGGAGGGAATACTTTTTCATGTACGCGACAAACTCCTCCGCGTGATGGCGTCCGATGGCTAGGAGCTCAAGCCCCTTTATCCCGAGTACGATGTTCAATCCTTCATCCACATAGGTCGAGAATTCCCCAATCGCGGATGGTCTTTCCTCTATCATCGCGAGGGGGTTCCGGCGATGAGTCTCCTCGATCCGCCTAAGTAGGAGCTTATACGCGAGCTCATCGAGCACGAGCGCAGATGTGTAACCCTTCACCTCACCCTTCTCGATTCGCTCCAGAAGCCCCGTGCACTTATCTCTGATGCTTTTTGGCCCACGGAGATATAGGTGGAGCACGTTGGCATCCACGAAGATGGCTGCTCCTCTTGGGACCTCGGCCAGATTTTTCGCGGACATCTTTACCCTCTGTACTTCCTCTTGAAATAGAGGGGCAGGAGTTCGGGGTCTAAGGTGGCGAAGGTCAGCTCATCCTTCTCTCCTTTTCCTAACGCTCCAGAGGACTCCTTCACCCCGACCCTCTTGATGGGCTTGACCATTATCCCCTCCGGGGTTTGGATGAAGAGCAATTCAGATCCCTCGTCCACGTTTAATGCCTTTCTGAGCTCCACGGGTAGCGTCACCTGGCCTTTTTTCCTCACTTGGACGGTCGCTTTTCGCAAGTTTGACTCCTAGTGAAAATTCTCACTTTTACCATATAAATCTTACTAATCGAGAAATTTCTAACCAAGCTCCATCCAGAGGAGATAGTGGATTGTACTACCATTTCGCCCGCATAGTTGTTGTTCGAGAGTGGTTTATAAGGGGAAAACATCCGACTTTTCCCCATTTCACGCTTTCCTTGAATTGGCTGATTTTCTCATCCTTGTCGGGTTTTCTGAAGACGTAAAGGTGTTCGTGGGCGATCAATAGGAAATCGTACTTGCCCATCCACCTCTCTCGCATCGACTTCATCTTCCACTGTAATTTTATGACATCCTCGCGAAGGATGAAGCTGGCATCTAGCACCCCCTGACGATTTCAAATCTATTAAATAAAAAACTGCTTAAGGGAACTTTCGGGATCTCAAGGGCCCAAGGCTAACTTACTTGACCGCAGCGGTAGCGGCCTTTTCTTTCGTGATCGACGGCGTCCCTTTCCTTGACCCCGCTGCAGTGAACCCGAGCTCAAGCGCGAACGCGAGATACTTGCGGAGAACGGGCGAGTTGGAATTGACCTTATAGAGCTGGATGCGCCCGAAGCTCCGCGTCGGAACCAATAGCTCGAACTTCTCAATCAGTGGCCAGAGCCTGAAGAGGGATGGGTAGCCTATTCCCGCCCCCGCCGCGAGCTCCGTCTTCGAATATTCGTAATCACTGCCCTCGAGCTCCGCCAAGAAGTTGAGCAGCCTGATCATTTGCTGGCTGAGCACTTCCTCCGTTATCGTTTTTTCCACAAGATCACCATATTTTGATAAACAAGGTTTCCTAAATTGCTTCTGTCACCAACCATCTCCAGAGCGGAACGTATCGAATCTTCTTTCCTCTGATCTCTTCCTCCCCCTCGTAACCGCCAGTGATGATCGTCCCCTCGGGCATACCAAGTTTTCTCATTGCCCCTAACAATGCCCTTAGTTCTCTTCTTTTCGTCTCTACCTCGTCTACGTCCATGCACACTTGGATTAGCCGCTTAACCTTTACCCCCTTCTTAACTACGAAGTCGACCTCCCTACCCAAATAATCCCTCCAATAGTAGACCTCAACCTCCGGATCGAGGGACTGCTGCGCCTTCAGCCTTATCGTAACCACATTTTCCATGGCCTTTCCAAGGTTCCTCATGAACTTAAAACCAACGGCGTTCGACAGTCCAACGTCCATGGAGTAGACTTTTCTGGGGGATTTTTCCTGCTCCTTAAGTGAATACGAAAACCGCTTTAGGAAAAATATGAGGTTCGCGGTTTCCAGATAATCGGAAAACCTCTCCACAGTCGTCAGGGGCAGTTTCAAAAACCTCGAAACGCTGTTGAACGTCACCGGGGAGGAGATGTTTGTGAGGTAATATTTGGCAAGGGTTTTCAGCTTCTCCCTCTCCCTTATCTTGAATCTCTCCACAACATCCCTGGTGATCACCGTTTCGAAATAGCTCAGGAGAATCCTCCTCTTTTCAGGGCTCAGGACAACCTCCGGAAAGCCGCCGAACTCCAAGTACTCATCCAATAACCTCTTTATCTCCACCCTTCTCGCCAGGGCCTCAACTTCGCTTTTTACCTCCACACCTTTGAATTTCAGGAACTCGTAGAGGCTCAGGGGGTAAACGGCAAACGTCATGTGCCTGCCCGTAAGCAACGTTGCGAATTCCTCGCTCAGTAGCCTGGCCGACGATCCCGAGACGACGAGCCTAGCTTCACCCCTCTCATGCAGCCCTCTGACAAATCTTTCCCAGCTCTCAACCTCTTGGACCTCGTCTAGAAAAATGAAAGGTTTCTCACTAGGGTGCACCTTTTCCAAATAGGTGTCGTAGATCTGCCTTAGGACGGCCAAGCTCCTCTCGTAAAATCTCTCGTCCTCGAAGTTGACTATAAGCGTGTTTTTTGCCTGCGCGGTTTTGATCAATTCTTTTACGACCTGTCTTATCAGAGTCGACTTTCCGGACCTCCTCACCCCAGAGACGCAGATGATTTGGTTCGTTCCTGTGATTAGCTTGAGCAACTCCTTCACATAACTTTCCCTTTTTATCCCCACGTCTATTTCTTTGGCCCAGAAGTTCCAGTCGGCGAGTATTTCCAATATTTCCTCTTTTCTCATATTTAATCCGTATATAGTTCAAATATTTAAATTTTTAGTTCGTGTATGAATTATTCTCTAAACTTACGGAAGGACGCTACACATGCGTAGCTCTTCACCCGCTAACCCCACTTCATGCTCTCTTTAAATTGGCTGATTTTCTCATCCTTGTCGGGTTTTCTGAAAACGTAAAGGTGTTCGTGGGCGATCAAGAGGAAATCGTATTTATTACCCCTCCATTTCTCCCTCGTACTTTTCATTTTCCACTGCATTTTTATGATGTCCTCGCGCAGGATGAAGCCGGTATCTAGAAAGGACTGCAAAACCCTCGGCGTGATTGGGACGAAGTGCTTGTGCCTGCGGGTGTCCCCCATAAGAATAGCGCAGTGCTTGTCAGGCTTGAGCACCCGGTAGCTTTCCTCTGCTACCTTCCGCATTTCCCCAGCGAACTGTTTTGTTTTGGGGTTCACCGAAAAGTTTAGATCCCTTTGAGGGGCACCTTCATCCATGCAAGAATACTTCTTTATCGCAATTTCGACGAGGGAAAATCTTGAAATATGCGAAAGACATGCTTACGCGGGCTTTCCCGACACAATAAACGGCGTGTGGGCATATTCTGACATCAAGGTCGGAGATTATGTAACGTTTCTTTATGGCGCTAGGGCTCACAACCTCTATCAGGTAGCTAAAAAGGAAGCCATTGCTGACGCTCGAGATGTACCTCCTTGGAAACCCATTTACTTCAGGGAATCTGGCAGAACATGTTACTTCCCTTTCCGCCTTCATCTCAAACCTTGGCGCGAATTTGAGGAACCTTTAGCGAGGCCTGAGTTCATGTATGTGGCGGAAAATCTTTTGCAAAGGGGAGGCTACTGGAAAACTCATTTCCAGGCGGATCAAACAACTTTACAAAACGTTTCCCAGATGGGAGAGAGATTCAAAGGTAGCCTAGAGCTCCTTGAGATGCCGCGGTATGAAACGTTCACCCCGAAATTTGTCAGAGGTAAAAAGGCCAGATTTCATGAAACTTACCAGTTTAGGGAAGTGATTCTTCAATCCCTTTTGAGGCAACATCTTTCACAACCAAAGTTTTTCAAGGATTTTCTCAATAAACTGAATTTGCACGAGTTCGCCATTCACGAATTTGAAGTTCTTGGAGAGAAAGCCCTGCCAGAAGGTTATGTAGATATACTCGTCAAGGAAGCAAGGCCAAAAGGCGAGGTGAAACAGATAATAATTGAGGTGAAATTGGGCCGGGGGACTAAAAGTGATGTTGAGCAGCTCAATAGTTACGTTGACGAAATCGGCGAGGAGTGTTTAGCGGGCGTGCTAGTAGCCAAGCATGGCCTCAGGAAAATAAAAGTTGAGAATGAGAGAATTCATTTGATGGGCTACGAATTTGAGGGGATTGATTTAGGGGCTCCGCAAACGTTTGATGAGTTGCTTTCTAATGTCAGGGTTTCTCTTTAAAGTTAGACGAAGCTCTTTGACCATTGCTTTTCGAATTTCCCTCAATAGGTCAACACCTTCAAAAAGTTCCGAGAATTCAGGGTAATCCTTCAAAAACTGCTCCAATTTTTCGTACTTCTCCGCCCATCCAACGACATGCGTAGGCGCCCAATCATCTAAATGAGGAGACCATATCCAAATCATCGCATCTGCAAAGTAGCCGTAGTTTGGATGTTCCCAGTCGATCGCAACAATCTCAAAGGTGCCGACACTCCTTCTGGTGGCCTTAACTTTGTAGCCTTCTCCTTCTTCTATCGTCTTCACTTTCATTTCATTCCAGAGATCGGGATCGAATAGCCCATCTTAAGTCTTTCTGATCTAAATGCACTACCTACGAATGCTCAGCCAACTTGAACAACCTGACGCCCAGCGTTATCGAGCAGGCCGAAGCCGCGAGCGACGAGATGATCTCCGGATGGTCACCGCGGGCCCTCCAGAGCGTTGGGGGGTTGCCGAAGATGAGGGACGCGATAAATTTTTACGACCCAACCCTCTCGGGAAACGCGTCGAAGAATGAGTCAGCTCATCGTTTGGGCCACGAACAACCTGACTCCGATTTGAGTAACTTTTTTATACTATCGGATACATTATGTATTCATGCTCGAATCGATAATTGGTTCAAAGACGAGGGTCAAAATTTTGGCCCTGTTCCTCCTCAACCCGGATAGAAGATTCTACGTCAGGGAGCTTGCGAGGAAAATTGGCGGGAATATAAACTCCGTGCGAAGGGAACTGCAGAAGTTGGAGTCCATAGGTCTGCTGAAGAGCGAGAGGGCAGCGAACCTGAAGTATTACGTGGCGGATAAAAAAATGCCCATCTATGAGGAACTTAAAAATATATTTCTGAAGACGGAGGGGCTGGGCGAGGTCATAAAGGAAAATTTGTCCGGACTCGGCGAGGTGAAACTTGCCTTTATTTACGGCTCCTTCGCGAGGGGGGAGGAGCAGTTGAAAAGCGATATAGACCTCATGATCGTAGGAGAGGTCGATGAGGAGAAGTTGATACCCTTGGTCAGAAAGTTGGAGGGGCGGCTCTCGAGGGAGATAAACTACACGCTGTTCAGCCCTACGGAGTTCGAGTCGAGGGTAAAGAAGAAGGACCCGTTCATCAGCAACGTGTTGAGGGAGAAGAAGATCCAGCTAGTGGGTGAGCCGAGTGAAGTTTGAGGAACTGGAGCGAGAGGGCCTGATAAAAAGCCTGCCAGTGAGCAGGGAGAAGGTCAAGGACTCGTTCAAACTCGCCGAGAGGGATTTGAGGACAGCGACGAAACTTCTAAAGGATGACCACGACTGGGCCTTCTCCATCGCGTACAATTCCATGCTTCAGGCGGCGAGGGCGTTGATGTTCTCCCGTGGCTATAGGCCCTCCGGGGACGCTCAGCACGTGTCGGTGGTAAAATTCGTCGAAGCATCCTTGAGCGAAGAATTCACTGATGTCGTCATCGCGTTCGATAGGATGAGGAGGAAGAGGCACCTCGCGATATACGACAGGACCGGTGCGGTATCCGAAACGGATGCCAGAAATGCGATCAAATGGGCTGGAGAATTTCTCGACGAGGTGAAAAAGATTTTGACTGACGGCGGTTTTATTTAACCTCTTAACCTCCAGCCAACTTGAACAACCTGACGCCCAATGTTATTGAGCAAGCCGAAGCCGCAAGCGCCGCGATGAGCTCAGGAATGGCAACCGCGGGCCAGGGCAAGGCCCAAACGGCAGCAGCGACCACTCCAGCGACAGCGACGAGCGCCCCCAACATTCGCTCGCCCAACTGCACCAGCGCCGTCCCCACGAGCCAGAGTGATATCACGAGCAGGACGAAGAAGGCAACTGAGACGTGGCTGTGGATGTCGCCGGCTGTCTCAGGGAAGATGCCAACGGAGCAGAGGGCCGCGGCGGTGAGCAGGAACGAGAGCGCCCCAGCGTTGCCAAGGGCTCTGCTTTTAAGGGACTCCCTGAGGCTCAGCGCGAAGAGGAATATGAGGGCCCCGCCGACGATGAGGCCCGAGTTGAAAAGTGTCGTTGAATTCCCTCGAGCCCCGAGGTCGCTTAAAGCGTTCCCACTCCAGCTGAACCATGGCGAACGTTCGACGGCGAGCGCTATGGATAAAAGTGCGACCAACGGGCCGATCACGCCGCACAGCCCCGCCACCCTAAGAAATGTCTGTTTTGAGCCAGACAAGGCCTGCCCCGATATGTAATAAACCAAAGTTACAATAAAATTGAGTGGGTGACGACTTGCCGGCGAAGGTGGTAAGGATCAATATGTCGAAGGTGCTGATCGTGCTCGCCGCGTTCCTGGCGCCGATCGCTGTCGCTGCGGGCGTGGCTGGGGGGACGATGCTCGAGAGCCCCCGGACGCTGGCTGTCGCGTTGGGTGCTGGCTGGGCGGTGGTTGCCTTCGTGGGATACGGTTTTTACGGCGGGAAGCGGTGCCTCGAGGCCGCGACTCTGCTTACGGTTGTCGCGCTGGTCGTGATCGTGGCGTACGCGAGGCCTTGGGCTGGTGGAGGCGCGGAGGAGAACGCGGTGTTTTTGTACAATGCAAGTTTTACTTATGAAAATTCTGCCGACAACTTACCCATAGAGAATATTTTACTTTCCTTTCCCCATCCTAACATCGACAATGAGCCTGTATTGATAACGGGTTTTAGTTGGTCGCTTTTTGGGCCAAGCCCAGAAAATCAGGATAAAATAGTATTACAAATTCAAGATGGGAGAGTAGTCCAACTCTTGGGCGATAGAATATCAACATTGTTTATTCAGTACGGTCGAGAAAACACTCACTATGGATCTAGAATCAGCCTTTCCATGGATAAGGTTTATCCGCGGGAAGTTTTGTGGATTCAAGCTTATGCATTAATCTCTTTCGAAAAATCCAAAGATATGACAATCTGTGAAAATAAAGAGAACAAAAGAGTTTATGGGCGATATCAATATCAACCTTCGGAAAAAATAACTAAAATCTCGTTCTGGGTACAACTTTCCAAAAAAACGAATGATAATCTCGAGAAAATAGAAGAATTTGATTACACTATTGAAAACGCACAACCACTTGGAAGGTCGGTATGGGTCAGACTTTATCCCACCGACTAATTGCTGATCGCATTTTACTTCGACTATCTACCAGTCTCCGGTTGCCACTCAATCAAAATATTCGACAACTCATCCATCAATAGCGGCTTGACCCCTCCAGTTGAAGGATCGATGTACCCGGGCACCCCGAAGAGCTTCGCAAGCTCGGGGTCGGATGGCTGCGTGAAGGTGTGAGTGCCGTTCGGCAAGAAAGTATAGGGGAGGACGTAACCGCCACCCCATTGCTTAGGCGAGCTCCCTCCATCGTAAACCGGCAGTATCGGGAGGTATGGGCCGGAAGGTGTTACTGTCACTGTGCCAGTCGGGATTGTGCCAGCCTGCGCAGCTACTCTGTTGGATGGGGAGACAGCTACGGCGGGATTGACCGAGGGCTGGGGCGAAGATGAGGGAGGTGATGAAGGCGTTGCCGTTGGAGGTTGCGAAGGTTGCGAGGCAATCTTCCTCGACGCGATGTACCTGATGTAGTCCATGCCGTCACCCACCACTGCGCAAGGCGAGGCGAAGACATCCGTAACAACCGCGGTCAAACTGTTACCATTTTTGCGGAGCTCCACTCCCAGGCCTTCGGCAGCATAGAGATCTGGTTCGATGGCGTCAGAATCATCCCCAAGCAATTCAAGGGCAACGCTTCGGAGGCGCAGGAATCTCGGGTTCACGGATGCGTCGAGCTTTATGCCGTGCGCTGTGGGTCCGTAGATGTGCCTGATCTCAGCATCGATGTAGCCCTCGACCTTGACGCTCCCGTCGGGCTGCCACTCGAATGCCAGGTCGCCAGCCGAGATCTTGGGCATGATGACACTCAGGTTGGAGTATGACCAGCCGCTGGAGATTCGGCGGTTTAGATAATCCAGTGTCAGCTGCTCGACGGCACCGCAATTTCCTCCTGCAATACCTGCGTCGTGCATCGCGGCAGTTACTGCCGTGGTTAGGGTTTGGTTTAGTTCGCCCTCGATCGTTGAGGCGGTTGCTCGAGTGACGTCCGTGGCGGTGAGCTGCTGGGTCGATGAGACGGAGCGCTGGTCGCTGCCCTGGAAGCTGGAAATCGCGAGGGCGCATGAGAGGATGACGAAGATTGTGAATACTGCCAAGACGGGCGCACTGCCATTTTCCCCCAGAGCTAGAGCCGGCATGCCCCATTCTCCTTCAGGCCTCAGCCTCCAATCATCGGAAGCCGCCTCGACGTAAAAGCATTGTTTACTCGATTTGAGATATGGCGCCGCTGGGTCTTGTGCAGCGCTCGTCGATGTCTCACCTGAAACATTTTGTCTCACCTGAGACACTTTTCAAGCCACGGGATGTCTCACCTGAGACAGATGATTTGTTACGATGTCTTACGTAGGACATTTCCTTCAGCGCCTGTCTAACCTCAGACATGTCCAAAAGTAGCCTGTCAGACTTAACGAACGCAATCGATCTTCCTCCGGCCTCCGTCACGAGTTTCACGGCGGTTTCGAGAGCTCGCATGTTATCGAGCTCCCACGCTGACTGCTGGATCCTGTGCGCTGTTCTAACTAAGAACCGATTAACGCGTCGCCTTTTAGCGGTGCTCCCTCCTTTGAGGTCGAATATGAGCAGATACATGGAAATCGCCTGTCTCACCTGAGACACGTTGTCTCAGCTAAGACACAACCTTTGACTCGAATTTTACCCGCCAAGCGTTTGGCGCGAGGCACCTTATAAGGCGAAAACGCGGCGCAGATGTCTCACCTGAGACACTTTGTCTCAACTGAGACAACCCCTGAAATGCAACGCTTATAGGCGTGAGAATCATCTGAAACCTTTGGAAGTGAAAAGCGAGGGTGATGATAACGCTACCGACTGAAGCAATAGTATGGACCTTATTAATATTCTTCGCGAGGCTTGCAGACGTCTCGATGGGCACGGTGCGGCAAATATTGATTTATAGAGGGAAGAGGAGGATAGCCTCTTTTTCAGCCTTCTTCGAGATAATGATTTGGATAGTTGCTGTAAGCCGCGTGATCAACGAGTTCGCACTGGACAAATTTTATTACATATTAGCTTACGCCTTAGGCTTTGCCTCCGGGAACTACCTCGGGAGTTATATCGAGGAAAAAATCGCACTTGGTTACCTGTTCGCCTACATCGTGCCGAAACGTACTAGTGATCTGGTCAACAAGCTCAGGGAAGCTGGATTTGGTGTAACTGTAATACACGGATTCGGTTCGATGGGAACGCACCCGGTATACAACATCCTGTTCAGGCGAAAGGATGGGCAAAGGTTGGTCGACATAATAAAAGAACACGATGAAGGGGCATTCTACACGCTCATGGACGTCAGGGCCGAAAGGGGCGGCTACGTCAGGGCTGCGGCAAAGAGGAAGTAATGTTGAAATCTAGATTTGAAATTCAAAAAAATCAATCTGGATGAATTAGCGTGCCTGTTTTACCCTCGAGGGCATCGACCGCCTTGTCAAGGGAAGTTATAACCGCCTTCTTGCCGCCCCACTCGAGAAACCTTATGCAGGCCTTGACCTTCGGGCCCATGCTCCCCGCTAGGAAGTGGCCCTCCTCGAGGTACCGCTTGGCCTCCGACAGGCTCATTTTATTTATCGCCCTCTCGTTGGGCTTGCCGAAATCCAACTTCGCCTTCTCGACGTCCGTCAGAATCAGGAACACATCTGCGCCCACAACCTCTGCCAACCTCTCCCCCGCCAGGTCCTTGT